>Ga0307513_10009796_pt1 | contig 12099 bp, 12 predicted proteins | sample 15_EM_MG_FD_202174 | JGI IMG/M metagenome (GOLD analysis project Ga0307513, IMG submission 202174) | Populus trichocarpa ectomycorrhiza microbial communities from riparian zone in the Pacific Northwest, United States - 15_EM | ecosystem: Host-associated > Plants > Roots > Unclassified | place... | reverse complement strand
TTTGAAGAAGGGTTGAATCCGGTAATTGTAGTGGTTGTGCCGGGCATATGTATAAAAAAAATACAAAAAAATAACAGAAGTATCATACCTTAATTCATACGAGTGACAGTGTGTGTGACGGCGTTATAACAGGCTAGGGAAGAGTGGTGGTACTGTAGCTGTTGCCTACTTGGAGTTAATAGCACTCAAGTGTAGTAGTGTGTGTGAACTAGGTGAGGTAGGGTACCTTTCCTGTCATAGCAGTTCTGCTTATGCTTTGGAGTACAATACACTGAGAGTATCGCCCAGATAGTAATTTCCTTTAGAGTAGTTTACCGGGGATTTCCTCTACTGCCTCTTTTAGTTAAATTTAGTTTAGCAGTGAACCTCAGATCCTTAATTATCTTAGGCTCAGGTAGAAGGCTATCCATCAGCACAGCCGACGGCTTTTTGAATTACTAGATAGGCTAAGCCCTGAACAATATTTGGTCGCGATGAAATCCCTCCTGAACTGTTGGAAAGATGCGGTAAATTATATGTAAATCTACAATGACACCACTATCACCGCGCTGTTGGCGTAAAATACTCGACTACCATTATAAATATCATATCCAGAGTCATAGCACCTATTTTCACAAGCTCCTTCTCCACTATTTTCCGGACCCCACTTTTTACCTTCCTATTTGGGAAGGCGGTTGCCGGGTAAAACACCAAAACTACTCTCACGATCCTCCTGTGCCGAACCTTCAAGTTGGAGCTTTATAGGCTCGGGCCATCGATCAACCCCATCGTGAGATTTACCAACACTGCCGCATCCGGTACTCTGAGTAGCGGAGGGCGCACTACCCTATTTTGCCTCCTTCTATAGTGGCACCCTCGCCTCCTCAGCTATGGGAAGTTAAAAGACTACTACCTCCGGTCGGGCTAGTGATCTCCTACTGATCGGTTAGCAATTTCTTACCTTCCCAGTTGAAATACTTCAGACCGACTGAAACCCCCGCCAATGTGTGGCTGGTATTGTACTATCTCTGGCTGCACCCGCGTCCGGCCTGTCGATACTGTTCTCTCCGAGGAAGCCAGCACGCCCAGGCTGTACCTCCTAACAACTACGAAGATGACTAGGATTGTTCAGTAGACCCTCCTGCTCTGAGGAGGCTGGGCTGGGTAGATTGACAGATTTGTCGCGACAAGTGTATCCTTTGTTTTGGTGTTAACTGATGGTGTTTTCCTTTTCTGCCTGCCTTTTTTTTGGGGGGGGGAGGATGTGCGGTTGGTTCCATATCAGAGGGACTGTAGGATTGGGAGGCATTGGGCAGCGGTGTATTTCTTTTGTTTTTGAGTTTTTTTAGGCCATACTTTAGGGTGAATGCCACGGATTTTCCTGTAGCTAGCTACAAATAAACCACTGGATTTAACAAAAAAAAAGGCCCCTATTTTCACATAACCTGGTACGGCATTCCAGGGGAAGCTTTACGGCCTATATCTGCATCATGAAAGACTATGCTGCGATACTTTAAGTTGGGTGATGTTCAAGTTTTCGATTTATTAGTAAGGCTTGGTATCATATATATATCAATCTAGGAGATTCCATGGTAGGTGTTTTAGGGTACTCGTTCATTGCAATGCAAGATTTGAGCTGTGCTCATAATTTTGTGACGTGTAAAACGGATTGTTATTGCATGCGGCATTGGTGGTATGCAACCGCAACCGGTTTTACAAATGTCCCCCCATTACGAGTGGTCCTACCGAACCGAAGGGTGGCACTTCCGAGCCAAGAGGTATTGAATTTCCTACCACTGATGCGGAAGGTACTGTACAGGCAGGGTATTTGTATAAAATTAGATGAGATTGGTTGGGAGGTCCTGAGGTATGCATGAGGTTCCACAAAAGACCTCCTTTCCTGCAGCCCTCAGGTCCAGCACCGTAGTCGACCGACTCCATTACTCATCGTCTACGATATCCTTAGCAGCAAAAAAAAAGGTCGCGGTCTTTCAGTAATACGTACTAATAACATCGGCTCTTTGGACACTATTAATAACTTTACGGTTGCCGATGGCCGATCTAACATCCTATGTTGGCTATCCCCACTAGAGCGCGGATTACGGCGTCAGAACATTCAAGATCACAGGGTCGAGGATGTAGGGGAATGGCTCTTACGAACCAAAGAATTTAGAAGCTGGTGCACGGGTAGTAGGGGAGATGCATCCGATAACGTAGTTTCTTTTTGCTATGGAGATCCGGGGGTCTGCAAAACTTATATTAGGTAATAAGGCCGAACCTCGATGAATGGAAGAGAAATGACAAGTACAGACAAACTACGATATTGACCCATTGGTGATAGGTAGCTTGCACGATCGAACCAGAGGGCACAATACCGCTGTTGCATGTTTTTACTTTGACTTCGTGACCCAAAAGGAGTAGCCGCTGACTAGTATGCTGGGTCCCCTGCTTAAGTAGATTGTGTGCGGATTGGGGGGGGGGTACCTGGGGAAGTTGCGAAATCCTACGAGCATCGGAAAAAGGTTATCACTGGGCGGGGACTGCGGCTTTTCGATGTTGTGAGGACGCTGCAGGCAACTACTTCTAAGAAGAGAATATTCTTATGTATCGACGCTCTAGACTAATGCGTAGCAGGACATCAGGTCAAGCTTCTTTGTTTGCTAAACCAAATCCTCCAGATCTCTCCGCACACTAGAAAATTCGTAACTGGAAGGCCACACATTTAGGCTGAAATCGGAAGGCGTCTTTCTGGAAGTGTAACGAGTGTATCCACCACTCACGGGGGAGGTGGTATCATTAGTTATATTCAGACCAGGCTAGATGGGGACACAACCCCCGATGTAATGGACAGCAGTCTAGAGACAGACAGCTTGGAGAGGATTCCTGAAGATATTTCGGAGATGTAAGTACAAGTACCGAACCGGGGGAGCTACCTTAAGTTATCCACTAACAAATACCAGTTTAGATTCCTGCGAGTGTCGCTGAATATGGATGCGATGCTGAAAAAACAACCATCCACCACAGGCGACAAAAGCTGAGCTGGGTGGCCGATGACTTGGGGTTGAGGGATACTTATGGAGCAACGCTGGATAGGATAGGGAGACAGGGTGAGGAGAAAGCTAGCCTTGGCATGGCCTCATTGATGTGGATCTCGCACTAGAAAGAGGCCCTTGAAGTCGAATTAGCTGTGTCACACCTTAGCAGTGGAAATAGGGTCGCCGAATCTCAATAGTGACAATGACCCTTCGACACGAGCACTTCTATCTTGTTGTCAAGGACTTGTTTTCGTAGACAAGAAAGCTTCCACCGTCTGGTTAATCCACTTTGCCCTTCTTGAGTACCTCCTGGCTCATGGGGAGCTTTTTGGTATGGCTCACTTGACAATCGCGGAGACCTGCTTAGGTTATCTGAATTCACAGCGGGTCGGGGCTCTTTCGACTAACCCCTCTCCCGACCTCCGGGGCACATCATTTCTCCAATATTCCTCCTTGTATTGGGGAATCCAAGCAAAACGGAGCCTTTCGCGCTGTGGTAAACAACTTGCGCTGAAGCTATTTGACGACTACAATAACCATGTGCCCGCTAAAATTCCCTTGGAAGCACAGGGAATATACAGATGCGCTGCTGATTTATAATTTTTTCCCCTCTTCGGTGGTCTACATCTGCGTATTCTATCTGACGCTTAGGTCAAGTGTGATAAGTCATTCTAATCTCCTTGGGGTAAGCAGGAAGGCTTTTATATCTAGTTGGGAATTAGTGTCCGGATAATGCTATACGCTGCCGTATTTTAAACAACCGACGCCATACCGTAGATTAGAGCTATAACGTGCAATAACGGAAAAGGATATGTCTTACCATGATAGAAACTTTGATGCCTGAGGATAGTAGTCTTTTTCCATAAGAGCTCACGCCGCGCAAGGAGTCTACAAGCTAAGCTTCCTTATAACGAGCGGACCTTAGATCTTCGGTTGGAGAATGGAGAATAGTCCGAGGAAAGACCATAATGTGAGGCCTTCGCAGTACACGCGAGGGCTGCATCAGGGGCTGCTGTTGGGAAGGAACCAAATTTGATCCATTTTGTTCCCCGCAATATAGGGGGTTGGTTATGTATATATTTAAGAACCTGGATCAGGTTTCCTTTCTTTTTATTCAACCTCATGTACAGACCCCCCAACCTCTTACATCTCCACTGATATCCGGGTGTCCTTTTGGCACCATCCCGGTTGACGGACGTCAGGTCAGTTTTACGGTAAGTTGTCGTCCTGTGCCTTATCGTGTCGTATTCTACGCAAACCTATCCTTCTAACTTTCTGTTGGACGAGTGATATCCAGTGGCTCAAATATCATACCAACCGTTAACTCCATGGATAGATACCGCTAGCGCACTAGGGATCGCCAGTCTGGTCGGAATTGTAATATAACAACTACAAGTATAAGATATATCTATACCTCTAAGTATGTGACGCCATAGTTTTCTCCCCTTTTCTACAGTTAACTTTTCTGGGTGGTGGTTGGTGCATAGCAGCAGGGGAATTATCTACGATACCCAGCCGGGCCTCCTCAGATATTCGTGAGAGTCAGTGTTGCCGTACTCTAACATAGCTCGCCCTCACTTGTGTGCTTCTTTCTCGCGAAAAGTGATATAACCGCCACTTTGGCACACGGCAAGCTACCTCTCAGCTAGGACAAACTTCACAGACTGGAGGACCCTTCAATTGCTAGCAAAATATTTAAACCTCGAAATTTTTGGGGAGGGTTGGGTATTTGATGGGTATTTTAGGATCGGAAATTCCGAGACCAAGTATGGCATACTAGCTCCCACTACCTATAATACTGATCTAAGGGGGAAGGGGTGCTAGCCCGGCCACTACTTATTTTATCCCGTCACTCTACAGGTATCAGAGAACAAAAAATACAAAATTTTGGTGAGCAAGAGTGCCTAACACTGATAGTTGATTGAGGCCCAAGTTCAATAAGAACGGCAGCTATGCGGGGAGGAAGGCACAAAAACCGAGACAAAAAACTATATTTATCTACCGTGAAAGGATGAAAACGGGCTGTGATAAGCCTGGTATAACCGGTTGTTCATAAATACGTGATTTTAAAATAAAACAAAACAAAGAAAACGGAAGCTTCTTACCAGAAGAGTCAGCAGTGTGAAAGGGGCTCTCCAACCAACCTCTAAAACGGCGGCTTTCCGCACACCAATAACAAGGAAAGAATTAAGAAGGTGCGAATAAGAGCAAAAAAAACAACTGAAGCCACTAACACACTCGAGAATAGTACCCAAGTAGTAGTAGAAGTAAAAAATACCTACACTAAATCTAAGAGGAAAAAAGACCCTCCTATTCTCAGTGACGAATGCTACCGTAGCTTATGACTTTGCACCCTTATCTCACCAAAATATTCGCCTCCGACAACCACAAGCACACTATCGCGTCGTCTCCGAGAAGAAAAAAAGATGGCTACCCAACCCCCCGCACCCCCATTCAAAAACCGATCAAAATACTCTACAAGCCCAACCCTCCACCCGTGCTCCCCACCCACTCGCTCCTTCTCCAAAACTTTAACCATATCCCTACTCAGGGCACTCTTCGCCTTGACAATCAACCTCTCCAACTGCTTCATACTTTCCAAGAATGTGCGCAGGTCAGTCGGCCAAAGGGCTGGGTTAGTTGGAACCGATGATCGTACTCACCTAGTCTCCAAACGACGCTAAGCGCTCTTGGAAGAAAGTAGCACTCCAAAAGAGCGCCAATCGGCCCAACGATAGAAATCGGCTCAATGATAGATTTATTTGTATATGTGAATTTAAGAATTACGAACCACTATTAAACATCCTCTGATGCTTTGAATGCCTTTTTGACTTTCCCATCCATTGTTTTAAGTCTGTGCAAATAAGTCTTCCATTTTTTTCTGTCTCTTTTCAACTTTTATTTTTGGTGTGGAGGGAATATTATTTGAATTAAGCGTAAATCTATCGTTGAGCCGATTGCCGATTGGCCACTACTTTGGAGTGCCACCTGCTTCGAAGCTCGCTTAGCGGCGTTCGAAGTGGTGTGGGAACCTTGGCACAGTTACCTGACAGCTCTGTCACAATTTCAGATAAACCCAAATTATGCTGCTGTCACGTGTCTCAAAGACTGCTACGCTAACCAAATAATTTCCACCACCCCAGCCGCCAAGGCAACTCTTTTTCTACCGGATTGTAACCCTCTCATCTTTGCGACTACCCAACGACCTCACCCCCGGTGTCCCTGGTGTCATCCGCGCAAAAAAATCTAGCATATTATTACCCATATTCATCCAAGTTCTGAAACCTATCATCACGCACAGTGGGTATTGCAAAGAGCTCAGAGGGCACAAGCGTGCTGCCGGTTCGGGTTCCCTGGAGAGCGTATTCAGGCTTCTAAGCAACTACAATGATGGTTGGTGAATATGCACCTCCATGGACGGGAGTCCTAGCCCATACACGATATGTATGATACTAGGACATATTTCTCACCCCATTATAATCCCCTACTTCCTATTGCTAACATTACCATGATATATAATAGATATACTAGCAAGAACCTCATAAGCGACATGTATATACGGTAGTCGTTAGCCCAAACAAGAGACTTGTTGTTGGTCGACTGCACAAGCATTGTGGGGCTAGTTTCATTCGTAGAGTGTAAGGAGCATCAGTTCCGCCATTGAACGGGCGCGATGATCCCCTTCTACAGCCCTCGACCCTCTTAAGTATGATTTAAGTATCCCTGTTTTCCTCCACCTGAATTACTGACTTTGGATCTTGATACAAAGCCTTGGGTTGGCAAGTACCGACCGCCGCGAGTCCCCTGGCCAGTCCGACAATACCGTATTCGTTTTTATTACCTCATTCCCAAGAGCGACCATGTTTGGCTACCTAAATCCCGGTATATATTTCTCTGGCTGAAACCTAGCGTCCAGTTGACGAACAAATACCCTCAAAATGCCCTGGCACCCTTCTCCCCCGTTACCACAACTAACAAAATATCCCTACCATGACAAGAAACCCCTCTACATCTTGCTTGGCAGCCCATCAGTTCTAATCGGTGCCATTGGTCATGATGGGTCCCTCCCCAACTCTAGTGAAGATAACACTACTGACACCACCCTTCAATGCCTCGAAGGGCCTAGTATCGTATCCCTCCGGCACATTCGTTGCGTACTTTCCGGCCCACTCCAGAACCTCTAGCGCAAGTAACACCCCCAAGTAACCAATTACCTTCTCTCTTTGTATTACTCCTGATAATGAATGCCCGCGTGCCTGCTTCGAAAGTGTATGCTCCAGCAGGCCTCCCTTCGCGCACATTTAAATCTCCGACTGCACGAATAGCAGCCCTGGAGAGGCCATTCATGTCGAATATCGGAGGTGCGGTATCCAGACAAACCGCTCGGAGCCGGCCCGACAAGGCCACGGTATGGCCAGCAGACTGTTTGGAGTCCCATTGTTATAGCAGCCTTCATGGCCTCCATCCTCTTGGGAACGACGTTCCGCAAACGGTAGGTGAAGAGTGCAGAGGTATTCACAGCAGCTTGCGCACCAGCCGTAGGAGAAAGGCCCTTCTTCGCAGCAAACACGACGGGAATTACGGCTTCCATATCCGGCCAGTAAGATGCCGGTGCCACTTCCACCATTTATCCATCGCTCCGATCCACCGCCTGTCCCATTCCCACCTAACATATCCACCAAACAGCGATCTCCATGCCGACCCGGACCACTGTCCTGCGGCCTTGGACAACTCAGTTGATGGCTCAGGCAGCTCATACAAATCTACAATAGCCCGAACCAAGGCTGCGAAGCCTGCAGCAGAGGACGCAAGCCCTGCTGCGATAGAGAAGTTGTCCTCGGAGACGACGTGAACACAGTACTTGCTCACCTTAGGCAGGGGGTTGACCTCATGGAGGCTCTTTCTCAAAACTTTTGAGTTCGCGGAAGCAGGCAGTTTGCCGGGCTCCCAAGATGTCCTGAGCCTCACCATTCGGCAGGAGGGAGTTCTCGATGGGGGTGCTGCTGCGGGCTGTTGTGTGGGTTCTTGGGTTGGCCCGGTGAAGAGAGTTGGTGGGGAGATTGTAATCTGTGTCGCGATTGCCCCAGTGCTTATTTAAGAATGTCAGACGAGGGAACGTCCGATTTTAGGGTTATAAGGGGTGGGGGAGAGGGAGACCTGGCAAGGGCCGGATGGAGCTGAGTTGGGGGATGGAGGGGTAAAAACACCCTTGACGACAGCAATGTAGACGAGGGCGGCGGTGCTCGCTGAGTAGACCTTATCGACCACAATTTATCCTGGACAGGTTTTAATCAAAAGAGAAGAAAGAAAAATACCTGCCCTAATCCTAGTTGTTCCTCACTGGCATCATCCCAACGCTCATTCCCACCACCTGTTGGGTGAGGGTATAGCTCCCCCTTTTCATTTTGCTCCTGCCAATACAAAATTTACTTGTGAGGTCCCCTGCAGATTCCTATAGCATGATAGCAGTGCCACCTGTACCTCCTCCACCACCACCACCACCCCCGGTATCACCGTTAGTCTTGCTCAACGTGAAGTTGGAGGTTCGAATCGTGACGCTTGAGCGCTACCTGGCGGCCAAATCACTTGCATAGGTTTGTGAGGCTCCAACCAGAATGTTGATAGACATAGCATAGTTGAGCTGTTCTAATCATCGCATCTATCGAGCGGTCTCGATACGGGTGCTGGGACTTGCTATGTTGGCGCAGGAAGTTACATAATTGATGCGCAGATGGCACTGTTATCTCTCCATACGATATTGCGTCCATAAACTAGCAATTTTTAAAGACAATAAAGGAATACCAGATCCTTGCGTTGACTATCTAAAATGTTGGCATAAAGTTAAGGCCACTATGGCTTTCATTTCCATTTCTCTAGCCTAGCCACCTCCAAATCCCCCCCCAAATAGCCCTATCTACTATCCTCTCTGTATCGTCTACTGTAGCCCGGCCACGTCCACCCCTTCAGCCCGCTCCGCCTCCTCCTCCATTGCCCGCAGAATATCCACCCTCCCAGCCTCCTCCATGCCACCCTTCATAGCCTCCTCCATATCCACCACCCGCAACCGCCCCTTTATCGACCTCCCTACCTCTCCTCATCTGAACCCTGGAGCTGTTGGGTGTGCCATGTGTGGTATGTGAGATGAGATGTTCGTTAATGTTTAGTCGTACAAGAAAGAAGGCTATTTAAGGAGAAACACACATGCAGAGCCAATTCCCGCACAACCAATGATTGACCTAAATCCAGATGTATACAGGCCCTATTCTAACCCAAAGACAGAACCTAAGTAGATAGATGCATCTCAACATATCGCATACCCAAGAGCTTCCTGCATATTTTCCAGTGTAACGCCGCCCTGAATATCCCCTTCTACTTCCTCCCTCCATTCTAACGCTCCAAGCCAAGTACTCTGCAACTTGAGGAATATCACCAGTGCAGCTAACTCATTCACAGCATAATCAGCCGATCTTAGGGTAATCGTACTATCATTGCCATGAGCGCGTCTCAATACTGTGTTGTACAGAGTGGGAATACAGTCGGTAACTTGTTCAAGAACGAGACCGCGTGCTTTGACTTCAGACTTAAGAATTGCCTTAAACTCCGGTTGTTTGGACAGGAGGATAAGGCCCTTTTGGGTACCGTGAAAACCCTCAGGCCTCCCATGCACCATAGCGTAGAAGACTATCCATTCTGTAGTGGAATGTTCAGCAACACATTATCAGAGATGTAGGGAAATATTATACCTAGAGCTCCCCGCACGTTGAAATTCTGCTGCAACTTGAGCCTTTCGGTTCTTTCATCCAAAGCAATACTCTACCAACAAATCAGAATGAGAACGCGAATAAAGAGTGCAGGAATTTCACTGTAAGGGTGCCATCTCTTCTAGATTGTTTCACAATTCTGTCGTAAAACAGCATCCGTTGCGCGTAGTGCGACTTATGTTCTTCCTTTCGCCTCTGGAAAAACCACTCCTCTTTGAATTCATACCACGGGGGAAACTTCTCATATCCCTCCTTTCGCAACTGGAGAAAGCTCTCCAGTCTCTCCTTTACCAGCTTGAGATACGACTTCTGTTCCCGCTCTTGTTTCTGCTTTTGCTTCTCCAGCCTGGTCTGAAGCCATCGATACCGCTTTTCTTCAATCTTATCCTCCACGCTATGGGAAGAAACAGGAGTCTGCGTAGCACGATCCTCTAACTTGTGGCTAGCCACAGTGAGCCTCCGATGAGAGGTCAATTGCCGGACAATATGGCTTGCGGAAGGACGAAATGCTAGTGCACACGAGACGGAATACCTGAATAAAGGGAGCATTTTTCTAATGGAGGTCTGGCCGTGCGCAGGGACAACTGCCGCCTTAGAAGAATCGTTAGGAGGCTGCCGTGAGGCGGGCGTTGTGTGAAGATCCGGAACGAAGGTGATAGGAAAACTGAAGAGTGTTCGCTATTTGATGTGGGGAGTGGTGATGATCATCCAGATGAAAGAGAAAGCAGCTGAGACTAAATACAGTTTGTGGTAGCCATTCGCACAGTGGGCTCACTATCGCACAAACACCGGACACACCAGTCACCCTCGACATATTGACAGCCCCACTCACCTAGTAACTAGTATGCCCTAACATCACATCCCACAATAGGGTTACTCCATTATTTTTGGCGGGCTGAGTGGTTGTGTAGTGTCAGGTGTAGTAGGAAGGTGATTGCCTTTGAGGGAAGGCAAACAAGACGTGGTCGTGGTTGCATTGTGAGGGAGGAAGGGGTAGTCACCAGTGTTTCCAACCCTCCAGGAACCAGGAAGGGCCCCCAGGGGACTGCCAAGAGCCCTGTACGGGAAGGGACGGCTACCCTCAGTCCGTCCTGGGCGGTCAAAGTTCAAGACGGCTGCGCTTTGGACGGCGGACCCTGCAGGGTGAGACATGTGTGTTTTTATGGTAGGACGGTGGCGGCAGGGGACGACGGGGGACTGTAGAGGACGGCCGAGGATAGTGAGGAACAGTGGGGAACGGCACGAATGATCTCTCATGACTGTTAGTTCGGAGGTGTATGATTTCAACTTTGGCTGGAGTCTCCTACGGTCCGTCTCTCTCCTCACCTTCTCGGGCGTAGTCCGCCCTAGCTCCCCTAAAAAGACAGTCTATCAGTCGTCGTCTGTCCTGTCCTACCCCGAAGACGGACGGACTGTACGGCTGGGAACACTGGTACGCACATTGTTTTATATAGAGCATTTTGATACATGATAGTAGAGCCTGATCTTTATGTTGGAATAAAAATATTTCGCTTCTTGATGACACAGACCTCAGGATATTTAAAAATCAAAAATATATTAAGACACCTATATGGCCAGGCCGTCCGTCCCTGCCATGGATTAGGACCAACTGCACCTTGGCATCCGTCCGGGGCAGAGGGCTCAAACTTGGGGGCCATCCAGTCCTAGGCAAAAGACGGACAGACCGGACGCTCGGGGACAATGATTGGGCTGTAGCTACCCAAGAAGAACGAATTGAACTCCACTAATTTCGCCTCACTCAAACCAAAGGGAAGGGTATCCCGGTGAAGGGCCGCATATTGGCCCCTACCACAAATACGATGTGGCAGTAGGGTGGATCCATGGAGCCACTACGCATGCTAGAAAGACTATGGGGCATTGCTGCTCCCTCTTCGCTGTCGGGGTAGCAGTGGTCCTATTTTTGCTATGATAGTAGCACTTGGGGTTGTGATGTTGAAATCTTGTCCTATTCCTTATATTCCTTCGGAGATAAGTTACTATTAAAGATTGTGAGTATTTATGGTCAAGGTCCTCAATTAGGAGGTTCTGGAGAAGTGGCAGCTTGAAAACACCATTCTCAAATACGACGCTTGAAGAGGTATCTATCAACACCTTTGCTTTGCACCAGTTGCGATTGTATGCACTAACCCGATGACAAAACTTTCACCCTACAGCAACATTCAGCGTTCCGAACCGTCCAGCTTCCAGAGACAAACTGTGAGTGATATATTATGATTACAAATAGCAGACTCTGCACACAATATTCCTGCAAGAGAAGGTTAAATAGATCATCAAGTGTTCTGAGTATGAAGATAAGACCAAAC
>Ga0307513_10009795_pt1 | contig 12100 bp, 15 predicted proteins | sample 15_EM_MG_FD_202174 | JGI IMG/M metagenome (GOLD analysis project Ga0307513, IMG submission 202174) | Populus trichocarpa ectomycorrhiza microbial communities from riparian zone in the Pacific Northwest, United States - 15_EM | ecosystem: Host-associated > Plants > Roots > Unclassified | place... | reverse complement strand
TGAGAGCCAGGATACGGCGCTCTACTCACCGAGACGTCTTGGGGTCAGGAACTCTGATCTAAACCACTCAGATAAGCCCATTGCAATATATGAGACGGATTACTGGAGGCGAGCGGGGGTAAGCAACGCTGTTGGTTGTGTGGGAGATACGCTTGCCTGATACGTTGTAATTGCTGGATGCGGCGTAGACCGGCTACCGAGTTGAAAAAGAAGAAGAAAAACAAGGAGAGAAGGATGTTCGACAACGACGACGACGACGACGCTGGGGGCAAGAGCAAGCGCCTTTCGCGGGCGAGGTCAAGGGGGGGGATGGCTTTATGCGTCCGTCGCACTGGCTCGTCGACAAGGCGATCCCGGGCATAAGCATTGGCAAACACAGCCACACAATACTCCAGCTGTCCAATCACCGTACTCAGTTTCTGTATTGTGTATCCAGCTGCCACCACTACAATCACTGCCTGCTGTCCGTCACCACACATATGACATCGGCCATAGTCACCGTCCCCTGGATGCTATACAATGACCCTTTGTCGCATCCCCTTTCAGACTCGGGAAAGGGATCCTGGGCGTCAGCCGCACATCGTCGAGCTCATCGTCGAGCGACGTTCTTGTGTTAATACCATTCGAATATCCGCCCGCCGGCACAGTGTGTATTCCCAGGCTGTGGAGATTTGGAAGGTATTGCACAGTAGGCGCTGCATTAGGCTTCCTGTCGGGCAAGCATGTAAAACGATCATCGGCGGTCCGCTCCCCGCAGTAGGGACTCATCACAGTAAGCTGTCGACTGCGTTTGCGCCGTCCCCGTAGGATGGTGACAAGAGCACCAACAGCGACGAGTGCAAAAAGGACGACCATAATCACGACAACTAGACCAACTACATTCGGACGGTGCGAGTCTAGCCGTACTACCGGTTTTGCTGGAAGACGGGGTAGCCAGGACTCTAGCGAAGGCGAAATCGCAGGCAGGGCCAGCTCATCGATTTCCTGTGCTGGTACAGGAATCAATTCTATCTGAATTGGGACATAATGAAACTCACATGAGCTCGGTATGGGCATGACAATGGTTTGAGTGACGAGTTCCATGAGTGGTGTCGTCACTTTGAGTTCTTGAACACTATCGATGGCGGGCGGACGAGAGTTCGATATAGCAGCGGGTTGTCGAATAGATTCTGTATAGGTGTCAGTAACAACCGTACAAACCCTTCTCCCAATGAACTGACCTAGCACAGAAAAGTGCGGTGAATCGTATACTTCGCCCACCAATTCAACTTGAAAATACGATTTCCCAGCACTGACGCTCTCTGGCACGAGCCTACGATAGCTCGAATAAGCAACCAAGCCAAGCAATCAACGAGCGAACGTACAACAAGGACGCGAGCCCGCCGTTCTTCCGGTGGCTGAATTTGGGGCTCTCCAGGACACTGCAATTGGCTTCTCGATCACCAACACCTTGGGAGCATAATCGAAGGATAGGCGAGTCAACCGTCTTCTCTGCTTCCCTATCAGTGCGGAGTTAGCGACCGTTGCCGTCATGAGGACCAGAGGTGCATACCAGACTGCAAGGATCATGTCACCGGGGCTGATCATGTCACCAACCCGAGGACTGCTCCATCGGATTGCAGACGCGTCTTGGGCGAGTAGGACTAGCAGGACCAGCAGAGTGGGTGGGGTGAGCGAGGAGTAGTGATGACGCTGCATTTTAGAGATCTTGTCACTATGAGGTATCTCTGTTCGAATATAGTAAACTATCGTAAATGAGAAGAACAAACGCGTCCAGACGCGGTCGGCGAAATGGAAAGGAGCAAGTGACACCTTGGCATTTCAGCGGATAGGAGGGTAATTACACCAACCAACGTGTCACAATAATCACGTTCAGTTCTTTCGACCCTGTATCGGCAAGGTCGTCTGTGGCAATCCAAGACTCCAACTTTGGCCCTCAGGTCCGAGGTTGAATGCACTACATAGCAGATAAGATAAAAGTAAGTCATTCAGGGATGCAAGAAGAGCTAATACGATAACCACTTCACCCTCCGATTACTGTCCCAGTGCTGCTCAGGTGTCCTTGAGGGCTTCCAAGGCCTCCAGAACAGTACGGCTTCGAATATCCTCAGTATCAAATCGCTCGACTCGTGTGGTCGGCGCTTGCAAGCCTTCACCTGGGAACACTTACTGCATCAGTGGCTTGGGGTGCGGTCATAAAAGAACCCTTTCTCGATTATACAGTGTCATTTTGCCTTTGACGGAGTTTCCATCTTCGCGCGACAGCTTCGTCGATGTAAGGCCTGACCGTGCGCTGAAATGCCATCGATGGAGGGATATTGAGTGGCCCTCTCCTGAGTGCTCAAATACAACTTTGAAGACCAGAGTAGCTTATGTCGAAGGTGGCGGGAGCCGGAAGGAATGACACTTATAGGACTTGCTTCTGTCCGTCACAATCATGGCGGCCCTGAAAGCACACAACCTCTCTAAAATGACCAACGCGTCTCTGGTAGGTGCAAATGAAGGAAATTTACCAGTCCTTAGTATGGCCGCTGCGAGCAGCCAGATTCGACCTGGAGTAAGATCACTACAAAGCGGCCACTCCTGTGTAGACCCTCTTAGGCCCGCACAAGTACCTTCCATGAGCCGGATCTTCATGCTCAGAACACCCATTCATGATTGGGACAAAGAACTGTGCGAACTTTGCTGTGTGGGTCATGAGTGCGTATCTCCGTCCAATGGTAGGAATGACTTTTCAATCGTTCAGTCTTCGGGGACCTCCCAGCATGCGGTGGGCGTTGCCAACAGCCCGCAAGCTTCACGTCAGCCATGACCGATGTGAGCGAGAGGGCCTGAGATCTTGAAGGCTGGTGGAGTAGTCCGTAATCCTCCCTACAACAAAAGAAACGTGTCCGAAGGGAGGCTTCAACGGTTTAGTGACAAAACAGTTCAACCAGCCTCGGCACCACATTTAGCGGTGTGGTATAACTTCGGTACCCAAAAGGCGAAGCCTCGCAAGATGCCACGCTTCCGAAGCCTATGTATTCCCTGACGTCGGCGGAGACGTCCCGTGCCCCAGTTGGGTGAAACGGTGCTGTCCCAGATGGCGATGGAGGGACTACCCTGCCTATAGCACTACGCCAAGTGAGCCTCTATTGTCATATTGGGTCGCGTTCAGGAAGACAAAATGCCTACCGCGAAGCTGCATGCCAGCTCCCGATTCTCGAATCTGTCATGATGATTCAGAACTTGCTATCATTTTTATATGTATGATAGTTGGATTCCGCAGGTGCGTAGTCCCCGAAATACTTTCCACCTCGACGCTCTGCCCGGCACGCGAGTTGTTTCCGACGCATAATACAAAGTCGGCAAAGTCGAGCTCAGCTGCCATTAGACACGGTAAGACTCACACCCGCTCCCTGTAGGGGCTTCTTGTGGTTGGGTCTACATGTTCTGTGATGGAGACAAGAGCAAAACCTCACATATGCATGTAAGTGCTCTATATCTCCTCAGTCCAACACCGCCAAACGTTCATCACGTACCACCAGGCACTTGAAGCGCGATGAGCCAAAGTCCCTGGTCTACTTGAGTTAGGGTCCCAGGGAATGGTTGTGGACAATACTCTCAAACCACACTGTTCGGGATTCCTGTGAACCATACACGCTGCTGGTCCTAACCGTGTACAGCCGAGTGCTGTTTTGAGAAGCAAGTGCATAAGACACATAGGGCCATAGTACGAACAGTTCCAAAACGCATACGCTGAGCGCTTCCTGTAGTATACGGGGAGGGACAAGCGAGTAAATCGGTCATTCCTTTGGCGGCTCCTCGGTACCAAACAGTGCTTGCCGCTTCTCTGCAATACGGGCGGCACGACGATCTCGGGCGGCCTGTAGGGAACCGAGCATAAATCGCTCAGTGGTCTGGAGGGGGTGAGGGGGATGCACGTACCTTGTTCTTGACACGGCGCGCTTCCATTTGGTCGTTGATAACTTTGGTACGGCTCTTCTCCGCCTTTGCCTTGTGGATGTACTCCATCAACACACGCCTGTTCTTGAAGACGTTACCCTTTGATTTCTGATATAGTAAATGGTACCTGCAGAGCCGAACAATGAGTCAGTCACATCGACGAGTGACTCGACGTAAATTCGAGCGAAAAACGCACAAATGCTTATCAATCTTCCCGGCCTCTCTGTACTTGCGCAGAAGTCTCCGAAGGACACGTTGGCGACGCATCCAGATGACCTTGGTGGGCATACGGGCCTCAGCAGTACCCTGCCTCTTGCCAGTGCCAGTGTGCCGCCCTTTGCGTTTGGCGGCAAGGAGGTCGCGCGTACGGGCACGGGAGTGAATGACAGTTGGCTTGACGATAATTCGGCCGTCCTTGATCAACTTGCGGATGTTGGTGCGTGAGTTTGCGTTGCCGATCTCGTTTTGTTCGGACGGATCGAGCCCTACAGACCCAAATCCAGTTCCCAGTAAATCATCAGCACGTATACGGTGGGACTAGAGAGCAGACGGCCGCACAGATTTTGCGTTTGCCGACGCCTGCAACGGACGCGGCGAGCCGCTTTTGGGACCGGAGATTGACCATGGGTCTAGAGTGTGCCGATACAATTAACGGTGCAGGAGGGAAATGGTGTCAGCTGCGGTGTTGCGGAGCTAGACGACGACGAAGGGTGAATACCCAAAAGTACCTTGAGGGTTTCGTCGTGTAAGTTGCCAAATACGAGCCAAACAAAAGACCACTTTGCTCCCTCTTCCATCGGTGCTTGTCACATCTCACGCCACCGAATGCAGCGAAGGCTGGTCCAAATGTGTCCAGGGTATCCTTCCGCCTCGCGGCTTGCCCGCGGACGAAATGCGGTTTGGTCGAGCATTCGGTAGCCTCGTGCCTCGTCAGGGCGAGGGCCCGCAGACAATTAGTCTTCCGGAAACATCCAGATTCAAGACAGAGACATTATTCCAGGCTGATATCGCATATCTCCGTTGCGCGCAGTCCATCGCGGCACACTGTAATCTCTACTCTAGCTATTCTTTGCGGGTCTCAATATCACATTTCTCGACTGTAATTCTACGGGAATGCGTCACGAGTTTTCGACACGGTACCATGGGGACCCTGAGTGGTCCCGTTGGTGTGGCTCCCATTCTACTCGCAGACCCTGAGGGAATGCATACCACACGCCCGATAAACTTTGAAACTCACGCATCGCAGACTTCACGGTCTCATGCGAGCGATACGCCTCCGTCCGCAATTCGCTCGTCCCCCTTATTCGCGAGCTGGCGGGCGCCCGTACTCTGGAGTATCTGTGCTTTCCACCAGATCGTATCACTTGATATACAGATACAAACTCGTTCCCGTTGGACCTTTGCGCCGTTGTCGTAATCGAGTGTCTTTGTGATCAAGGGTTCTTCTGAGTGCAAGTGTAGCAAACTAGCCAGTTTTTCATTCGTTTACATGTGAGGTCGTTCGGTAATCAAGCTTGCCGCCACTTTCCGCCGACGAGTGAAGAGAGAAGGAACGTTGTTTAGGTGCCCTCCCCCACGCACGATGTCGAGGTGACAGAGCAAGAATAGAATGGCAGATGGCCATGCAGCGGAAGACCCGGTCGAACGGTGAGAAGGGCTTGTTTCCGGCGCTGACCTGCGGTGGTGCCGGGCCTCTAAATGGGGTGGATGCGGAATGGGACGATTTGGCATAGAGATAGGCTTCCTGGGGAATCCGGAAGCTACGTGTGGGCTCCTAGGTAGAAAAGCTTGTTGAGATTCGGCTGGCCAGAGCGTGGTTGGACCCGATCGATTTGGGTCGTCGCGGAGAACGGTGAGTGAGGCAAGTACAAGCGTTTCATAGAGATACGTTGACCACTTTTTCCACTTCATCGCACGGCTTCTCGTCGTGTGGGGTGGTGTAAATAGCCCTCGCCTGCAACACCCGTTGTTGATGGCAGAAGGTCTCTGAACGGACCACAGAAACTTTCAGCTATTGCCCACCGTCTGACCAATCAACGCCCACCCGTTTAAAACGACCCCAACGCACACCTTGGAACTCGCCATTACCATTACCAACATCCCTCCCCGCACACGCTGCCAACGGCCCATCCGCCCACAACGCCGCTCGCTGCGATGCCAGTCGTCGACTCTCAAACTACCGACGTCGGCACAGAAGAGAGCGGGGGCGCTACCGAGACCGACAACGACCACGACAACCGGAGTGCCCGCCCAAAGGTTGCCACCGCTGCGCTAAAATCTTCAAATAAATCAGCCCAGCCCCAAGGCACTCCGAATGCTACAAACAACTATAACTCCAAACAGACCATACCCTCGACGACGAATCTCGTGCCAGTATCCCCTTTGGCAGTCACCGCTGTTGACGGTCAGATGCTCTCGCGTTCAGCTATCACTTTGTCCCCTTCGGAGGGACACCATTCGTGGGAAGCCCCCCAGCCACCGAGCAAGCCCCCTTCCAGGCAACCTAGCGCCGGTGCCATGAGCGCAGCGAGCGGCAAGCGCAAAGACAGCACCAGCGGTGGTGGTGTAGGCTTATTCCGCAAACGCCGTGGTTCAGAGCTTTCCGCCAAGAGTCGTGGTGAAGACGACGCGTCCTACCCTTCCAGGCCTCCATCCGCCGCAGGCTCCAATGGGGAAGGTCGATTCAATCTCAGGGACCTTCTTGGTGCGCCAAAGCTCTCACGCAAGGGGAGTGCCAGCTCGAAGAAATCAGAGAAATCAGAGTCAGGCGGAAAAGCCGGCTCCACGGCGGGCGAGAGTAATTTCTCCAAGAAATACGGTGTCATCTCTGGCAAGCTCGCGATTGGAAAGGGCGCTACCAGCGTGGTTCGTCTTGCGCACAAGTGGGATCGTACCGAGGAAAAGCTTTACGCTGTCAAGGTACAGTCTTCCACCCCACCTGCCGATCCGCCTGCTCTCCCTCTGATCCCTCTGTCGTCCAGGAATTCCGGAAACGTCGAAAGAATGAGACTGAAAAGGAGTACGTCAAGAAGCTTACCTCTGAGTTTTGCATTTCGTCGACCCTTCATCACCCTAATGTTGTCGAGACGGTCGACCTTGTGCAAGATGAGAACCATGCCTGGTGCGAAGTCATGGAGTTTTGCGCGGGTGGAGACTTGTACGCTGCCATTCGTAAAGGGGGGATGAGCGCTGCCGAGGTAGAATGCTGCTTCAAACAGCTCCTCACGGGTTTGGGTTACCTCCACGGACAAGGAGTCGCACATCGGGATATCAAGCCCGAGAATTTGTTCTTTGATTCCCGGGGCCAGCTCAAGGTGAGGGCTTCTGACCGGCGCTCTGTCGCATTGGTTCCACCTAATGATTAACCTATCACGATTCTTTTCTTTGATAGATTGGCGATTTCGGCGCCTCGACGGTTTACCGTCTCCCTTGGGAGTCGACCATTCACAAGTCGTCCGGACTTTGCGGCAGCGAGCCATACATCGCGCCTGAGCAATTTGCTCATTCTTGTATGTACCCTACTCTCAGAACACCGGATTCCTTACTGACGTACTACCCAGCCTCATACGATGCTCGTCTCGTTGACGTCTGGGCGTGCGGCATCGTGTACTACTGTCTGCACTTCCAAGAGCTCCCTTGGGGTGTCGCCCAACCCTCGGATAGCCTCTACTCGACGTACGCGACCCAATGCGCGAGCACACAACATTCGATCGCGAATGTACCCCTGCCTGCCGTGCCTGCGCAACCGCTCTCGGAGCGCATGCAGCAGAAGGAGAAGGAGAAGGAGAAGGCGACGTTGTACCCCACGACGATCCAGAACCTATCGCCGCGCGCGTGCAGGCCCATCCTCAGACGGATACTCGAACCAAACCCTGAGCACCGGGTCCTCGTCGAGGATATCCTGAAGAACCCGTGGATCGTCAGCATCGAACTGTGCACAGATTCCAACATCCAGGCCAAGCATGTGCATCCCTGCGCCGTGTCCACTGCTCAGCAGCAATTGACCCAGTGATAGCATCACCCGCATTCAAGTTACTTGTGCTTGGCTGGGATGCTCACTCATCCACGTTGATTTCGTTCACACGTCGATGTCTCGTACTCATCACCGTAGTTTGTCCGCTCTGTCTCCTCGTTTCGTGCTCCGCAGTTTGCCTGCTCTATTCCATCCCACCCAACGGCTCGCATGCGTTTATTCCCATGCAACCAGTCCGCTGCGTGCCAGGGATCACGTGTAGTTTCTTAGTGATGTGCATTGCTCTCTCGAAAGAAGTATATTTTAACGATACATGACACTTTGGCGTCGACGGTTCACTTTCTTCGCTGCGCTTTACAAACAAAGAAGTGATCCACCGGGTTATGGCCGTCCAAATTAAGAAGCTTCGTGCATACCAGTGCACGTTATCCAGGGCCGACGAGCAACCCGTCCCGGTGAACAAAATCACGATGAGGGACCCTAGGTTAGTTTGAGGTCGCCCGCGCACGTGATTGAGTAGGTGGGCACTTCCAGGATGCCGTTGAATGACGTTGCGGGGAGGTAGTACGCATAAGCATAAGGTTTGAGGGTGTGGGTGCGGATGTCGTGCGGTGAGGAGGGTAGGCAGTAGGGTAGGCCGAGGTGTGTTTCGGAGAGGTTGACGATGCGGCTTGCAGGGCTTCCTCGTGCGAGGCTGTGAGACGCGGTTGGGGGTTGATGTTGAGCCATTCGTGCTCCAGCATTAATCGGGCTGCCTTGTTCCGACAAGGGCGGGTCCCAGAACTAAATCCTTGTAACTTTGCCCCCCCCCCCCGGTCTCGTCTAACTTTGGGTGCAGGCACCCTCCTACCTAGTCTGGCTGATCTAGCAGGAGCAGAGCCCGCCACAATGCTGGAAGCTTGGGAAGTGGGCAGCACTCACTGGGAGCAGGGCGTCAGTACTCGGCGTGGAGTAGCGCTGGGTACGGGTCATACACTGGCGCCTCCGCGGGTTGGGCCACGAGGGGGTTAGTGGTTGGGTTAGTGGTACTTTTGGTCAGCCCCCAGCCAGGTTACGCCATGTGTAGGTTAGGTAGAACCCGTTGTATTATGACGTACACTGACGGCCCAGATTTCCTCTGGCTTAGTAGTAGTGCTAAAACCAATCCCATTTTGCTTCTACGTCTACATTCTATTCCATGTGGTATGTCAAAAAATTTCCTTATAACCAGGATCGTCGGAAATTGAAATGGAGCGCGAGCTCTCAGTGCTAGCCCACAGCTGAAACCAAGGCTCAGATTGCTGCGCAAGGAAGCAAGGATTTAGGGATATAAGGACTTGCATTGCTTGTCATGTATTCAGCAATTGGTCTGTCGTGTCCGGCCCATTGGGCAGTAGGGTGGTGGCCATTGCCATTGCCATTTCTTTGGCGCTCTTCTTCTGCTGTGCTGGGGTTTGAATCTCCATGGCAACTTTCTTGCGATGCGAGTTGACAGAGGATTAGGTCTGCTGGGAACACTATCCCAGAGCAAGGGGATCTAATGTACTTTAGTTAGAATAGTAATGATTAATATAAATTCGTTCACTTACCGCACCGCGAGCATGATCGTCAACCACTGATCAGCAGAGAGGGAGCCGCCACTCGGTTTGCCGACAATGGTGGGTAAGCCTCCGATGTGGGGAGGTAGTTCAGACCATGAAATATTTTAACCAGAGCCGAGGGGTTGATTGAGGTGACATTACCTCCTCAAGGATTGTGTGCAATGCCTTCAACTTGTGGTTTGACCGAAGAATCTTGCATTGAATCCATATATTGTAGAAGTGCGTTTTCACAAGTCCTGCCACCAGTGAACATGTCAGTCAGGACTGACGAAGTAAGCTGATGTCGTAATTAAGGAGCCACTCACCAAGAGTCAAGTTGTATATAGGATCAATTACGACACTAAGTACCAAGTCGGAATATGGTAACCTTGGAAAGTTGAGTAAAGCGCATCCTGTTCTTCGTTACAAAAGCCTCCCGGGCGCCTTTGCTGGTAAGCTTTGTATATCCAGCACCCAGGTATCGATGAATAGCGTTGGTACGTCTCCTATATGCTACAGATGCATCATATTATACCGATTTCAATAAACCCCTCACTGTCTCTCTTGAACACTTAGCGAACGAAGGTCCTGCTTTGGCACCATATCACGCGGACAGAAGATCCAGTGACTATGGGATGCGAAACCCCCACTGTACTTGCTGCCAGTCGATCACAGATGACTGTGACAAGGAAATGGATCATTGTGGCTCTCACCAGAGGCACTGATGAGACCTGAGGGGAAACACTTCCCACGATGTATGATAACCTCAACGCCTTCAACCTGTTGCTTATTACGCATCCTGGGCGTTGGTACCAGTGCACTTGGTCCTGTGGTTTGGACACCTTGCCTGGCGTTGTCGGGGTATTGCGCATTCTGCACTACCCAACCTTCTTGTACCACTATCTCTCCCATTTCCTCATCTTTATTCTCACCTTCGTGCTCTGTGAGAGGTATTTCATCCACTTTGTCACTTAGTTGCCGGCCTTGGAACCTGAAAGGTAGTGGTTGTCCGGCGCATCGCGGTCATCAAACTCGATCTCAAATTCACCTTCATTGTCTTGCTCATCAGTTGGCGCGGGTTCCTGGGCCTGTCAGGCTTCGAATTCTTTGATCAATTTGGCTTTCCACCATACGATCCGTTTGATAGAGTTCCTGTGGGACTTCTTTCTCAGCTTGATTCAATTGAAAGGCATGGCCTGGTAGGGGCAGTTGCGGTCCTTGCATAGCCCCGAATTCGTGTGGTTGTCAGTCAACCTCTAGGATATGCAGGTGTCCAGGGCATGGAGGCAAACGCCGGATCGAAGGACACGTCAACTTGGATGAGGTGATCATCAAGTGTTATGCTCGACCATCCCACTGTTGGGGAGCGCATCGGTATCAGCATATGCGGCTGAAACCTGGGAATTTAAGTTTAAGCCTCCAGGTCCTGGGTTTCAATATTGGATTTAAAAATTCAGGCCGAGGTACTTAGGTCGTGTGCATTAGGTGCACCAGTCCAACGAGCATCAGCAGGACCACTCACAAGAGCAGCCTTTTGTCTTTACGTGTTCTGGCCGGGGCTTCGAGCTCGGCGTCGCGATGCCGTCATTTCTGCTCAGCGGCCTGGTGGGTGTTTAAGTGAGAAAGCTTAGAACGATGTTGACGATTCCTAGAAACACACTAAGTCCAGCGACAGATGTACACAACACCGCGTAGGTGTCCACTGTCCGGAGTAGGCCTTGTGGGGTCGTGCGTAGCCCTGGTAAGGCACTATACACGTCGTACACGATCCGTAGAGGGGTCTATTCATCGCTCTCGTACAATCGATGCCACACCTCCTGTATTCAGAATAACCCGGCGGGGTAGGCCCTGACTACTTGCCGTAATCCGCTCTCTGAATTGCACGCTGCTCCCCTTGTAGCCCGCGTAATCGTAACCCTCCCAAAGCCCGCTCCCAGTGACTGCAGGCAGGGGGCACAGGAAACCAGTGGGGTGCCTTGGGTCCTAGACTGGTCAGGCTCCATACCTATGTCAAGGTCCTTACATCGTATAGAGTCACATTCAAGCAAGATACATACTGAACATAGTCAGAAGACTGATAGGGGTTGATGTGGGAGTATTTCTCACTGAAAGAGGCAGCTGATGGAGTTTCCTATCTTGGCACTGACATTCCGCTGAGGCCGTCTTTACATCCCAAAAACCCGAGCGTCAGGTTGGCCTCGCTTCTATGCCCGATTATCGCTGGACTATCACGCGTTTAATTCGGTGCGTTTGTCTAACAATAGGAGGTACGAAGAGAACCATATGGCAGTCGTTCAACTTTCTATCAACCTCCTACCGTGGCGATCTCAGTTTGCTCGCATTGGGACAAAACGGGGACCGCCTAACCCTCGCGAACTTTGTCGTGTAATACTTACATGAATTGTCATTGCTCATGATTTCCTAATGACGCTCTGTACTTGAAAGTACTCGGCGGATCTGACTTGGAGATGGTGGCAGAACGATATATTTTATCCATTATCCATTCCGGACACGTTAGCGCCGACGGACAAAGGCGTACAGTGCATGCAGTTCCACACGTTGAGAACGGTAACACTCGGCGGCGCAGACTGCGAGGCACGCCACACCCACACTCACGTGCTTG
>Ga0307513_10009794_pt1 | contig 12100 bp, 11 predicted proteins | sample 15_EM_MG_FD_202174 | JGI IMG/M metagenome (GOLD analysis project Ga0307513, IMG submission 202174) | Populus trichocarpa ectomycorrhiza microbial communities from riparian zone in the Pacific Northwest, United States - 15_EM | ecosystem: Host-associated > Plants > Roots > Unclassified | place... | reverse complement strand
ATATATATATATATATAAGGGTAAAATCCATTAAAAAACAAAGTACAGGGGTAAACAAGGTATTAACCCATTGTTATTAGTTAAATACAAGTCCACAGTAAATTGTAAACTGTCTCTAGGTCCACAATGAAAAGTATACATTTATGCTACAATGGCTTGCTATAGTTTTTATTTATTTATTTATTTTTCATGTTAAAAAGAAAGGGATAGCCTTGGTGGTAGGAGCAATGGGGATCCGATGTTTCCCTTATTTAGCTTCTCGAAAAGTATGAAACACAATCTTAGAGAATATATTTCTTTCATCAAAAGCATGTAGATTGGATTAGAACAATCACAAGTGCATGAAACCTCATGTTTCCAAGAATCCAAAGGGATGCATATGCATATTCCTTACACGATTGAAGCAAGTGTTTTTGGTACTTTAGGAGAACTTCTACAGATTGGTACAGTTGAAGACCAAAGTTGATCCTGGGAACTTCAGGCATGAACTGGGTGTCTCGGATTTTCGACTTCATACAGAAATTGATCATGGCCAGTAAAAGGTTTCTAGGATGATCACATTTGTCAATTGTGTCTAGATTGGAGTAGTGACATGAATTTATTTCAATAGTTAATTTTTTTTTTCTTGTCGCAAGAAAAGTATGTAAATCATCAGTATGAATTTTAGTGATGTTGAACATTTCAATCATGCAGAAGTTTCTTATTTCAAAAGTCAAATGTTGCTGGTATGAATCTTATGAATGTTAACAGTAGAGAATATTCTGTAGGTAAATTAAAAAATTCTGATAGTGGTTAAATACGCCTGGTTGAAAAAATTTGAGATTGCTGACAATATTGATCATTCAGATTCATTATCCGAAAGTCAAGTTCTGAATGGACAAAAGCATCTAGGACAAGATAACTCAACTTCCGGGTCAAATTTCACAGCTCCACTATAAGATAACTTTGTGAACAACAATCTTGAAACAGCAAGAAAATCAGGAAAATGGTGTCTTCAAGATCTTCCATTCTTTCGATGCTTCTGTTCCTCCTCCTAACTCCATTTGTAGTTTCACTTCATCTTCAGGATAGGTTTCTAAAATGTCTCTCAAGAAATTCTGAATCATCCTTTCCTTTCTCCACTGTCTTGTATGCTCCAAACAACTCATCATTCAATAGTATTTTACTATCTACTGCTCAAAACCTCAGGTTTACGCTGCCTTCAGTACCGAAACCTGAGTTAATCTTCACTCCTTTGAAAGAATCTCACATCCAAGCTGCGGTTATTTGCTCAAAGAAGCTTGAGATTCACCTTAGAGTCCGTAGTGGAGGCCATGACTATGAGGGACTCTCTTATGTATCTGAAATTGAGAGACCTTACATAGTTGTCGACCTTGCCAAGCTCCGATCCATTAGCGTTGATATTGAGGATAACAGTGCGTGGGTTCAGGTGGGTGCCACGAATGGTGAACTTTACTACAGAATTTCTGAGAAAAGCAAAACTCATGGCTTCCCAGCTGGTACTTGCTCAAGTTTAGGTATGGGGGGGCACATTTCAGGAGGTGCATATGGTGCCATGTTGCGAAAATATGGCCTTGGAGCAGATAATGTCGTTGATGCACATATAATTGATGTTCATGGAAGACTTCTTGACCGAAAATCCATGGGCGAAGATCTTTTTTGGGCCATCAGAGGAGGTGCAGGGGGCAGCTTCGGAATCGTCACGGCCTGGAAGGTAAAATTGGTTTCTGTACCATCAACGGTGACAGTATTTACAGTTACTAAGACATTAGAACAAGGTGCAACTAAGATCCTTTATAGATGGCAAGAAATTGCTGATAAACTAGACGAGGATCTTTTCATCAGAGTACTCATTCAGACAGCTAACGCCACCTCCCAAGGTAAAAGAACTATTGCTACCTCTTACAATGCCTTGTTTCTTGGTGATGCCACCAGACTTCTTCAGATAATGCACCACAGCTTCCCTGAATTAGGTTTGGCCCGACAGGATTGTATTGAAACAGACTGGATCAATTCTACCGTATACCTTGCTTTCTTCCCAAATAATACTCCTCCTGAAGTTTTACTTCAACGGAGGAATATAGTCAAGCTATTCTTCAAAGCCAAGTCGGACTACGCCAAAGAACCCTTACCTGAAACTGCACTTGAAGGGTTATGGGATATTATACTGGAAGAAGAGCTTCCTACAGTAGCATTTACTCCTTATGGTGGAAAGATGAGTGAAATTTCTGAGTCTCAGATTCCTTTCCCTCATAGAAAAGGTATCCGGTTCATGATTTTGTACTCGGCCAATTGGCAAGATGCAAAGGAAAATGTTGCAAAGCATGTAGATTGGACCAGGAAGGTTTACAAGTACATGCAACCTTATGTTTCCAAGCATCCAAGGGAAACATATGTCAATTACAGGGATCTTGATTTGGGCATAAACAAGAGGACTAACACAAGCTTTACAGAAGCAGGTACTTCCTGGGGTCTCAAGTACTTCAAGAATAACTTCCACAGATTGGCATTTGTGAAGGCCAAAGTTGATCCTGACGACTTCTTCTGGCATGAGCAGAGCATCCCACCTCTTCCATTTCACATGAGATGAAGAATTGGAGAGATATTAAGCTATTATATTTTTTTACTCGCATGTTCAATTTCCGTATTGTATTCTGATTGAACCAGTGTTTTGAGGTTATTTAGCAATTTGACAGAAAGAAATCCCTGCCTTGCTGCCCAATTTCATATTTTATTGTTCATTTCAAAAACAAGTTTGCTTGTTATCTCTTCTTTCTAATCCATTTGGTGAAGTAATTGACTAAACTGAAATCGATAGGGGATGTTAAACAGAGGCATTGAAAATCTTGTTGGACTTTATACTAATTTGTTCAGATAAGAATAAATATGATTAGTATTATATTTGATCTTTATATTGTCAAATTATTGTCTACAATAAGCTACCAGCTGCCAATTATTGTCCAACGTTGAACTTTATATAATATATTCTGGCACTGGAGTGTCAAAACATATGATTTTGTCGGCGTTTCTTCAATAAGCTAAACCAACATACAAGGCACGAACGCCTTGCAAGATAACAGTGCTGGGGTTGACGCTGGGGCGACAGTTAGTGAATTGTATTATAGGGTTGCTGAGAAAAATCCTGTGCATGGATTTCTAGCAGGAATTTGTCCTGCAGTTGGTGTTGGTGGGCATTTGTGCGGAGGCGGTTCGGTACCATGTTGAGAAAATATGGCCTAGCTTCTGACCATATTCTTGATGCTCACATAGTTGATGTGAATCGAAGAGTTCTTGATAGAAAACCAATGGGAGAGGATCTGTAATGGGCTATCAGAGGAGGTGGGGGAGCAAGTTTTGGGGTCATCCTTCCCTGGAAGGTGAACATTGCTTATGCTCCAACAACTTTACTGTATTCAGTGTTGGCAAGACACTAGAGCAAGGAGCGACTAGGCTTGTTCACGAGTGTAAACAAGTTAAATAATATTTATTTAGTTTTATTTATTAAGGGTAGAATAGCATTTTCAGTTTAACCTATATATAATTTCTTTGTATTTAGGTTAATTCTAAACACTCATAATAAACACATTATTGGGAATTCTAGCCTCCTTTTTCTGTTTGATCTGAATTATTTATACATGGTATCAGAGCTGGTTTTATGGAACGAGCTTTAATCTCAAACACAGCTTTCACGGATCCAACTGGTTTTAATTTTTTTTTTAGTGATATTTTGTCTTCCACTTCTGCAAAATCTGGTATTTCGTCTTTCCTTCAGCTTCTGCAATTTGGTATTTATGTTCTGTCTCTGCAATTGTTTTGGTATTTCGTCTTCTGCAATTTGGTATTTGTGTTCAGTTTTTGTAATTTGTGTTGTGTTTTGGAGTAATCGTATAATTTCGAGAATATATTTGTTGAGTATTTGTGATATCTGTTCAGTTTCTGCAATCTGGTACTTTGTCTTTCGCTGCTTTTGCGTTCTGGTTCTCCTTGTTTGTTAATTATGGCTACCGAAAGAGATAATTCGCTTCAGTCTGTGAGTGTGAGGTTAGATGGAAAGAATTATTCATATTGAAGTTATGTAATGAAAAATTTTCTTAAGGGTAAGAAGATGTGAGGGTATGTTAGTGGAACTTATATGATACCTAAGAATATTGAGGAGGGGGATGTTGTTTTGATAGATATATGGGAAGCAAACAATGCAAAGATCATTACTTGGATCAACAATTTTGTTGAGCATTCGATAGGTACGCAGTTGGCGAAGTATGAGACAGCAATGAAGGATTTGGGTTCTCTTCGATATTTTATGGGTATTGAAGTAGCTTACTCACCTAGAGATTACCTTATTTCTCAATCTAAATATGTTGCAGATATTCTTGAGCGGACTAGACTTACTGGTAACAAGACTGTAGACACTCCCATTGAAGTTAACGTAAGGTACTCTTCTTCTGATGGGTTACCTTTGGTAGATCCTACTTTATACCGTACTATTGTTGGGAACTTGGTATATCTCATCATTACTCGTCCAGATATTGCATATGTTGTTCATATTGTTAGTTAGTTTGTTGCTTCTACTACTGTTCACTGGACAGCTGTTCTTCGTATTTTGTGATATCTTCGAGGTACAGTTTTTCAGAGTCTTTTACTTTCATCCACCTCTTCCTTGGAGCTGCGTGGATACTCTGATGCTGATCATGGTAATGATCCCACAGATTGCAAGTCTGTTACCGGGTTCTGTATTTTTTAGGTAATTCTCTTATTTCTTGGAAGAGCAAGAAACAATCTATTGTTTCTCAATCATCCACCGAAGCAGAATATCGTGTCATGGCATCTACTACCAAAGAGATTGTTTGGTTACGTTGGCTACTTGTTGATATAGGAGTTTCATTTTCTCATCCTACTCCTATGTATTGTGACAACCAGAGTTCTATTCAGATTGCTCACAACTCGGTTTTTCATGAGCGAACTAAGCACATTGAGATCGATTGTCATCTTATTCGTCATCATCTCTAGCATGACACCATTACTTTGCATTTTGTTTCTTCTTCCTTGCAGATTTCAGATTTCTTTACCAAGGCGCATTTCATTTCTTATTTTTGTTTTCTAGTTAGCAAACTCTCGATGCTTGTAGCTGCCACATTGTGAGTTTGAGGGAGATGTTAAATAATATTTATTGAGTCTTATTTATTAAGGGTAGAATAGTATTTTTAGTTTAACCTATATATAATTTCTTTGTATTTAGGTTAACTCTAAGCACTCATAATAAACACATTATTGAGAAGTCTAACCTTCTTTTTCTGTTTGATCTGAATTATTTCTACAGAAACATATGGGGCCAAATCTTGAAGAAAATTTGTTCATTAGGGTTATAATAGAAGCTGTTGGAGATGCAAGAAAAGGGAACAGAACAATCCATGCTACTTTTAAGCACTCTTTGTTTCTTGGAAGAACTGATCAGCTTCTTGAATAATGTTTTCCTTGAGTTGGGCTTCAAGAGTATAGATTGTACTGAAATGAGCTGGATTGAGTCTATCCTTTACTTTTCAGGGTACCCTAAAGAGGAAACTATAGAAGCCCTTATAAATATAGCAGATTTTATTGAGCACCCTATAGCAGAACCTGTTTTGAAAAAGTTATGGAACTGGTGTTTAGAAGAGGAGAAGCCAATATTAATCAGGGACGGAAGAATGGAGGAAATATCCGAATCAGAAACTTCATTTCCATATAGAGAAGCTATCCTGTACAGCATACAGTTTGGTCAAGTCATGTCATCAAATTGGATAAGGTACATATACGAGAGCATGACTTCTTACATGTCTAAGAATCCCAGACTTGAAAATCAAAGAAGGGAGCATACTTGCTTAAGCACTAGATCATCCTTAAAAATTAATAAATTTGAAAGATGTTGATGGTTCCTAAACTCCAACCTCTAAGAATTTTTATTTAGAGGATTTAAACTAAAAAAGTATTTTCGAACAAGCTTTGATATAATCGAAGGCAGGCCCTTTTCATGTCTTAAATGCCCCATCCATGCTAAGATTAGTGTATAATGGAACGATAATATTGAGAAAACTTGGGGTGATGGCCCTTGTCGTATAGACAAACACCTTCTCCATAATGCATGTGAACATGACAACAGTCTCTGCTAATTGCCGAACGAAATAAAAATGACAAAATGCAGTTGACATGGAGAGCCTGAAATCTCTAATTAGGGTATCAATGGTGTCTTCACGTAAATATTTGCTAGTAACAAACGGCCTCTCACAATATCCCTAGTTGACAGTCAAATATAGACCATAAATACCCAAGATGGTAACCCCAGAAGTTAAAGGAAAAATGAATCACATTGTTCTTGTTTCTCTTTTGCTTTCAGTTTCATGGGCAACTTATAGTAGTAAAATCCATGAAAATTTCATACAATGCATGTCAACTGAGTTCAATGCCTATACTAAATCCTTTCAAACCATATTCACTCCTCAATCCCCTTTGTATTCATATATCTTGCAATCATCTAAACAAAATTTGAGATGGTTGAACTCAACATCAAAGCCTCATCTCATCATTACTCCATTTCATGAGTCTGAAATCCAGGCAGTAATTCTTTGTAGCAAGAAGCAAGGGTTCCAAGTTAGAGTTCGAAGCGGTGGCCATGACTATGAAGGTTTATCTTTTCTATGCAAGACACCATTCATCATCATTGATCTTGTCAATCTTAGAGGGATTGAGATTGATATTGAAGATGAAACAGCATGGGTTCAAACTGGTGCAACACTTGGTGAGCTTTATTATGCTATTGCAAAGAGAAGTATAGTTCATGGATTCCCAGCAGGATTATGCCCTACTGTAGGTGTTGGTGGACACTTTACTGGAGGTGGGTTTGGTATCTTGTTAAGGAAATATGGCCTTGCTGCAGATAATGTCATTGATGCTTACTTGATTGATGTGAATGGGAGGATTCTTGATAGACAAGGAATGGGAGAAGACTTGTTTTGGGCTATTCGAGGGGGTGGTGGAGCAAGCTTTGGAATCATACTGTCATGGAAGATCAAGCTGATTCGGGTTCCACCAACTGTGACTGTATTCACTGTGCCAAAAACTATTGAACAAGGTGCCACCAAGCTTGTCCATAGGTGGCAATACATTGCAGGTAAACTACACGAAGATCTCTTCATCAGAATCGTCATTCAGAATGTTGGAGGAGAGAGTACTTCAAACAAGAAGACAGTGGAAGCTTCCTTCAACTCACTGTTTCTTGGAGGCATCGACAGACTAATCACCTTGATGAATGACAGTTTCCCTGAGTTGGGATTGGTACCTGAAAATTGCACAGAAATGAGTTGGATTGAGTCTACAGTCTATTTTGCTGGATTTCAGAAGGGAAGCCCTTTAGAGGTCTTACTTGACAAGACTCAACTATACAAAGCCAAATTCAAGGCAAAATCTGACTTTGTAACAGAACCCATACCTGAATTTGGACTTGAAGGAATATGGGAAAGGTTCTTAGAGGAAGGGCTAGTGTTCATGATAATGGACCCTTTCGGTGGAAGAATGAATGAGATTCCAGAATCTCATATTCCTTTCCCTCACAGGGAAGGAAATTTGTACAACATTCAATACCTGGTGAAGTGGGATGAGGACGAGGCTAGAGCAACACACAAGCATGTAAATTGGATCAAGATGCTATATAGGTACATGAAACCATATGTTTCCAGATCCCCAAGGGCTGCGTATCTTAATTATAGAGATCTTGACTTAGGCATTAACAAGCATGCAAACACAAGTTATTCTGAGGCTAGGGATTGGGGTATGAAGTATTTCAAGGGCAATTTCAAGAGATTGGTTCAGGTGAAAAGCAAGGTTGACTCGGAAAATTTCTTCAGTAGCGAACAAAGTATTCCAAGCATCCATACATAAAGGAGAAGGCAGTGCAAAGAAAAAGAAATAATGTGTAATGTGTTCCATGTGAGTGCAAGGCCCTTTTTAATCGGCTCTACAGGCTTTAGGTTCAAAACAGGGAGCCAGCAAGGGGGCAATAATCCCTCCCATAAATTTTACTAGTGACAGATCACCTAGTAAAAATTAACTATTTAGTTAGAATCCAGCAGAAAACTAACTGCTGCGTGCAGAGGGCGAAGTAGAGCATCAAGTGGATTAAAGTCCTAATAATACCCACAGAAATTACAACTTTCAACTACATTACGTCCAAGAAAAAAAAAAAGAACAGAGAAGGAGTGAGACTAACCTCGCAGTGGCAGTAATTTCTTGATAAAGCATTTGGGAGCAATGTCACAATTGCAAAGACACGCACAATGCAGAACCCGCACCCAGAGATTCTTGGCCAGGCTATGCCTAGGTCATGTAAGAAGAGACTCTAAACCTTATAACTAAACATTGGCCTTGCAAGCAGCAACATCCTCAATATGAGCATGAATTGTGCTATCGTAACAGGGCAATTGAGGATTTGTACAGGATTATAAAAGCACAGCATGCTCCACTATCACCTGTGCAACTAAGCCAACGAAGTCAACATATAAAATGGCAGGACAACGAACCACTGAGAAAAATTTGACGCACAAAAGAATTCTTCATGAAGACCTGTGTTTCATATAGAGTGTCTATGCTCATCTTATATTCTTTCACCTAAAAATGTAAATTGTAAATTGAAATGGTTCGTTAATCAAATCATGCAAGCTGAGGCAAAATGCTACAGAAGGTGCTTCAAAAAATTTACAAAGTTATTGGAGGTAAGAGACAGGACTCATACAGAAAGGCTTTCACCACGAGCTACATCTCAAAATTTGTGTCGCTAGTTTCTGCCCACTCAGAACTCAAAAAAAGGACAAAACCTGTATGGAGAATTCCATCTCAGAGTGGAAAGCCTACTAAAAAAGTGAATCCAAAAAAATTTCTACATTTTTTTAGTTTTAGCCATATTACAAATTGATAACCACTCGCTATTGAGAAACTCCCGCATCAAACTTGAAGAGTATTGTTGCAGATGGTAATATGTTCTTATTGCAACTATGCAATTGTCTCAGCGGACATCAGAAGATGGTAAGAGGCTGAGTGACAATGCTTGCTGCTCCTTGGTCAGTGAAGAAAACCAGCTTCTTATATGATCAATGGAAACGGATTGACGTGACATTGCTGGGAGGCAAGAATTGCTCTGGATAAGTTTCTCAAAATCAAGAGAAAGTAGACCTAGCAAAGCAGTGGCCAAAGCAATTTGAACAGGAAGAGCCATTCTGATGGTAGCATCCCGTGAAAGAAAACCAGACAATTTACACCTCAAGTTCTCTACTCCATTATCTTCATAGCCAAAAGCAGAAACTCCGAGCCTGAATCAACATGGTAGATTAAATCATCCAGTAATTAGTAATGCAACACAAAATTCGAATTTTGTACTGTCCAAGATAAATGAAGAAAATGTCACCAGGTAGGTTTGCTATAAATCCATAACATGAGAAACAAAATTTATTCTGTCCCAAAAGCCAAATCTAAATTTTTGGAGTGCTAAATAACGTTATCTAACACAGCTATATATATATATCAATGAACTTCACATTTCTAACTTCCTCGATGCATATTCATATCATGGTAATGGATCACCCATTAATATTCAAAGGTAAACAGCTTTTCAAGATAAGACAGTAACTAATAATAGGCTAATTGGTTAAAAGCTACCCTGAACTTTTGATAAACGGGAGATTAGTCCCTAACCTTTTTTTATTCTGATTTAGGTCCTGAGTCTATTTTTTGATCAGCAATGTAGTCCTTCCGTCAACTTTGACAGCGTGGTCACGTGGCATGCAGAAGTGTAACACGTATCTCAAAGTTGACGGAAGGACTACATTGCTGGTTCAGGACCTAAATCAGAATAAAAAATGTTGACTAATGTCCTGTGAAACGAAAGTTGAAGATAGTTTTTAACCAATTAGCCTAGATAATATATAAACATAAACAAATAACGGATCATGCTAAACATACCTTCCAAGTTGACCAAGGAGAATAAGTACAGCAGCAGCAAAGTTGTCTAACTTAGTTCTTTCTAGCATTTCCAACAGCTCAGGTATAATTTTGCTACAGGTCCACTCCCAGCTCTGCATATAGACAAGAAAGACAGGTGAACATAAGGCTTTGCCACATTTCTTTTCAGGACTATGAATAATCGAGTAGTTTACACAAAAGATGTACACAAATGGAAACACTGATACAAAACCAAAAGGGGAAACCACATACCATATTGCAAGCAAGCAACTCAACCAAAGATAGAAGATCACTGAGGCCACACAAAGTCTCATTCATGATAGAATTTGATCTCGCAGGCATCACACACTTTTTTAAACTACAGGATGTATCACAATTCATATCAAGGGCAGAATGAACCTCTTCTTGATTTAAACTCAGTTTAGCTGTATCCTTACAGCATAGTACATTGGAATTTGACACGCTGGGTGATTTCATTGGATGATGCATGATTCCAGAAACAGCACAATTCTGAAGCTTTTCCAAGAGCACTGATGTAACAGTATCTATGGAAACAGCATCTGTTGAGAATGGGCATTTAGCACATGGATGGAACATTCCACCCTTGTACCTGGTAAGACTGGAAGCTGCTGAAGCAACTGGTGAATCCCCCCCTTCAAGAAACATTATTATTGATTTCAACACAGTCATTGTCAAATTGTGCTCCCTCAGGGAGAAAAACTTCTCTCCAGCCAGGTAAGAAAAAATGTGTAGAATAGTAAGTACAAAAACAGTATCACATTTGTGCATCAGCAGAAGACTGTATGAAGCCTGACAAAGAAATCCAATGCAGTCAACTGCTGCACATATTGAAGCTAGTATGATACTTCCAGCCACTAAAAGGTCAGCTGAAGCTGATTTGGAGGCAAATTTTATATTTACACCATCCAGAAGGATGTCTATCATTGAATCGCATCCACTCAATGATTCAGAAGATAGATCTGCATATATCATCAGTTTCCCATCTAGGAGGAATTCTTCAATGAGGCCAAGCAGTTCATCCAAACAACATGCCTCCGCAAACAAGTTTCTTGCCTCAACATCAGAGACAGCTGCAATCAAGAAAACACAAGAGTTAGGCTCAACAAAAAACAACCTAGGAGAATAAATACTAGATCATATATTGTAAGGACAATAGAATATTTATAGCATGTCAATATCAGAAGAAATAGACATACCTGCAAATATGTCTTTGGCAAAAGAATCTAAGCAGAAGAGAAAGTCCTGATCCGAAAAGCTTCCAAATTGCCCCCAATTGCAAGCAGAGAAATTCAGCAGCAGCAACGTGAAAAATGTGCAAGCCTTCTCCCTGAAAGATGTAGACAGAAAACAAGGAGAAAAATTCAATGTCATAATCTAACCAAGCTAGTGTTGTCAAGAGGCGCTTGCCTAGGCACTCCAAGTGAGGCGAGGCAAGGCGAGGCCCCAGCACCACCTTTATTAGCCTCAGACGTTGGATTTCAATGAGGCGCCACCTAGGCGAGCACCTTGTAAGTGGGTGCAAGGCGCTAAGGCTAGCGCCTGCTTGAAGTTCTTCCCTTTCTGTTGGATTTTTCTTTATTTTTTTAATTTACCACAAGAAACAACTTAGGGGTATTTTTGTAAAAAACAAAGATTAGGGTGAAAAAATTAAAAAAAAATCATTAAAGTGGAAGATGAACCGACAATGAAGGACACTTGGAAGAGAAACACGAACCACACTTTCTTTCTTCAACAGTAGGAGGCCAAGACAACACATTTGTACAATTAATACTTTAATTTTTTCTAAACAAGTGCATTATAGTTTGAGAGATGAGGATTTCGATTATAATCATGAAATGGAGGATGTGGAGGATTCAAGTGAAGGAGAGGAAAGCATGGATGGAGATGTTTTTGAAGATTAATGAATAATGATGATGATATTTAATTTTGCTTTTGTAATCTAACAGGAAATTATCTTATTTTGTTTTAAGGGTGAAAAATATAACTTTATATGACTATGTTATGGTATTTTATATTTTCCTTTGATTTTCTAATGATCTAATCTTAATTGGAAAGATATATATTTTAGATTTATAAAATATAATATAATATAAAAAAA
>Ga0307513_10009793_pt1 | contig 12100 bp, 14 predicted proteins | sample 15_EM_MG_FD_202174 | JGI IMG/M metagenome (GOLD analysis project Ga0307513, IMG submission 202174) | Populus trichocarpa ectomycorrhiza microbial communities from riparian zone in the Pacific Northwest, United States - 15_EM | ecosystem: Host-associated > Plants > Roots > Unclassified | place... | reverse complement strand
TAGTGTGAGTCAATGTACATGTTGCGAAAACTTCGTGATGCTCTAATTACAGTCGATGGATGGGTGATGGTTAGTCAGACCCAACGTGGCGAGGTAGCAGGGAGGCAATAAAAAGGGATACGCAGACAATAAAGAGGAAGGTATAGTATACGAGGTATCCACCCAGGTATTCCTTGTCCATGGTGATCGAGAATAACGAGTTTGCCGCAGCCGGTCCAATGGCTCGCACTATGCTGACCGTCATCTGCAAGGCGGGGTAAGTACAGTAACGAAGGGGTGAATAAATGATATACTGACCTGGCTTAGGCCGTTGGTTGCTCCGAGAGAGGCCCGATTGGGTGATGCGTTGACGATGAAAATGAAGATAGCGCCTGTGGTAGTAACGATAGCGTTAGAGGCAACGCCACTCGAAACAAGACGAAATAGAAGTACTGACCAAAAGAGAGACCTAAACCAATGGATATCACAATCTGAAATCCGACGGCTATCCAGACCGTCGTACTATAACCATTGTGTCGTGCTAGGTAATTGATGACTGGGAACGATGCAAAGATAGGTATACCAGAGGCGACCCCCCAGAAAAATACTCTCTTTGAGCCCCAGCAGTCGATAATTGGTGCAAAGAAGAATATTTGAAATACCCCATTCAAGACTCCAAAGATAGCCAGTAGGCTTCCTATAGTCGACGGCGGCAATCCAAGGCCTCCGAGATGAATGGGTGTGGAGAGGAAGAGGGGTTGGGTAGCACGAAATGAAATGTCCACGAGGGACAGGGAAGCATAGTTACCCACAGCAATGATTACTCTTCGCGTCAGGAGTGCACGAAGAGGAAGGGGTTTTTCTATTTTAGGAAGCTCATCAATATGTTGAGCTGTGGAGAGTGGCGATATCGGCTCTCTTTCTCCAAGAATTTCAGGGTATTGAGTCGATCCGACATTCCCAATCTTGAAACCTAGGAATTCTTTGATGGGCATAGGAGAAGGTACAGTTTCTTTGAGAAACAGCAATGTGACCAGCCATGCGACAGCTGAGAAAGTCGCAGGAACAGCACAAGGTAGAAAATAAGGGTATTTTTTGAGGAATTCGTTTTGACCGAAAAGTTGCGGAAATCTATCGGCCGGTCGCGAAAGCGAGCCTCCAATGATAGGTCCAAGCTAGATAGCAGAAGATTTAGATCAAATACCAGCCGGAGCCACGAGATAACCTTACTATCCCACCAGTTGACCACGCTATGGGCATATAAGCATATGCCTGTATAAAATGTCGTAAGACTCATTATATAAAAGTACGAAGGAAGGGCCGACGGGCCTTGGATATATTCGTAGAGTCAGTCATGTCCGCCATCATGCTGAAGCCATAATTATCACGTTAGTCAATTGAACCTTTTATGAATTACATTTGATGGAGGTACCTTTTAATGACACCGATGTTCCCGTCTAACAAGAACATAGGTAAGGAAGTCAATTCACGAGGCCCGGAATGAAATGTAACGTACTCAGCGCGCCGTTCAAGCCCCGACTGGATATAATGTCTTAGAAAACAGACTTCCGTGTGAATGCAGAAGCTCAAGAAAAAATACCTGAGAACAAGACCCCAAAAGGTCCTCGAGAGGCCAAAACAATACATGGATAGTGATAACCCAAAGAGGCCAGTCAGAATGACTGGTTTTCGACCCAGGCGATCAGACATCCGACTCCAGTACAGTACTGTGAATGCCTGAGTCAAAAAGAATAATGATTGCTAGAATTACTTGAGGTCAGTGAGCTCGCGGCACCGGAGATTTCAACTCCACGCACCATCAGACCGACGTAGTATCCCACTTGGCTCTCATTACCATTCGTTATGCCGAGATCGCGAATGAGCTGGACAGAAGTTTTAGTTGGACGAGTGACGACTAGCACACGCTCGAGAACACATACCTGCGGCGCGAAAGGGTATATTACTTGTGAAGTCAACGGTTCGGCGAGCTGGAGAAACAAAACGATCGAGAATTGGAACCATGGCAGAGGGGTTGGTCGTTTCTTTCCATTATTCTCTTGCAAGAGGGGTGTTTCCTCGTCAATTTGGATCATTAGAAAGAAAGTAAGAAAAAAGGAGAATAAATAGCCGATGGATATGGCCGTTCAGTCAAGGCTTCTATTTGTAATTGCTTCCATATAAGCTAGGAAAACGAGATGGAATTCTTCTCCGCGGAGGTCACATAACGTCGGTTAGCTTTCCGTGGTTCAGACAATCATTTGGGAATTCTGGGTGATCGAAGCGCCTCTGTGAATAGAATGTCGGCTATGGTAGTGTCAGGTGGTGGAGATGACGTTGTGACATCAGGGTTAGATTTGATGCGGCTCCCACCCAAAGCCGGATGCACTTATCGTAATCCTAAAAATTTATCTCACCATTAATCTAAGCTTAAGGTGAAATTATAGCGCTTCGTATACCACCACTACATATCAATTCCACAAGGTGAAATTCGTGACCCTCATCCATTTCCCAAACCCATCTACACCCATTATCACCACGGCCCCATATATGATAGCCATATTATTATATTTAGATCTCGGTTATTAGAGTCGACCAGGCTTTCACTCCCGGGCAATTTCACCCGAGGGCATTCCATAACTCGATCCAGTCTGTAATGGATTCCACACTGGCAAAGGATCTAAGCGTACACAACCAACATATCGCAGGGGAAGGCAAGCTACCGTGGCGTCAGTGGACTATGTGTACAGACCATGGGGTTTATAAATTCGTCCGGAAACCAAGCGCCAGATTGGCAAGTTTGTGCAGAGATTCAAAGCCGGCCATATCTTGACATTCCGGGGAAGTGTAGCTTAAGTCCGGGGTAACCCAGTTGTCAGTAGAATATCCACCTCCTATTGCTCAGTTTTCTTCAGAACCAAAAGCAGGGTAAAGTCTACTCCTTCCATGGGTTTCGAGATCTTATGCCTGGAAATAAAGTCGTAAATGACTGCTACTCCTCTGAGACTAATGCCTACCCACTTGTCGTTCAAATGTTGCAACACAGCAAATTGGCCCCATATGCGCAGATTGGAGGGATGTTTACATCTTGCGCAACGATGAGACGTTCCCTCGTCTTGCGAAATAAAGAAACGTTTGCGTGCAGGAAGCGTTCTGGGTTGAAGATAGAAGAAATCGATATTTTCAACGGGAGGTGTTGATATCCCATGTCTAGAAACTCAGGTTCAGATAGAGAAGTTGTCGTTTCGGAGAAAAAATGGTATAACGGACATTAACTTGAGATGCGAAATGACGGCCCGCCTGGTAGTCGGATTCTTGAGGTACTCTGTACATCGTCTGCAACTCCAGGCTGTATCTCCTGGATGCGGATATAATGCCTCATGGAATAATACGGATTGGGTAGCCTCTTCCGTGACTACAGAGAAGGTCAATGCAGGCGGGTTGGCTTGAGAGACATGGTTTACCTAGTATCAAGCATTCACAAAAGTCAGAAATATGGGCGTTAGAACGATCAAGCACGGAAAAACCATACACATTCTCTCCAAGTCATTACGTCGACGTTCGTCGCCGAGGTGTTACTACATATAAACCTGGCGTTCAGTTTGTCTAGGTCTTTTGCTGTCGTCACCAGCGGGTCGAGATTAAGGAGGGCAAGCAGTTGAATGACAGTATGATATCCCTCTCCGCAAAATTGAAAGCATTTTTCGTATGCTGGATGTCTTTGAGTTACATACATTGGATCCTTGGAGCATAAGAGATGGGGTCCAACAGCGTCCCAGCCGATTAATGCAGGACATGGGGTTGGATCAAGGCGGGTTGAGACGCGGGGACGACAGAGGAAAACAGCTGTTGCGAGGTCGAGTACGTCCACGGGTTCATACTGCGAGGCTTGAAAAGCCGCGGGTCGGGCCTTCTCCAAAATTTCACGGAGGTGTGCTCGCTTCTCCTTTATCCATTTATCGACGAAGCCTAAGACCGCTGACCTTCCTGCGTCAACAGGAATACATTGTTCTCCTAAAGGCTCCGGATCACTACGAATGTAATTAGCAAAGAATGCTAGCTGTTGGATGTCGCGATTTTTTGGGAGATGTTGCCAATGAGCTGGGTCGATGTATACTTTGGTATCATGATAGGAGGTAGCGACTTCCTCTCCGCGCGCTTCGACACGTTGTGTATATTCCACTGCAAGCCGTTCGTTCTTCGCCAATAATACCATCTTCTCTAGTGTAGGGAGGTGGCATCTGTAACCTGTCACTGTGAATTAACACTGGCGCCGTTTACTCTTGCACGAAGTGGATTCGTACCTTTTCTCGCGAATCTCGAAGGATAAGTCCGTTTACAATTGGCATAGAGGTACTGTGACAGACCCCGGATGTTCGATACATCCCGATGATCGTAGTCCAGATACAAGAGTTGCTCTAAACATCTTTTCCAGAAGGATTAGGTCGAGTCTTCAAATGATGATGGAGCGACGCACATATTTTCGAATTTTATTACAAGGCCCTCGAAATCCGCGTCTAGTATGTGAAAATGAGTCGTGGCCCAATCATTACACATTATTGCATGCTGTTGAAGGGATTGTCAGGGAGCCATGCCATGTACGTGATCCTCGATACATGCTGCGTACCTCGTTGTAAGCAAGAGTCGTAGCGGCGGTCTTGCTTTTGAAGGTCTGGTATTGTTCCTGTGCATTTGCATCCCCGGCTTCGATGGCCAACAAGAATGCTTTCATCTCTTCTGCGCGTTCACGTACATCCTCTTCCAAGTAGAGCGCCACGTCGGAGTCGTATGGTGGGTAAAAATACGAACCTATCAGCGAGATATTAGGCATTAGATTGACCCATTTTCGTGTAGGAGATATAGAAACACGCTTACTCGAGCGATTGCTATAGCGAACCAAATCCCACAACTCTTCCTGAGCCTCAGGGTAATCGGCCAAGATTCCATGAGCAAGCAGTGCAAGGTCATCCCTCGACTTGTGCATCGCGCTCTATTCAATTTTTTGGAATCGGTATGATGTATAAACTTAAGGGAGGTCACCCACCATGCAAATTTGACATAATCGTCTGCGATACGCAAAGTTGACGAGGACGTTTGGATAGCCGCATTTCTGACAAAGCAAATGGTTGAAATTTCAGCAAATCAGAAAGGAGGAAAGATATGAACATCACAGGTTGCAGGCCCGAACAAAAGGGACACCCATTTGGGAAAAGACACGTCCTCGGGACATTCTGGGACACCCGGATTTCGAAGGAAAACCCTCTCCCACACTAACGCAGAGCGGCGGTCAAGGAGAAACCTCCGCAAACACTTTGTAGCAAGCATCATATGGTAAAGGTCTATGGGGTGCAGAAATTCAAAGATCTACAGGAGATGTAGAAAATCAGTGTCCTGCGATAGGGGAAAAACCGACGTACCTCAAAGACTAGCTCATGGGGAAGCTCAAGCACAGCTTCAAGGCTTCGGGGACATCGGACACTTTTCTTGGCATAGGTGAGAGTGGCACTGGCCATGTAGTTTCCTAGATAATTAACACAGCCAGCCAAGCATCAACGATGTTTCGTCCGTAGGAAGAATCTTTTCATTAAAAGGTGCTAACCTTTCGGTGTAGATCTACATTCCCGTTGTCGGTGTCCAAAATCAGGACTCCCAAGCTCCACAGGCAGGCAAAGCACTTTTCGAAGTTGATGCCGGTCCAGAGAACCAAAGGGCAATCGGCGCCCAATAATGTCATTAGAGCCGACCTCGTATACTGCAGCGGTTGAAAGTTGAGACAAGGTGTCCGCAGAATCAAGATGGCCCATGAAAGTATTGGGAATCAGCTCTTAGGAGAACTCTGAGAGAGTAAGTTTAGACCTGGCGAGTGGAAGAAGGTAAGTGGGAGACAAGCTGAAGAATTTCCACATGAGTTCTGGGTAGTCTCTAGGCAACTCCTATGATGGGTCTCTGACTCGGCCAAGACTCAACTGAATTGATGCCGTTTGTTGTCGAGTTAGGGTTCCCGGGACCGAGCTGGCCGAGCTTCGAGTTCAACACAAATGGAGTCAGTGTCGACAAATAACTACTCTCTTGTCGAGAAATTGACATGTACTTATCCTGGAAGGTACAAATGGATGGTCAGATCATTCCCCCGAGACGCGGGTCAACAAAAAAAAAAACTTGTGATAAGCGCAAGAAAAAGTTACAAGGCCGCTTTTACTATAATGTCCATAGAATAATAAACAACAACGCGACGACAAACGAGCGTGAGGGGAATAGGAAGTGAGAAATTTATTACGGATAATGTGGGGGGGAGAGGGGAACAAATATTATAAACGAGTTTGAAAGTCCGAGTGGGATTGACAGCTTTGCATGATCGTGAAGGGAATCCGGGATAGCAATGGATGGCATCGATTTGCAAGGGGTTTTATGGTGCGAGCGAGCGGCATGGCAAAATTGCAGAAAAGGATGACTGTTGATATGCGATCGGAGTGGCAGGCCGGAGAGCTCGAATGATAGGGGGGGAACGCGCGATGGAAGGGATCGGAAGGGCAGCGAAATCAGGCAGAGCGATAGAGAGCGGAGGAGAGCGGCTGAGGTGCATATGCAAAAAAAAAAAAAAGGCAGGGAAGGTATAACAAACACATTCATGAGGAAGGTCATAAAGGAACATGGATAACGTAAAAAATCAGAAAGGCAAGCGCAGGCGAGAAAGTTATTGAAACGAAGAGGGAACATACTGCGGAGAAAACATGGACTTGGTTCGTAATCGTCATAACTGGAAGGAGGGGAAACAAATTCTATCCGTACAAGAAATGGAAAAGGTTCAGCACAGCTCGGCCAGCCGCTGCGCTAACGCCTGGACGACATGTGCGTCGACGCCGAATTCTCTTGCGAGAGCGTCCAGAGGATTTTCTGCATTAGGTTTGTCGCCTTGCGATGTGTTCAGCGCCTGTTCCGGAAACCTCATAGGGGAGTCCTGACTCAAAGGTGTCAATAATTCGGTTGAAACGCTAGGGTCAGACGCGTCGAATAGATGTGACGCATCGCTCTGTGGCAGTGGCAGGCTTTGTGACCGTGCCAGTTCGACGAGCCTCTGGAGTTGTTGGATGGTAAGCGCTGAGAACATAGTTAGATATTGGATCCTGGGCAATACAACGAGAACGCACCTTTGCAATCCATGCACGTATGCAAGAGGTCAAGGACGAGGTCCATCGTGTATTCTTCCTCCCGCGCTGCCGAGAGCGTTTTCGTAGCTTCCTGTGCCTTTTCAACCCGGGATAAAAGGATTGGGATAGCAACTATAAGTTATACGTTAGCCAATGTAATATGTATTAAAGCACGAAAAACATAATGCTTACTGCATGTCGCCTCTTTTGAAATGTAAAGACAAGTGATCAGAAAGCGAAAACGAAGCAGAAGCAGGACTCATTTACCGAATAGCTGATCTCTAACGTTGGAGGACCAAAAGACGCGACTATCAACGTCAGCAGGGAACTTGCTAAGGAGACTGATGAGCGAGTGGAACGGCAGCGAAGGCACTTTGAGGAAATGAGACTATGAAATTATCAGCAGGGCTGTCCAACGAAGGGAAGATAAGAAAACTGACGTCAGGTTCTCGGATGAGATGTAGTAACCCCATTATTTCACTTTCCGTCAAAAGACCACATTCCAAGGCTCCAATGATTCTTTCGCCCTCAAGTCCTGCGAGCGACGGTCTAGACCCATCGAAACCCCCACGCCAGCGCGGGAAGAGCTAAAATCAAAATGAAGTCAGGCTCAAAGAAAGTCAACGAAAAGAAAGACAAACATCGCTCATTAATTCCTGCTGTCCACTCCTCGTGACGGTGACACCGCGGGCTCTCTTTCCGATTCCCAGGACACTGCCTCGTTCCTTCTTGCCGGACGAGCTAGAAGAAAGGGCTTCTCGTCTCAAGATCGCACCAGCAGTGGCATCGTCCTTAACTTCAACGTAGGCATGGCTAAGCGTCTTGCCTTTCCCGTCGAGCAGGACGTGCGCCCTCTCGACAGGTTGTTGCAACCATTTGATAATTTGAGAAGGTGTGATATCCTGGCTATTCGTTAATATCCAATTCGGAGCGAGGAAGTAACAATGTAAACACACCCAAGGAACATTATCAATCCGCAGGACAACGTTATCTTCTCCTTTCCTCATCCCTCGCTTTCCATGAGAATAATTCGCCGACATCCCTTCAGAAAGGTATTCCTGTGATTGTTGCTCCAACTTCGGCGTCGACGCTCGAAGGTCCAGGTCGCATCCAAATTCAAAGGCATTCTCTAAATCTCCGACGCAATCGTTGGCGGCTTCATGCTCGAAGGCGTTCGAGCTACGGGGAGAGGATGAAGAGAAAGGCTGCACGAAGGGCTGTCTTGCCATATCCGCGGGCTGGTCTGCCTTCTCCGATGGTTGAGACGCCCTGGAATCCCCTTTACCAGCTCTACCCCCTTTAGATGTGCCCATGACCAGCTTGAAATCGGCGACGCCTTGCTTGCATACCGCGCACACCATATCTTTCTCGCCGACAATATTTAGAGAATTGGTCAAGCACCCAGAGCAGAGAGGGTGTCTGCATGGATGCAAGATCACAAGGGTCGGTGGAAGAGAGGCGAGGCAAACGGAACAGTCAGTGGGGGATGGTTCGGGAATAGGAGGCTGGGGGTTTGGGGAAGAAAACGACCGCTCGTTAAATTGCGGCTGCGGCATAGCCGATTGGAACGGTAGGGTGGGTCGAGGCATCGGAACAAAGGTTGTTGTTGGGTAGGGATGGGGCATGCCTTGGTTGTATTGGGGTGGTAGACGGGGGATAGGAGCATAAAAAACGTGCTGGGCCGGACGAAGCTCTTCATAATAGCGGTTTTGAGGAGGTTGTTGACGGGAAGAATGGAAATGATGTTCGACACTTTCTGCTATTCCATTCAACACGTGTCCATCGAGTAGTGCATTGGGTGCGCCATTTGGCTGGAAAGGATCAGCGAAGGTGGCATGGCTCAAGGCTTGTGGATGGTCCATCTGAGATTGTGAGATGAACGTTGGGTACCCAAATGCGTTGGAGTTAAGGGCTTGGAGATTGCGAGAGAAAGAATTATCATTGGCAGGATCTTGATAATCCTGTTCAGATTCGAAATCATTTTCGTCGATGTCAAACAAGTCAAGAGAGGTGTCGTGGTCGAAAGGAAGGCTCATGCTAGCATTTCTGTGGCCGATGTTATTGGAAGGTGTAGGTACCTAATGAAGAATTAGGATAAAATCTAGTAATGCAATAGATTTCAGAAAAGACTTACGGGGCCAAGGGCCTCACGCCTCCGCGGTTCGGCAGGATCAGTTAGGCTGCCTTTGAGTTTGAGTTGCCTAGCAAGGGCCCTATTTGGAGGCGGCGTTGACATCAAGTTCATTGAGTAGTTCATCGACGCTGTACGGCGGGATTGCAGGGGAGATGTCATTTGTGTTGCGCGGTTGACGGTCCGGGAAGTGATAGGTGACAAGGGATGCATGTGAGCAGGCGGAAGTGAGGCTTGAGATTGAGCCCGAGGTCGGGTAGTGTTGGGTAGACTGTTTAACCTGCGATGCTTCGTTAAGAATGGCGGAGCAAGAAGGGCTACGGAAAAAAAAGGAGTCAGATGCGCAGAAGCAAGAATTCTTCTAAACATTTTCACCTTCTTCAGTGCAAATAATGCTGGATTCATTGGCCACGTCCGACAACGACATATCGCTGGCTATATGCGCCTTATCAGACGTGGAAACTTCTGAAAAACGCGCATATATGCACTCACAATCATCCGCAACATACTGAGAGTCATCTTGGTCTCCAAAAGAGACTTTAATTCCGTTGTCACTTGCGCGAGACCTCCAGTTTTCTGCGATGTCTGCCAGACTCTTGTCTTGGGTTGCTGTTGCGCTCCGAATGACATCCGGAGATCCTGCAGTGAATGCTAACCGCTTTTTTAAGCCAATGGCACTGTTATCAGGCGTCGTCAAGGTAGACGACCCAGTTGAATTCACGGAACGAAGGCTAAGAGGAGTGTAGGGGCTTGTGGAAGGCGTAAGGGGAGAACGGTAGAAAGACTGAGAACGAGGTTGCTGTCGAGAATGTCGTTGAGGCGTTACTGGCTGCGCTTTTGTTGAGCGGGGCATCGCAGGCGACGTCGGCACTGAGAACGACATCCTACAAAATCTAAAAACAAGAATCGCTGTGACGCCCTCAACACCGTGACAACGAGAAATACAACATCGACGCGTTGAGTCACCTCACGTGAGCGTCCTATTGACGCGACGCGCCCGTCATGTGCCACCTTTGTGCCACTTAAGTTAAGAATCAGTCCAATCAATACCACATGTTCACCGTACCTTCCTCCCAACGAAGCACAGATGTTATTTCAGGCTTCCGAATAGTAGCGACCACTACGAGCCAGCCTGAGCAGATCGACATGGGTGATCCCCGAGGGGTCTATTTCTGCAAGTCTCCTGTTGTCTGCTTTCTGACATACGAATTTGGTATCTCCCACCAGCCCTCGCCAGCCTTAGCAACATTCGGCCGCAGAGAAATTTAGCAATTGATTTAAATAGGAGCTGAGTTAGTTGAGGACACGCAACTAAAGTAGGCCCTGAAGGACCCAGAACGCGCTCGCCAATAGCAGGAGCGCTAGCCCTGAAGAAACCGGAGACATTAAATAGCCGATGACCCCTGCGTGCCCCTCCTGAAGGTAAGCTCTATTATAAAATGAGATATTGGTATATATAGGGTACGCGTCAAAGACTCAACGGCACAGGAGGTAAAGGAGATTCATGCTTCATTCAACAAACGACATCGTTTAAAGCAAAGGCAAGTATTACATAGCTCAGATTAGCTCCTCCGGATATACCGCCCGAGCGATCTTCAGGCAGGCGGCAGAAGTGCTCATCATTTCAAATTTGACCCCTCGCCTCTTATGTGGTCAAGCTCAAAACCGGAACTGGCGCGCCACAAAGGCACACGGAAAAGCGCGAGCTAAGAAATGGTTGACGGTGTACCTGGAAATTTGGAATGGAATTCAATTTGACCCTTATAAAATCTAAACGAATGCACAAGCGCCCGCGACGATCACGATCAGCGTCCGTCCGGTTGTGCCGAATCTCCAGGGCTGCATTGCGCTCATCAGTATCGTTCGCATTTTCATCTTTACACGGCAAGAGAATTCCATTTTAACGACATTATCTCAGATGTGGTCGAGCAATGGTATAATATTGGGATACTTAGAACAAGCAATTACGGTGGGAGTCGGTGTCTATTGTTCTCGTTGATTACTACTTTCTGGAGGAGATATCCTAAATATCTCTTAAAATTCTTCTAGGTTTGCACCCTGACCACCAAAGTACCTAGTAAAGCGCTACTCATTGAGATATTGACAAGGCGGAAAAACGAGTCCCGAGAACAACTCACCGAATTATCGTAGAAGGTGATACTCACAGAGCCCTCTAGTGGAGATGACATACGGAGAATCAAGCAATTGTACAAAAAGCATATCCGCCTGACCCTCCCCTTTCTTCGTTGGTAGGTATCGGGTTATCAGGCGCAGCCTCGACAACGGCCGGAATGGCGTAAGAGATAACGGTGAATAAATCCATTGCTGTTGATGGATCGGATGAATGGGTGTATTTATGCGACAATCACGGTGGGAAATTGGTTGATGTGGTGTGTTAGTTTGATGGAATTGCAGGCCGCCGCCGCAGTGGCTGCTCGCTTTTATACTCTCATCGCGAAAGCTCTCAATTGTGCAGAATACCGACAACGGTTGCTATGTATATTGGGTAAAATGGAGATTTGTTCTTCGCTTGGACCGCGAGAGATACTGGTCGACCAGGCCATTTATAGGCAATAAACTAATAGTTTCGACCACTCTCTGGTATGGTTATTCGGAGGCAATAGCCGGAATACAACACTAGACTATTACCTCCGAATCCCTACCCATTTTGAGAAAAACCACCATCCGATCATCTAAAAATGGATTGAACCTATTTCGAGTCTAATAAACTCCATGAGTAAGAGAATTAGAAGTAGCCAATAACGTCCAAAGATGAGAGAATGGTCAAATCTAACCTCAGGACGGCAAGAGCCCTCACGCCCCCCAAACATAATCCCAGGTCCTT
>Ga0307513_10009792_pt1 | contig 12101 bp, 14 predicted proteins | sample 15_EM_MG_FD_202174 | JGI IMG/M metagenome (GOLD analysis project Ga0307513, IMG submission 202174) | Populus trichocarpa ectomycorrhiza microbial communities from riparian zone in the Pacific Northwest, United States - 15_EM | ecosystem: Host-associated > Plants > Roots > Unclassified | place... | reverse complement strand
GTGGTGCGTGCTCTCGTTGCAGTCGCAGAGCACGAAGAGGACCCGTTCCGATCTATGGCATTGGAACTGCTGACTGAAATTCGTGAGTGGCCGTTGCATTCTTGATGCAGTTCTACTCATTTCGATCGCAGTTCTCCTTGATATCGACCTCGTGCACCGTTGTGAAGGCATGAAGGTGTTATTACAATCCCTTTCTGATGGACCTCCTGAACTTGCCCCGGTATTTGCTATGGCATTCCTCACGATCACCGATTCTCCGCGAACAAGAGCATACCTTCATCCAGGGACAGATCTAGAGATGGGTCTGTCTGGGATCACTGACGCGTACGGTCGTGGCGAGGCGCACATGGAGCATATGAAAGCCAGTGCACGGGTCGTCATCACTATGTTACGTTCATGGAGCGGTAAGCACATCCGCAATATCCTCGTCCTGATCTTATGTGCTCCAGGTTTGATGTATCTATGCATGGACGATATGCTAGCTATCCGTACGCTCGTCGACACTCTCAGAGTGCCGTCGCTGGAACTTCGAGTCGGTTACCTCGTCCTATTCCATCCATAGTGTGTTAACATGATTCATATATAGGAAGTAATTCTTGACATGTTCTTTGAAGTCCTGAATATAAAGCCTCCAAGCTGGTATCAGGCCTTCCTTCATGGTCGACGTTTGACCAGTAAGTCCATTACCACTAAATGATGATGGTTTGCTGACGGGACGTTAGTGTATGGGAGACACAAGACAGCGGCGAAGCAACAGGACGCCGTCGAGGTATCACGTGGTTCTGATCGGCTGACGCTCGTGGATCAATATATAGCGTTACTCTTGGTGGTATTCACGGATGCGGGACTTATCGACGTGTGTCTTGATATAACTGATTCTCTTCTCCGTCTAATCTGTTCTTTAGGCTCTGATATCTATTGTCCAAGAACCTACAGCAGCATCAACACTATCCAGGAAGTCGACCCTCCTCATCGGAGAGATTCTAGAAATAGCGAACCGCCTGCTACCCCTCCCATACGCGGCGAAGATTCAAGCCCTCTCTAAGCTGTTCAACCTCGCGACGGACTACCAGAAAGGTGACGCTCGAAAAGTCGGAACCTCGACTTTATCCTCGATCGACAGCTTCAACCGTAACCGCTCACGTCTGCAACCAACTCCCGTGAAGGACGTTCGGAGCCGTGCAGATTCGGTGGACGACCCGATGCGACGAGGACATCGACAGATGGAACAGGTCAAGCTCAAGATCGCGATGCAACTGGACGACCGGTCCTTCCAGCAGCTCATGGCTGACTCGAAGGTCATGCAGGAGAGAGAACACAACCGCTGGAATCACGAAATTTTGGTCGAGCTCTTTGAGGGACCACTTATGAATCCGAAACGGCTCGAGGAGGCCATTCGAGCCAAATGGGTCAAGAAGGTCATCGCTTTCTTTCACCCTTCCGCGAGGAGGTTTTCCGATTTGAAGCGGACACACGTGAGTCGGGTATAACTTTTGCGCAGCAGGAGAGGCTGACCATGAGTCAATATTATAGTCAAACGCTAAATGGGTCAAGTTTGGGTGTCTTATGCTGATCACCCTGTCCAAGTCACAAGAAGGGCAGCGATTCCTACTTTCGGAAGACGCCTTCCTCGAGGACCTGGCGAAGTCGTTAAGCCAGCTGGATCCTGTATGTCTATCTGCTGTTCTGAACGTACGGACTGACTCTCTCGATAGTGGAACAATATGGCTCCGTACGATTCTATCTTCTCGAAGCAACGCGTCGAAGACACCTTGTCTTATGGATATCTGGAAATGCTCGGCGCGCTCAGCAAGACACAGAGAGGGATCGAGTGAGTCTTATTCATGGAGGACGGTGAAAATTTGCTTACGATTACGACAAGGCTCATGGAGCACTTCAAGTTCTTCACGGCGTTCTACCATCTCAGTGACCTTAAATTCCGGGAAGATCTTATCAAATGCATCATCGAGAACCTCGACTACACAATGTGAGCTACCTAGTGCAAGTATGAAATTCTGACTGAGGACCCGATAGGGATGGGCATTCTCGAATCGTTCTCTCGAAAGCACTGACCTCCACTTACAAGGTATGACCGTCTGTTCATAAACCCACGGTTCGATTAGTACTAATAGTACTATAGCATATTCGACTTTACGCCACCCAACACCTCGGCAAGCTCATTCTCAGCAGCAAGCAAGCGAACAGCTGGACTTTACGTCTGCTTCTAACACAACTGTACGACCCCTCAACGGACGTACGAGAGATGGCTGTCAACTTTCTCGAGGAGGCATGTGAATCGAGAGATGTCCTACAAATGGTCGTCGAGATACAGCCCACATTGGACCACCTCGGTGAACTGGGACACCCACTCCTGCTGAAGTTCATGTCCACCACCGCCGGGTTTCATTACCTGCACCAGACGGAGTATATTGAGCGGGAGATGAACGCGTGGTTCCACGTGAGTGGTCATCCGAAGACGAAGGTTCAACGTTTGACTCAGTCCTAGGAACGTAATTCACAATATGTCGTATTGGTGGAGGTCTACTTGGCCAAGGCGTTCAGCACTGACCCTGCAGAAGACGGTGACGACCTCATGTTTGTTCCATTCAGCCTCACTCAGCCTGTGTCGCTGATGATCGTATAGAACCTTTGACGGCATCGCCCCACCCCATTTTTATGGCGAGATGGTGAAGACCGAACTCGGGTGCCAAGTTTTGCATGACAAAGGTCACTTTAGCGACTTCACGCACTTCATCCGACAGCATGGTCTTGATAGTGAGGACTCCGATATCATCCTCAAACTCAAGAGCTTCTTATGGGCCGTGGGTAACATCGGGGCCAGCGAACGAGGAGTCCCTTTCCTGGAGGATGACGAAATCATACCAATGATCCTCGATATTGCGGAGCAAAGCCCTGTGCTCTCCGTAAGGGGTACGTGCTTCTTCGTCCTTGGCTTAATTGCATCAACACCTCAAGGAGCCGAGATCCTGTCCGATTATGGGTGGATCGCTACCACAACACCCTTGGGCTCCACGACTGGAATGTGCATACCTGAGGACATTTCCAAGTTTATGATGGTGCGTCTTATGGTGTTTGTTCTTGTAGGTCTTCATTCTCCTCCATAGATCCCTCACTGGGAGACTCCCTTGATTACCGACAAGGACAGGCGGTTACCGCCGCTGAAGTCTCAGCTCGAACGGCACGTCCTCGAAACCATCGAGAGTCTCTGCAACACCGTCATTTCACAAGCTGCTTCGCGCACCCTTTCCAAGTACGTCCTCAAATTCTCTAGCTATGATTATTGATTTTTCTTCAGACTGAAGTCTAAACCTGATACACGCCACGTCTTCTCCTCCTTCACACTTTTCCATCGCGCACTGCACACAATATCAAACAGACGTTATCACCTCCCAGCTCGGAAATATATCCTCGACCTCTTCGACATTAAACTCGATTCTTCCACTTTGGAAGAACTTGCGCGACTCACGCGAGCTGCGGAGGAAGAACTCAAGGCGACAGGAGGGCTGGTGATCAACGTACCAAGCCTAGCGAGCAAGCGGAAGGCGAGGCAGAGCATGGCTGCTAGCAGCCGGCCACGGAGCCGACGGAAGAGTACAATGGAAGGCGACGAGGAGAGCCAGGCCTGGCTTGCTACGCAGGACGAGAAGGAGGTGGTGATCAAGGTCAAACCAGCTGTTCGTGTGGTTGGCTTTGACGATGGGTCCGCTCCTGCCCAGGAGAGTACAGGTGGTGCATTGGGTTTCGAGGTTTAGCAAGGCCTACCCTCCACTGACATGTGCAGTGCCTCGTTCTTGTTTTATTTTCGTCGTGGTTGTCGCGCTGGATCGTTATTCCTGTGGTTCTCAACTCGTCTCGTCGCTCCGCGAGGATGGACCGCCTGAGACCATCTTCTGTACAATCCTCTTACACGCTCACAGTGTTGTTGTACCAAGTGTTTTCCGTTCCAGTTCCGCGTAACAACTGTATACAGAGATTTATGCTGGTGGTCTACACATGAGAGTCTGTACACGAACAGTGTAATACTGAACATGTGATATCGTGATAAGACAGGTGGTATCAACGAAGAATTGGCTGGTCAATCGACAATGGGACTTGGCTGCGTTTCCGGTAATTGGCCCTCCTCTGATCGGTAATAGAGGAATTGACCCAGAACCTATCAAGGACATAAATGGGTTATTGTGTTGGTTCAATAGTGATGGCTGCGAGATACATACTACAAAGTCTAGTAGGATGGTGAGACTCGATCCTGCGAGCCAAGGTGCATTCGCAATGAGATGCTTCCGTTCAATTGACGACACGCAAATGGAAAGAACGTATGTTATCTAAGTTATAGGAATCAGTTGAAGAATGCGTCCTCGTCAAGGTTGGAAGAGTTACATTGCCCAAGATTGCGAACATGAAAAGCGCGAGGGAGAGACCCTCACACTTCGTCTGGCGATTTTTCACTGTTGGAAAAAGGATGTGTATCAAGTGACTGTAAATTCGAGGAAGCAAAACAGGACGTACGAATCTGGGGTATCCGGGATCCCACTATCAAATCATCCCTTACTGATTAGTTTCGCCTGAGAAGAGTACCAGTAGAGATTACATACGATAGCTAATCGCACTTAACCAACCCAGCACCTGGCTGGTGACATCCACCACAACCTCAGTCCCTGGATCTGGCTTCCCGTCTCCCGAAGTCCCGTCCTCACCTCTCGAGCTCAGCCACCACGCAGCTAGCCCAAAGGCGGTGACGAAGCACAAGCCGCCGACGTACTCCAGCACACGTGCGGGCCAAGCGGTGGAGTCCCTGTGCGGTCCGGAGTCCTTGTTCGGTGGAGTGGGTGTCAAGAGAGGTGCCCGTTCTGCGTCGGTGTGAGGGTGCAGTTGTCGGCGGTAGCGGTACCAGTATATTTGGATTAGGAGGATTATATCACAACATGTGTACTAAGGTTGAAGGTGAGATCAATTTAAGGATTATGACGGCGTGTAGAGAAACAGTACAGAGGAGACGAGTTAGGATGCGATTGTCCAGTACCTTTCTTGCAGAGAGATAATGCAAAGTACTATCGAAGCAATCCACCGTGGATGCTTCTCAAAGAACCTGGGCAGATGCCAGACAGTTGGCTAAGAGGGGCTGAGTTGCTCTGCCAGTTGCCCAAGAAACATTTCAAAGCGTATCTTGCAGTTGAGTAATCTCTCTGAACGAGGGAGAGGTAACGTTCACCCCCAAAACTCCTCGGGAGCTAACACCCAGTGCACGGTTTCGCGAACGTGCCCTTTTCTGTAGTGGGCTCTTGAGAGGAAAGCCGAAGGGACAGTAATGACCTCGATAAGATCGGAGTCAAGTAGAGGACCAGAAGGTTCTTCAATGAACCAAAATACTAGCAGCTCGAATGTGTCCAAAAGCAGCGATATATGCAGCTGTGGAGATCAACTAGGACCTGTTTGGGATATGACAGCGCGACCGACCCTTTATTAGAACACCAGTAACAAAGGAGCGTGAATAGTATGAGCGGGTCGGCTCTCATGCGCGAACCGAGAACGGATCGATAGAATCAGATCCCATATACAAATACCATCGGGAAACCCGCCCGTTTTGGTTTCCAAGTTCCAGAATAATCGGAATAAATCCCACAAAGGCTGTATGGCACTCACGTATACTGCGAGTATGATCACAGTGGGCAGTAAGCCCGCGATTCTGGCCCCGGCGAGGTTTGTGATATCGCCAAATAGCCAAATAACGACGAAGAGGACGCTGAGGCCTTCTCCGGACTGTAATTGGTAGTTTTCAATGATTTGGGGTGAGTAAACTAGTATCCTAGTTGTAGGTTTGTCAGAATTCTCGATCGGCCGTGAACGGGACTGACCAGCAGGCTATCGAGACCCAGCCAAGCTGGAGTAAGGCTCATAAGCAACGGTATTGACTACTTGTGATGGATTTACTAACTGCACCTGATGCCTGAGCCCTTGGTCCCATATCTATTTGAGAACGTAGGGGCCAACCTTCTCGCACATGACTTCGACCATTACCCCCATTTTACGTGCCGTGCGCCCGGTGTGGCTTACAGCCATATCCAAACTACCCCTAGTGGTACCGAGGAGATTCAATTCCACAGATGCACAGAAACCCGTCGCCAATGTAGGTTCACAATCAAAGGATGTCGCTCCGCTTCCCCAACCACAACATGTCGTCGAAGCGGATATTGTCTCTGGTGCCCCTTGTTAGTACTAAGTTTGTTGTCGACAACTGGGAATCCTGTTAATTTTCAACGGACATCGAACAGCCCAACTTCGTCACCGTGTTGTGCGCATTTACCAACCGACACGCAACACTATGCAAAGTGGAGGAGCAAAAGGAGAGAAATGGAGGATAGACTTTGATACCCTTCCGGGTGGCGGTCGATGGGAAAACCCGCTTATGGGCTGGGCCAGCTCGTGTGTTACTTTCACAGGACCTTAATAAATACGCTAATTCGTATCATTTAGTGCTGATTATATGCAGGGGACTAGGCTGTCTTTCATTTCTCAGGATGATGCCATCCATTTCGCAGAGAAGCAAGGTGCGTCAAAATTCTCCTCGCTAAATATCCCAAGATGTTGAAGTATTGATAGGTTGGGATTACTACGTACAACCTCCGACTGTGAAACGGATACCGCCCAAGAATTACGGCGAGAATTACGCTTACAAGCCGCACAAACTTCGTATCGCTCGTACCAAATAGGCGCTGTAATAAAAATATCGTATTTATGCGCACCTCGGACAGCTCTTTGTTGCCCCACCATGTTCGGGGCGATCACAGTTGCACAATTAATGGAAAGGAACACGGTATATCGAAGACTGCCAGCAGTACTATACGGCCTTGTCACATCCCTATGTAACAGGTATTCGTAATTCCCTGAGGTTAGATGGAGGCGCGGCACTATCCCACTGCCAGCTCTGATCAATAGACGACGGATGGAAGTGATTGATGGGGATCATCTCTTGCACCTACCGCCACATGTCGCCGGCTTTCCTTGATACCCACACGGTCATCAGATAGAACAGAACAGAGCCGACTGTGACGGTACCGACGCTATTAGGGCTGATCCCGAACGAGCCATTCGAGAAAGGGTTGTATAACTGTCCGTCGCTGCAGTAGAACTCCGCGATAGCATTCATAAAACCGCTCGCGTAATTGAACGCTTCCTGAGGAATATCTTCAGGGGGGTCTGACGAGTTCCTCCAAGGACCTTCGGAAGGTTGGGCGATAGACCTCAAGAGGAGAACCAGTCAATTCTGGTAGACGACCATTGGATACTGCATCAGGGGCGGCTGGGCCTGGGCAGTGCGTAAACAGTCAGATTTTGTGCTATACGGGTTTGAACGCATTAATCAGATAATGGTGAGCAGTAGTTCTGCGGGCTAATCCATATATTAGCTGTACAAACTGCGAATATCTTTGCGGCAGGAGATCAATACCTGCGTGGTTGACTTCTTATGATTAACCCTCTGGGTGAGGTGATGACCCCAAGGGGCATTGGCTCCTGGTATGGTGACGGTTAAACGAGAAAGCATCTCAATTATGAATTGTGTAGCAATACCACACAACTGCGTTACTATATTCAGTATTCGTAGCGATTCGGTCTTCATTCGCCTAGCCACCGATGCTCTTATATTGCTCCCAACCAGTGCGACCCATCGGTCGCCCTTCCCGTCGCGCACGGAAATGACCTTGACCATTTTGTGCCTGTTATAATGGGCATAGTGTGACCCACCTTGCATTATTGGAAATAAGGAACTAGAACACTAGTCAGAACCCGTACCGACGCAATTGATTGAAAGGAATACCATTCTCATCATCCACCAGTGCGACACCCCTGTCTTTTAGTGCCCGCGACCAATTCCTGAACGCATGCACCCTGCTCAGAGGTAAAGAGAATAACTTATCCACTCCAGGGGACAGCAATCTAATTTTCTGCAATGATGGAAACAAGTTCGGGTTCCCAGCACAATCCTGGAACGTGATGTCGAAGCACTCGGCTTCCACCCAAAACTGTTTGAAGGTCCACTCTCGAAGACCATGTTCTTCCATAATCGGAAGGTGCGTAAGAGACACCAGTTCTAAGGTTTCGTCGTCTACCCACATCCCCTCGAGCACTTCCAGTCGCTCCAGGGCACGGCAAGCCTCGAACAAGTCTTTGTGGACAGAAGGTTGCAAAGGCCAGTACGGAATGGACAGGCTTGTGATCGTTGAGCCATGCAGGTGTATGAATGGCCCAAAAGCATCGGGGAGCATATATGTCATGTACATGGCCAGAGTCCGCAGCGAGGGGAAGCTCCAGTCCAGAAGACCAAAATATTCATCGTATTTGATGTTACTTAAGTGCAGGGTATTGACACTTGGAAGCACTAGGGGGTCTCGCTTATCCGGACTTGGTGGGCCGGACCATGGAAACTCAAGCGCCAACTCCCGCAGGTGGGGTAGTCCCCCAGGTGCACATGAGATCATACTACGGAGCGTGTCTACTGAACCTTTGAGCATGAGGGAAGCGAGATGCTCTGCGTAGACATACAAGATCACCTTGGCATTCTCCGCATCTACATCGCTGCCACAATCGAATATGAAGAGACATTCCACATTAGGAAACGGGTTATTTACTTGGAAGTGGTCGACAAGCGCTTTGCGTTCGGACGGCTCCAAGAAGTGGATGTCAAGGTAAAGTTGTCGCGTCCACCATCCAGGAGGGTGCCTCGAGTATCCGCACAAGGTATTTGTGTCGAATATTTGACGAAACGCGAGGGTGTTAGGCTCCAGGGGGGGCCCAATCCATACATGCTCGAATAGGAATTCGAGGCAAATGGATCGCCAACGATGACACACGGATCCGAGTTTCCGTATTAATGCCTGTTGCTCTCGATATTTACTAAGAGGAGCGTCGCCCAACAGCAGCTCTGCGTACGTTGAACCTTCCTTGTCAATGGCTATTTCCAGGATCGCCCGCATGGTTTCAATCGGAAGGGCGCCCATTATTATCATATCTGAAGTCTAGGTAGCTTTTGAAGTGTATTAGACACCCAGCGGTGACCGACAGTAAGTTCCGCTCACCTCCGTACGTGGTAGACGCCGGGAGTACGGACTTCTTGTTGGGACACTTGCGGGGCTTCCTAACGAAAGGTCGATATGATCGATACAACCCCTCGATGACGTGGGTCGAGCTCTTGAGGCGAGAGAGAGCTAAATCGTATGCGCCACCTGCCTCTAGCTCCTAAGCATCGACGAACATGAAAGTACAAGGAACTGCTATACCGGAAGTTATCTTCTATGCATGTATGCACAACACAGAGAGCGTCCATCCTTTCAATGAAGGTATACTCCCATTGTCTAACCAAATTGGCAAGGAACTCATTAGCTCCACTTCGTCAGTCACAAGCACACTGTTGACAATTTAGTGATCCGCCTATGGCATTTTGGAGTGGTGATGGGTGTTGGGCGCAATTTGAGGAGTCCAGAACGTCCAGACATATTGGAAATATCTATCAGAGTCCAAGTAAATCACTCATTCATCAATTCCAGATAATTGACAAAACGCGAACTATTCACTTTGCAAATGTATTCGTTAGCTAAATTAACCGAAGGCAGACCGTCGAGACAGCATCACGATATCAGGAAGCAGTGGTGTACATTCCGTCCATATCCCCACAAACAGAGCCTTTATACTAGCCACGATTAGGAAACGGGGGGACGAGGTTCATTCCTTTATTCAACCGCAGTAAGACCTGAAAAGAAATCAAGTTTCGACCTCGAAATTAGGTAGGGACATGTGGGTGTAAAGTACGTACCGATCACTCCACATGCCGCCCGCCCACCTGCGTTGCCTGTTGTGCGCGAGCCCTCGTTGTCTTGGGTGCCGAGGTCGTCGGTTCCCTGTACGCCACCGGTTAGCTATTCACGTCCCTTAGGGTAAGCTGGACGCGACATACAGTATGAACCACCACCGCACGCCTGTCCATTCCGGGTCCAACCATTAGAAACCGTATTCTCATAAACGAAACGGATGGGGCTCACCCGACCACACTAAAAGGACCCCTCAGCTGGACCTGGAGATCCACAATATCAATGCTTGCCACGCCATATGCATCCGCCTGGATATTCCCCAGATCGCCAACGTGCCGCTCAGTATCCTTTGGTCCACCGTGAAACTTGCCAAATGGGTTATAATGGGCGCCTGTGGATGTGCATCCCTCGGTTACGTCGCCGTATGCACTGCGGGGCGGGTTGGTGAGAGTTGGTCGTAACGTCGAAACGGTATTGATGGTGACAGAGAGAATGGGCGAGTAAGATGGGACAAACTGACTGGATGTGGAAACCTCGCAGAGCATTGGGTTCTAAGCCCTGGACGGTGCCTGATACACGCGTTGCGGCGGAGCGCCCATCCTGCGTCAAGCGGATCGTGCCATTTACGCCTGCAGTACCTTTGAGAACTGCGACGGCCTAGAGGGAGGTTTGTAGTTATTATGATTGGATCCCAACTGCATATTTGCAGAGAGGGGACCGGGGGAACAAGGGGTGCACCTTAATCTTTTTGTGCAGCTCATTTTCGAATCCTGGGTCACGTGAGCGACCGTAGCTGTGCCAGAGGAGCAAGAGGAAACAACAGCCAAGGAAGAAGGTGAACAGATAAATGCGCTCGAATCCGCGTTTTCGGTCGGCCAATTTTGGAGAGGGAACCATGTTCTGGGTACTCTTGTGGATTTTGCGGAGTACTGAAGAGCGAAATGGAGCTATCAAGATATTTTTGTGAATTCTACAAGAAGGCCGAGAATGACGCAGGGTTCGAGTTCGCCTTGTATTGGGTTTACGCCCCGATGCAGTCGACGCAGACATTAGCAAAAACCACGCTCTACAAAGGAACAGGACGACTACGGTATTCCCTTGACTCTGAGTTGCACGACGAGAAGGGATCTTGGTTTGCTTCCTCCACTGACTATACCAGCAGGGACTGTTCGTCATCGAGTACCAGTGGTCAGTACCCTGCCACTCGCTCTTTTCTGCGATGTCTCTTTGCGTGCCATAATCGATCACTGACATATTCTCTCGACAGAATGGATCCATACGCCCCCCAAGATTCCCGCCGAGACAGGTGCATATATACATTCACCCAGGCCCCGTTAGCTTTCCCTTGTTACGGTGGTTTTCGCCTCAATTTTCACTTGTGCTGAAGGGTTACTTAAACTCTCCACGGTAACGCGCTCTGCCCAGTCCGAGGGTTTGAGCGTCGACTCCACCACAAACCCTCGTCAGTGGTCGATGCTTCATACTGAAATCCCGCACTGTCCGTTGCAAGTCTCGCATCAGTCGGTGGTTAAGAAGACTGCAAACTCCTTCCACCCCTGGCAGTCTTACGACCGGTGCGTCTCGTTAACGAGAAATGTGCCTGTAGAACTCGCTGTATTTACTGCCTACGCTTTGTGCTCAGCTCTCACTTAGTCGTGGCGTAATACAGCATGGTTATCAACCTGCATTCCGGATTCCGTCACATTGATGAATAAATGCCATTACCAGCGAAGTAGGGCCACACACATCAACGTCTGACGCTCTTCCATTTCTTAGAGATCGGTACCCATTTGAATGGAACGAGGTCTACTAAGTTTGGGGGAGGACGGGCTGCAAGGACGGTATTCATGCGGGTAGTGCTGCTAGTACGCTTTTGGTATATACGTCCTCCCATACTATCTCCATGGGACGCGATTTGACGTTCGATGTAGGTCAGACATCCACCCCGCCAAGGGAAAGGATGCGGAATTCCTGTATTCAGTGCCCTGCCGTATGTACATATAGTTTGCTCATGATATACGAGTTGAACCCGGTCACACCTAACTAGTGTCTGGCGATTCTCTCGCCATCATCGTGCGCTCGTCCTGTAGCCAGGGATGGTGATCTCCGACACGGACGTGTGGCAAGTGAAAGCGTCCACGCGGTCTTGCAGCAGTACCTCATTCAAAGAACCGACAAGTGCAAGTGTCGGTTTCGGCCCTTATTGCTACTTGGTTTCTTCCTTGATTGTCGAAAATGTCCCTCCTCGGCAGGAGAGTTAATTATCGTAACAGACTCATT
>Ga0307513_10009790_pt1 | contig 12102 bp, 9 predicted proteins | sample 15_EM_MG_FD_202174 | JGI IMG/M metagenome (GOLD analysis project Ga0307513, IMG submission 202174) | Populus trichocarpa ectomycorrhiza microbial communities from riparian zone in the Pacific Northwest, United States - 15_EM | ecosystem: Host-associated > Plants > Roots > Unclassified | place... | reverse complement strand
ATCGGCTGTGGGGCGACGTCAGTCACGGGTACATCCTCCAACGTCCAGGGGCTGGGGCGATCGTAGCTCTACCCGCTGTCGAAGGCGCCCCCCGGGGCGGGTGGTCCGGCCGATATGGGCAACGCAACCCGTATGCAGCCGCCCGCCCCGGCGCCACCATCACCGCATGAGTGACGAAGCACCCCTTCTGGACGGCGTCCACCACCTGAAGCTGCCGGTGACCGACCTCGGGCGATCGCTGGAGTGGTACCACCGCGTGCTCGGCTACCGGCTCGAAGCCGAGTTCGTCGAGCAGGGCCGGCTGGCCGGGCTCTCGCTGGAGCACCCGGCCGGCGGGCCGACGATGGCACTGCGCCTGGACCCCGACCGGGCGGCGCGGTCCGCCGGCTTCGACCACTTCGCGATCGCCGTGCCGTCGGAGGAGGCAATGCGCTCCCTCGCCGCCCGGCTCGACGCCTTCGGCGAGGGCCACGCCGGCGTCCACCAGACGTCGATGGGCTGGATCCTGCCGATGCTGCGCGATCCCGACGGCCACGAGGTGCGCTTCTACACCTGGGAGACCCACGCTCAGGCCGCCGCGCCGGGAGAGCGCCGACGCATCCACGATCCCGGCCCCGACATGCGGGTGGAGATCGTCGACGACAGCGCGCCCCTCACCGCAGGGGCGTGAACAGCTCCTCGAACACGTCCGGCGTCGCGGCCGGGCTGGGCAGCGGGTCGACGATGAAGAACTCGGTGCCCATGCCCATCGCGAAGATCGGGTCCGGCATCGCCAGCAGGAAGTGATCGGGGCCCATCTGGCTCGCGTGCGCGCGCATCGACGCGCGCTTCTGCTCGGTGAAGTCGACCGCTTCCACCCGGTGGGTGATCTCCGCCTCGGGCTTGCCGAAGCTCGGCGGCGGGCCGTCGGGCACGCTCCAGCCATCGGGCAACGAGCCCGACTCGGCCATCCCCTTCAGCCCGCGGCTCATCCAGTCGCGGTTCATCGTGTTCTGCGCCACGACGGGCACGGCCGACAGCTCGGCGGCGCGGCGACCCACGCGGTGCACCTGGATGTGGTCGGGATGGCCGTAGCCACCGTTGTCGTCGTAGACGGTGAGGACGTCGGGCTCCTCCTCGTCGAGGATCACCGCGAGCATGCGTGCGGCGTGCTCGACGTCGGCCTTCCAGAAGCAGAACGGGGCGTCGTTGGACGGCTCGCCCATCATCCCGGAGTCGGTGAACGGCAGGAACTCCACGCGCTTGGCCCCGATCGCCTCCGCCGAGGCGTAGCACTCGGCGGAGCGGCGCATCGACAACGACTCGCCGTCGAGCAGCACCCCGGGGACGGGTTCGCCCAGCTCGCCGCGGGTGGCGAACACGAGCACGACCCGGTGCCCGGCCGCAGCGGCGCGTGCGAGGGTGCCCGCGCAGGTGATCGACTCGTCGTCGGGATGCGCTTGGAAGCTCACGATGGTGCCCACCGGCACACCCTATGAGAGCCGCGGCGACTGCCTAGGCTTCGCGGGTGGGATCGACGACTGTGGTGTTCGGCTGGCCGCTCGCCGTGACCGCGGTGCTCGCCACCCTGCTGGCCGCGCTCGCCGCCTGGTGGGCCGGCCTCGGCACGGACCGGGCGACCGCGACGGCTGCGCTGCGGGCGACCGCGCAGCTGGCCGCCGTGTCGTTGCTCATCGGGGCCATCGTCGGCTCGGTCTGGCTCAGCGCGGCGTTCGTGCTGCTCATGGTGCTGGTCGCCGGTGGCACCGGGGCCCGGCGGATGACCCGGGATCGCAGCGGCTGGTGGGCGCTGCTGGCCGTCGCGCTGCCGTTGCCGCTGGTCGCCGTGCTCGTGGCGGCGGGAGTGGTGCCGCCCACCGGGCTCGCCATCGTGCCGACGGCGGGGATCCTGATCGGCGGCGCCATGACCGCGACCGTGCTGGCCGGACGGCGTGCCCTCGACGAGCTGAAGACCCGGCACGGGGAGGTCGAAGCCGCGCTGTCGCTGGGCCTGCTCCCGCGCGACGCCGCCGTCGAGATCGCCCGGCCGACCGCCGCCCAGGCCCTCTCCCCCGCCCTCGATCAGACCCGCACCGTCGGGCTGGTCACCCTGCCGGGCGCCTTCGTCGGGATGCTGCTCGGCGGCGCGTCCCCGATCCAGGCAGGGGCGGTGCAGCTGCTGGTGCTGATCCTGCTGCTGCTGGTCGAGACCGTCGCCGTCGCCGTCGTGATCGAGCTGGTGTGCCGCAGCATGATCACGCGACCCCGGTGATCCGCGTCAGATCGGCCGGACCCTGCCCGGCGCGGTCTCGCCGTACGTCTCCCCGCGCCGCAGTGCCCGACCGACACCGATCGACCACGCCGGCACCACCAGCCACGCGAGCCCGCCCGGTACGCCCCCGATGACGAGCGCGATCACCTGTTCCCGCGACATCGGCGGCAGCAGGACCAGCGCCAGCACGACCACGAGCGAGCCCGCGAACGCCGTCGCGCCGCAGCGCCTGCCGAACCGTGCGACGTGCGCCGGGAGTCGTTCGGTGCGGCTGTTGACGGCGGCGAGCCAGAGCGCCAGCGACGCCGCCGCCCCGGCGACGACCGGTGCCACCGCCCACATCGTCAGCACCTGGGCGGCAAGCAGGAACCAGGAGGCCGACAGGACCAGCATGGCCGCCGCGCCGAGCAGGGCGAGGAGCCCGTCGCCCAGCGCGAGCGCGACCGGGATGAGCAACAGCGCGCCGATCCCGCCGAGCACACCCGCGAGCGGGCCCAGCGTCGTCGAGATCTCGCCGGGGCGCAGGAACTGCAGCACGACGTAAGCCAGCAGCAGCGCGTTCGCGGCCGCCGCTGCGATGCCGGCGACGACGCTGGAACGGGCGGCCAGATGTGCGGAACTGGTCACGGTTGCCTCCCCTGACCAGGATGAGGCCGCCGGGACGGTCGCGCACGGGTGGTCGGCTACTCGATGCGTACCCGTTGCCTGTTCAGGACAGGATCCGCGTGAGCGCCGGCCCGATCTCGGCCAGCCGCCGCACGGTCTGGGCCCGCCCACCCCCGCGAGCAGTGAGCGCTCCGGCCGCTGCCTCGGCCTCCACACCCCCGAGCGGGACGAGCACGTGCAGCCGGTCGATGCCGCCCAGCGCCTCGGCGGGCTCGCCACCGGCGGTGTGCAGGCAGTCGGAGAACAACACCACCATCCGCTCGTCGGCGGCGGCAGCGGCGAGCTGCCCCGACGCGGCGCGCAACGCACCGGCGAGGTCGGTGGTGCCGTGGCCGCGCAGCCCGACGAGATCGGCGAGCAGCTCCTCCGGCGGCCGGCGCACGCCCTGGGCCTGCAGCACCCGCACCCCGGCCCCGAACGCGATGACCGACGGCTGCAGCGCCGGCGCACCCCGCTCGTTGGCCACCACCACCCCGGCCGCGGCGACCGCGGCCAGCGCCACGGCGAGCCCCTCCATGGACCCCGACATGTCCACCGCCAGGCAGACGGCGCGGCGGTGCGCCGTCCAACCGCGGGTCACCACGTCGTCGACGCCCGGGCGGCGCGAGTACGTGGGCGTCCAGCCGTCGATGGTGCGGTCGAGATCGAGATCCCCGTCGAGGTCCCGGGAGCTGGCCAGGCGCCGGGTGCCGCGGGAGCGGGCGGGCCCGATCCGCCCCAGCCGCAGGAACAGCCGCCCGGCCAACTTGCGGGCGGCCGCCCGCAGCGCCACGTCGGTGGCGACGGCGAGATCGGCGAGCAGCGCAGCGGCCGCGTCGGCGTCCCGGGCGGCCAGCGCATCGAACGCGTCGAGGTCGAGCTGTCCGGCTTCCGGCGACACCTCGTCGAATTCGGGGTGGCGCGCCGCGATCAGCTGCCGGCTCTGCGTGCGGGCGGACTGCTCGCGGCCCGGACGCTGCCGGGGCTGGAAGCCTGCCGAGGGGTTCGGCAGGCCGTCAGCTTTTCCCGGATCACCGCCCTCGGGATCGCCGTGTTCCGCTTCGTCGGCCGGCCAGTGCACGGCCAGCAGCTCGTCGAGCACCGACTCCGGCGTGCGATCCACCCCGTCGGCCACCCGGATCCGACCGGACAGCGCGGCGTACGCGGCGTCGCGACCGGTCTCCAGCGCCGGCCGCGCCTCACCACGCAGTTCGGCCAGCGCGGTGAGCAGCAGTGCGAGATCGATCGCGCCGCGCACCGACGAGCCGGTGCGCAGGTCGCGATGGGTGCGGGTGGCGCGGGTCAGCGCGACGGCGAACGCCGTCCACTCGCCGTCGAGCCCGCTGACCGTCGTCGTGATGGCGCGTTCGCCCGGCTCGTCCTGGTAGCCGAGCACGATCCGGCACATCCGGTCGGCGATGGCCTGGCTCACCCGCGCGGTGCCGACGGCGTCGAACGGGTTCATGGCCGCGATCAGCCGGAACTCCTTCCCCGCCGCGACGGCCCCCAGCCGCGGCACCGCGATCTCGCCCTCGGTGAGCACGGTGATGAGGACGTTGAGGGTCTCCTCCGGGATGCGGTTGAGCTCCTCCACGTACAGCAGCGAGCCCTCGCGCATGGCCTGCAGCAGCGGCCCGTCCACCCAGTAGTCGGTGCGGTAGCCACCGGCCAGCACCTGCGCCGGGTCGAACTGCCCGACCAGCCGGGCCGGCGTCAGCTCGGCGTTGCCCTCGACGAACACCACGCCCTGCCCGGCCTCGCCCGCGACCGCCCGCAGCAAGGTGGACTTGCCGGTGCCGGGCGGTCCCTCGATGACGACGTGCCGGCCCGTCGCGAGCGCGACGGTGAGTACTTCCCGCTCCCGGCGAAGCCCCACGACGGGCGTGGTCATGAACTATCCCTTCGGGCAGGCAACGGCGGGGCGTCCCGAGGGCCGCCCCGCCGTGTGGGGTCGATCAGTCGAAGACGACGACGCCCTTCTGGTTCTTGCCGTCGTGCATGTCCTGGTAGCCCTGCGCGATCTCCTCGAGCTTGTAGGTCTTGGTGATCATCTCGTCGAGCTTCAGTGCGCCGCTGCGGTAGAGCTCCACCTGGCGCAGGATGTCCCAGTTCGGGTTGGACTCGCCGAACAGCGACCCCTGGATGCGCTTCTGGAACAGCGTGATGTCCGCGAGCGAGACGGGCAACGGCGTCGGGTCGGCGATGTTGCCCAGCGCCGTGACGACGACCGTGCCGGCCTTGCGGATCGACGCCATCGCCTGTCCGACGTACTCGGGCTTGATGACGCCGACGGTGATGATCGCGGAGTCCGCGCCCTGGCCGCCGGTGAACTGCTTGGCCAGCTCGGTGGCCTCCTCCATGGTCTCCACGCCATGGGTCGCCCCGAGCTGCTGCGCGTTCTCGCGCTTCAGCGCCACCGGGTCGACAGCGATGATGTTGGCCGCCCCGACGTGTGCCGCGCCCTGGACCGCGTTGATGCCGACGCCACCGATCCCCATGATGATCACGGTGTGCCCCGGCTGGACCTGGGCGGAGTTGACCGCGGAGCCCCATCCGGTGCCCACGTTGCAGCCGAGCAGGCACACCTTCTCGAGCGGCAGGTCGGAGTCGACCTTCACCGCGGAGTCGGCCGACACCGTGGTGGTCTCCACGAACGTCGAGATGCCGCACATCTGGCCGACCGGGGTGTCCGTGCCGGCGAGCTTGAGGCGGAAGTCGGTGGGGTCCTCCCAGCGCGACCCGGCGAGCAGCCCGGCGCCGAGGTCGCACAGGTTCTGCATCCCCTGGGCGCACCACCGGCAGTGCCCACAGGAGGGCAGGAAGGAGAACACGACATGGTCGCCCTCCTTGATCCCCTTGTGGTTGGGCGCGGCCGCGGTGACGATGCCCGCGCCCTCGTGCCCGCCCGCGAACGGGTAGACGCCGACCGGGATGTCGCCCGTCGCGACGTGGTCGTCGGAGTGACACAAGCCCGTGGCCACGAGCTTGACCTGGATCTCTCCAGGACGGGGGTCGTCCACCTCCAGATCGACGACCTCGTACTTCCCCGGCGCCTGCCGGACGATTGCTCCGCGGGTCTGCATGCTGTTGTTCTCCCTCGAACGTTCGGCGTGTGTGCCCGACCACAGCCGTTCCTAGCAGCATGCGCATATGTTGGAAAGTCGCAGTTCCCACATGGGGAACGACCGGGTGATCTACTACGGATTCTTGACGCCGGTCGATCGCCACGTAGAGTGACAGCACCCCGAACCGGACGTGGAGCCCACCACCATGACCGAGCCGTTCAACGCTGCCGTGTACCTCACCGAACGCCGAGTCGCGGCCGGCGACGGCGACCGCGTCGCCTTCCACCATCCCGGCGGCACCACCACGTACGCCGAGCTCACCGACCAGGTCCGCCGGGTCGCCGCCGGCATCGCCGCCCTCGGGGTGCACCCCGAGGAACGGGTCGTCCTCGCGATGGCCGACGACGTCGATCTCGCCGTCGCCGTCCTCGCCACGATGTACCTGGGCGCCGTCGCGGTGCCGTGCTCGACGATGCTCACCGGCGGCGAGCTCGCCAAGCTCGTCGTCGACTCGCGCGCCAAGCTGCTCGTCGGCAGCCCGCAGTTCGCGCCGGCCGTCACGGCTGCGGCCGCCGCGGCAGCCGGCCCGGATCTGCGGCACGTGGTCCTGTCCGGCCCGGACGCACCGGAGGTGCCGGGGCTCGCCGGGCTGCGGTTCGCCGATCTCGTCTCCGACGAGCCGATGGTGGCCGCGTACCCGACGTGGGACGAGTCGCCCGCGATGTGGCTCTACACGTCCGGCACCACCGGCACCCCCAAGGGCGCCATGCACCGGCACACCGACATCCGCTTCGTCGCGGAGACCTACGGCCTGCAGGTGCTGGGCATCGAACGCGACGACGTCTGCTTGTCGGCGGCAAAGCTCTTCTTCGCGTACGGCATCGGCAACTCGATGTTCTTCCCGCTGTCGGTGGGCGCGAGCGCGGTGCTGGAACCGAACCGGCCCTCCCCGCAGCACTACGGCGACCTGGTCCGCGAGCACGGCGTCACGCTCTTCTACGCCGGCCCCAGCTTCTGGGGGCCGCTGATGGCCGCCCAGCTGCCGTCCGACACGTTCGCCACCGTCCGCAACGGGGTGTCGGCAGGCGAGGCACTGCCCGCCCGGATGCTCCACGGCGTGCGCGACCAGTACGGCTTCGAGATCCTCGACGGCATCGGTTCCACCGAGGCGCTGCACATCTTCATCTCCAACGTGCCCGGCAAGATCGTGCCGGGCAGCTCCGGCTTCCCCGTCCCCGGCTACCGCGTGGAGCTGCGCCGCACCGACGGCACGATCATCGAGGTACCCGACGAGCCCGGCATGCTCTACGTCTCCGGCGAGTCCGTCTGCACCGGCTACTGGTGCCGCACCGAGGTCAACCGGGCGGTGTTCCAGGGCGAGTGGATGCGCACCGGCGACACCTACGTCCGCAACACCGACGGCTCCTGGACCTGCCTCGGCCGCGCCGACGACGTGCTCAAGGTCGGCGGCATCTGGGTCAGCCCCACCGAGGTCGAGACCCGCGTCCTCGCCCACCCCGCCGTCGCCGAAGCCGTCGTCGTCGGCGTGCCGGACGAGGACGGCCTCGACAAACCCGTCGCCTTCGTCGTGCCGATGCCAGGGCAGACGGTCGACGAGGACGACCTCATCGCCTTCTGCAAGCTGGAGCTCGCATCGTTCAAGCGGCCGCGGAAGGTGGTTCAGGTTTCCGAGCTGCCCAAGACCGCGACGGGGAAGATCCAGCGGTTCCGGCTGCGGGAGGCGGCGCGCGGCGCCTGAGGAGGACGGCGCCGGCGCTCAGCGATCACCGCTCGGGCGGGGGCCGTCCCCGACGACCGCGTTCGTGAACCTGCTGCGGATCCATGGACGAGGTACGCCGTCGCCCGACCACGGGTCGATGATCCACGGCTCGGTCGGCGCCAGCACCCGCTCGGCGGCCGCGGTCGCCGAGAGCCCGTCGGGATTCGCGTCGGTCGGCGACATCTCTCGTGCGATGCAGCCGGTCACGGTGGCGGCTGCGAACGACGAACCCCGCCACTGCGCCCACCCATGGAAATCCTGGGCCGGGCGGCCCAACGCCTGAGCTCCGGCCACCGACTCGGTGAACCAGCAGTAGGGACCGTCGACCCGTACGCCACCCGCGTACGCGTTCACCCACCGTCCACGACTGCTGAACTCGGCGATCGGCGGTGACTCCTCCTCGGTGCGCGGCGTCGTCTCGTCGAGCGCGCCGACCGTGACGACGTGCTCGAACGCGCCGGGCCAGCGCGGACGGGCGTCGCCGAAGTTCCCTGCAGCGCAGACGACGACGGCCCCGGCCTTGTGCGCCTCAGCGAGCGCCAGCTGCAGCTGCCGCGGAGGTGCGTCCTCGTCGGATGCACCGGCGAAGGACATGTTGATCAGCTTGATGTCCTCGAGCAGGAGCAGCCGGATCGCGTCGGCGACGGCCGCGTCTCCCCCCAGCCCGATGTCGATCACTCGTAGGGACCGGACTCGGGCAGCGGGCGCTTCGACCAGGATCCGTCCGGCGACGAACGTGCCGTGCCCGTCGGTGGCGTCGAGGGTGCCGTCCAGATCCGTGTCGAGGGGGTCGGACTCGCCGTACCTGTCGACGAGCACGCGGTCATCGAACCAGGGGTGCTGCGGTACGGGTTTGGGGTCGTCGCGCAGGTCGCGCATGAGGACGATCCCGGTGTCGATCAGACCGACGGTGAGGTGATGCGGTTTCGGGACGACACCCCAGCCCGACGGCTCGGGGATCGCGATCGCGGTCGTCGCACCGCCGATGGGGCCGCCGCCACCGACCCGATCACCACCGCCGACCCGATCACCACCTCCCACCCGATCACCACCGCCCACCCGATCACCACCGCCCACCCGATCACCGACCGGAACTCTCGTCTCGCTGTTGATCTCTGATGAGAAGGCCATGATTGGCTCCTGAAGTTCGAAGGGCTCGGATGATAAGAGGCGAAGACACGCGATCCTGATAGGAGCCGAATGGTCGAATCGCCGATCTTCCACGGCGGCGTCGAGCTGGCCCTCTCTGCAGTCACAGCCGCCCACGGCAGCCCGGCTGCAGTCGACGAACTCGCCGCGCGTGCCCGAGCAGCAGTCGCCGGTGACGACCCGGAGGTCGAGTCGATCCTGCATCGGGCGTTCGCGCTCGCCGCCTGGGCCAGGGGCGAGACCGAGGAAGCCATCGCGTACGGTCGGAAGGCGATCGCCATCGCCGAGGCCGCGGGCGTGCCGACCCGCGCCGCCGAAGCCCGCGGAAGCATGAGCGTCCACCTGGTCATCGCAGGCGACGGGGACGGCGCCCTCCGGGAGATCGATCGCGCCCTGCCGGTGCTCACCGGTTCGTCCGCAGCCCGCCTCAGGATGCAGCGTGCGCTGGTTCTCGACGAGATCGGCCGACGCGACGAATCGCTCCGGGATTACGGAATCGCCCTGTCTCTGCTCGGGGACGACGGCGACCCCTTCGTCGAAGCCGACCTGCGCACGAACCGCAGCATCGTGCTGACCCGGCTGCGCCGCTGGCAGGAGGCGGAGAACGACCTCCGTCGCGCCGAGGAGCTCTACCTGCGTACCGGACAACTCGGAAAGATCGCGTCCGTCTACCACAACCGTGCCGGCGCAGCGGCCGTTCGCGGCGACGTGCCGGCCGCGCTCGAGCTCTTCGACGAGGCGGCACGCCGATTCCGCGCGACGGGCCGCAAGGTCGGGCTCGGGCCGGTCGAGAAGGCCGAAGTGCTGTTGTCGGTCCGCCTGGCCGACGAGGCGCGCGAGGCAGCCACTTACGCGGCGGCCGAGTACCGCAGGACCGGCAACCAGACCGATCTGGCGCAGGCGCAGCTCGTTCTGGCCCAAGCGGCGCTCGTCGCGGGCGACCCGGACACAGCCTACGAGGAGGCGCTCGCCGCGCAGCGGTCCTACACGAAGCTGCGGCGACCGGGCTGGACGGCACTGGCCCGTTACCTGATCCTGCGTTCCGAATGGGACCGCGGAAGGCACACGGACCAGGTCATGCGCTCCGGGCGGGCAACTGCTGCGGCGCTGGCGGCGGCAGGCTGGTCAGCACAGGCCGTCGACGCGCGACTCCTCGTCGCTCGGATCGCGATGGCACTCGGCCGGGTCAGGATCGCGCGCCGGGAGCTGGTTGCGACCGCAGAGGCCCGAAGAAGTGGGCCTGCTGAAGTGCGCGCCCGCGCCTGGCACGCCGAGGGCCTCCTCAGGCTGACCGACGGTGATCGACGGGGCGCCGAGCAGGCGCTCCGCAACGGACTGGCGGTGCTGGAGAAGTTCCGCGCCGGACTGGGCGCCACCGAACTGCGCGCCAGCGCGGCGGGCGAGGCGGGTGAGCTGGCCACTCTCGGAGTTCGACTCGCCGTGATCGACGGCCGAGCTGCGGCAGCACTCGACTGGGCCGAACGCTGGCGGGCGAGCGCGCTGCGGCGGCGGAGTGCGCTGCCCCCTGAGGACCCTGAGCTGCGCGACGAGCTGGCGGAGCTGCGCCAGCTCGCCTCCGGCGTCGCCGAGGCGGCGACCGCCGGCAGACCGACGAGCGCCCTGGTGCGCCGGCAGGCGCAGCTCGAGGGGTCGGTCCGTGCGCGGTCACGTCACGCTGCAGGTGGTCCGCAGGAGCGGACCGAGCAGTGGTCGATCGCAGGTCTGCGGCGTCAGCTCGATGAGTCAACGCTCGTCGAGTACCTCGCCCTGGACGGTCGGCTGCACGCCGTCGTGGTGGCGGCCCGGCGGACGACGCTGCACGATCTCGGCCCGCTCGACGCGGTCACCGCACGGCTCGACGAGCTGCTCTTCGGTCTGCGCCGGGTGGCATTCGCCGCGGGCGCCCGCGGCGTAGTCGCGCCGGAGCGGCCGGCGTCGCGCGTGACGACGACCATCGAGCGGGCTGCGGCCCGGCTCGACGCACTCCTCCTCGCGCCGCTGGACCTGCCTGGATCCGCGGTGGTCGTCGTTCCGACCGGCGCGCTCCACGGCGTCCCCTGGCCGGTGCTCCCGACCTGCGCGGGTCGCGCTGTGTCGGTGTCGCCTTCCGCAAGACTGTGGATGCGGGCAGCCGCGCAGGAGCGCACGACCGGGCGGGTTGTGCTCGCTGCCGGTCCACGCCTCGAGCACGCGGATGCCGAGATCGACACTCTGACGGACCGCTACCCCGGCGCCGTCCGTCTCACCGGAGCCGGCGCCGATGTGCGGACGGTCACAACAGCACTCGACGGAGCCGGGATCGCGCACCTGGCCGCGCATGGCCGGCTGCGCACCGACAACCCCCTGTTCTCCGCATTGGAGCTGGCCGATGGACCGCTGACGGTCTACGACCTGGAGCGACTACCCGAGCCACCCGATCTGGTGGTGCTGTCGGCGTGCGATGCCGGCCTCTCCGATGTCCGTCCCGGTGACGAATTGCTCGGGCTCGCATCGGCGCTGCTCGCGATGGGTACCCGAACGTTGGTGGCCGCGGTGCTGCCCGTCGATGACGAGGTGACCGGCGAGCTGATGGTCGGCTTCCATCGCCATCTCGGTGAGGGGAAAGGGCCGGCGGCGGCGTTGGCGGCCGCTCGCTCCGACCTGCCGCCGGATCGAGCCCATCGCGCGGCGGGGTTCCTCTGCTTCGGCGCGGGCTGACGTTCTACAACAATGGCGCGCGATGCGACTTTGTTGTAGAGTGAGCCGCGACGCGCAGAGGAGCCCACCATGCCCGAGCCCGACCCGACACCCACGGTCTCGTTCGACACGGACCCGGCGTCCTACCGCCACTGGAAGCTCGACGTCGACGGGCAGGTGGCCACGCTCAGCCTCGACATCGACGAGACCGCCGGGATCGTGCCGGGCTACGAGCTGAAGATGAACTCGTACGATCTGGGCGTCGACATCGAGCTGTACGACGCCACACAGCGGCTGCGGTTCGAGCACCCAGGCGTGCGCGCGGTGGTGATGACCAGCGCGAAGGACAAGAACTTCTGCGCCGGCGCCAACATCCGGATGCTCGCGCAGTCGAGCCACCCGTGGAAGGTGAACTTCTGCAAGTTCACCAACGAGACCCGCAACGGGATCGAGGACGCCACCGCGAACTCGGGCCAGACGTGGATCGCGGCGGTCAACGGCACCGCGGCCGGTGGCGGGTACGAGCTGGCGCTGGC
>Ga0307513_10009789_pt1 | contig 12102 bp, 17 predicted proteins | sample 15_EM_MG_FD_202174 | JGI IMG/M metagenome (GOLD analysis project Ga0307513, IMG submission 202174) | Populus trichocarpa ectomycorrhiza microbial communities from riparian zone in the Pacific Northwest, United States - 15_EM | ecosystem: Host-associated > Plants > Roots > Unclassified | place... | reverse complement strand
TTATATAGTCACTGGTCTATGTACATGCTGCACAGATCGTAGCGGGTCTAACTATGAGAATTGGGTGATGACTCTTATGGTGGCAAAGCGCGATGACTAGGGTCTGTGCTTGTGGCAAAAAGGTATTGGAAAAAAGAACTAAAATTACTTATTACTGCTATCATCTTAACAAGAACACATTAGAACAAAAGAGTGACAAGGAGGATGCAGAAATTCCCACGATCACTGCGAAACGCGGGGTGAAGAGGGCGGGGAGAGGACCGGATTTGGATGCAAAAGAACCTGCACCGGTCGGCAGGAAATCCAGGAAGAAGGCTACCGCTCAGCTTGCCAGTTCGGTAGGGCTGTCAACGAAGGGCGGAAGTGTTGCCAGAGGAAGGAAATGAGATGGCTTGCGGAATTCGAATGTTTTCTTTTGCTTTGCTTATTTTGGTCCTATGATGGACTTACTGTGGTTTGCATCGAGGTCAATACTGATCCCAGGTGAAATTCAACCCTTGATGATGTATATAGTAATGGGGACGCACTTCTTGACACCAGAAATATATTCACCTATCTCCCCCAACTGTGAGCCTCAATCTGTTAATTCTTGACCTGAGTATAGGGAGGGTCTACTGCTGCCTCAGGTGGCTGGATGGTCAACCCCGTGGTGGCATACAATGATAACTCCCCTTCCTTGTTAGAAGGCAAGTTTGGCTGCAATATTACCAGTTCGTTTTAATGTTTAGTTAGCCTGTTCAGAATATACCGATTTGATATCCATCCCTACATGATGTAAGTGCATGTCTCAGCGCTAGGGGAGACCGAATATCCAGTGCCGGTATTGTGCCCAGATTAGATATGGCTGCTGTGCCACCTTACTGTAGGACTGCCACCGCACCGGTTATGTAGGTGCTCACCATGCATGTGTAAGAGCTAGCGACTCAGGTGTTTCATAGTGTGGCTACCTACAGGCTATCTATAGAGTGCAGCGAGCAGAGGAGAGACCCATACGGTTCTGTCTCCTCACTCGCTACACTAGCTCTCAAGAGTTCTAGACCCAAAAGCCTGTAAATTACAGATCGGACTATTTGTTTAATCTAACATTGCATTTTGCCACCTTTTATGGTAAAAACCAGTGGAGTATGGTGTACCTATCTACCCTCCTAGCCTTTGCACCCGTTACTAGGGCGCTCCCAGTAGCCCTCAAATTCCAAGTTGAAATTGATCCTCTTTCTGTTTTTAGCAAGAGCCGCTCCTGCATCACTGCGGACGAGCTGCCCGCGCAACTCCAGCACCCTTGCTCGTGATCAACCAACTCCTTGACATTCAGGACATCTCCAATCATGGTGAGCCTGATATTCTGGGTCAGTGATCACGCATTCATGTTCAGGGACAAATCTGATGATGGCCGATATAGACACTCTTAATTATGGAAGTAGTAAATGTGGAGGACATCATTAATGGTTGCGCATAGAGTGGCTTGTCCTGAAATAGATTGAATTGCGAGTCCTGGGGCTTGACAAGCATTGGAATCGTGTCACAACCCAGTACTAGTGTAGCTGGAGTGTTTCCATAAACTAAACCATCATTCTGACCCACCGTCTTCAGAACGTCAATCAGCCTTGAATACTGTTCCGCGCTATTGATGGATGGCGAATTCTCAAGATGAAACCATAATAACAAAGTATCGAATGTCGTGCCCTCCATGACCTGACTGACCGTGATGCACCAATTGTAGGAAAGACCAATCAATCAAACTAACTGTTAGAGAGAAAAGAAACGACCAAGCCGGGGTTCGAACCCGGGACCTCCCCATGACTAGCAGGGCGTGTTACCACTACACTACCCGGTCTTTTAGTTGGAGGAATCATCAACTCCAACACTAACATGATAAAAGCACACATTTATGCCACTAGAGATAGCGATATGCGTCATTAATTGATGAAGGGGGGCTCAATGTGGGTAAGGAAGTCTGAAGTCCATCCAGGACCCGGGACTTCAAGCGTCGGATTAGGAGAAGTTAGGTTCTGGTAAAATAGAGTGAGACCATTTCGAAACTACAATTTGGGAGGTGGTGGGCAGGTCGGAAGGGTCGGAAGGGTTTGGAAGGGTTTGGAAGGGGATGGATGGAGTATGATGTCACCCATATTGTCCTGGGCCTGCATTTCTTGCCCTCATCCCTCATCTTTAGTTACCTCCACAATGCTGGCTCCTCTCCTAAGAGGGAAGCACCAATCCCTCAGCTTCGTCACAGCCGACATAACTGCAAAAAGGATGCAGTATCCGGCCAGCATTCCTCCCAAATATGTAGCAACTTTGCCACTACCCGCAGTCACAGGATCAAGGAAGGGGTATGCTATCAGATATGGTCAGCGGGGATGTACAGTAAATATGACAGAATGAACGTACGATAACGCCCGTGAAGGTAGTGTGCAAGGTATGCAAGGCTCAAGTATAATCCGAGCGTGATAAGGGAAAGTGGCAAATAACCCCAATATAGCCTCATCCGGGATATCAAAATTTCTATCGTGATCAGAATGGCATTTAGAGTATGCACGCTAACATTGTTCCATGCTATATAAATTTAGGAATCGTGTGTCAGTGGTCAACGACTGCCAGTCGAAGTGCGCAACGCACCGCTCAACCCAGGTGCGAAAGCACGTTCACCTCTGAGAAGGCTCCACCAAACGACGGTAGTTAGGATGGCTAGACAAAAAGGTTAATAGAGAGGCAAAATGGGACTGTAGAGTAAACATACGAAATGTAGCAACTGTCGCAAATAGCCAGAGGTGCAACCCCTGTAAGACTCGGCCCCATTTCTGCAGTGGATAGCACAGTGGCTCATTAACCTCTTGTCGTTTGAGTCGGAGGGATAGGAGAAAGACTAGGGTATGGAATGATGCCATACAAAAGTACGACGTCAATCCGATGAAGGAGAGGTGCGTGAAAAGGACGGGATACCTGCGAAAAAGTGTGTCAGAAGCAAATATTACCGCGATCGGAGTCTCTTTGCGGTGCCGTGGGATTATCGTATTGATAGCTTGAAGAGGGTGGCACTTACCACCACGATGGGTTCCCAGACTTTGTTTGATACACCGCGTCGAGAATGCAAGTCACAACACAGAATGTTGCGAAGGAAGCGCGCACACCAAGGAGGATGCGTGGCTGTAAAGAACCAGAGGTAACAATTCGATATTCTGGATCGAAAGGTTGGTTCAGGCCAAACCAGGAGCATAGGCGCCTCTTGTCTTGACCAAAATTCACAAAAATATTCATCTTGGGTGGTGTCTTGAGTCCAGGCGGCCAAGGTAAGAAGCTGGAGTGAAAGCAGAGGATGGGCTCGTCGAACTAATTAAGGAGACGGTTTGGCAGACTGGACAAGTACACGACATTGACTGCTTAGGGTGACCGAGAGGCCGATTGTGAGGTGTTTGAGAGTATGAATGGCGATGGCCGAGCTCCGATATGCCCGCCAAGGTGGGCTCCCATACCCCTCCCAGAAATTTTATTCAAACTTCTTCCTCTGAGGATTGCGGCGTTCTGCCAGGCTGACAGTTCGAATCGACGCGTCCATATCGGTCAGACTAAGGAAAACGGCCGTAGCAAGTGAATGCCACGTGTCATTTGTCTACTGCGCAGCTTTGGGATCATTTGTTGTCCATATATTGGTCGTCCCCATTCCCGAGGATGGGCCGCCCGAGTTTGTATCCGGTGGCAGGGATTCAAATCCAAATAGTAATATATGGTTGCTGGAAGCTCCAAATTTTCTCCGAGTTGGTGCGGTGAGATTGTCAGGTCCAAATGTGGATCACGCGAATCCCGCTCCATACAAGCTGTCTCTCTAGTTACGGCGTACCGCAGTACGGAATATGCCAGCCCGGCTAAAACCTTTCAGAGTCGGATAATATCACTAGTGGGAGCAGGGAGCGTATGGCCCGCACAGAATAGGGACGGGATTGAGGTTATGACCTCGGTGTAGACGGTGTAGACGGATCTGGGGAGAGTGTGTGGACCGGTTGGAATTAGCACCGAGTTTGGCCGCAATATTACCGGTTCGTCTTAATGTTAAGGAGCCTGTTCGGAATATACCGATTTCATGATCCCTACATGATGTAAATGCATGTCTCGACGCCAGGGGAGACCAAATATACGGTGCCGGTATTAGTGACAAACCTGACAAGTTGCCTTTCCATTTTTGCATTCCAGACCCAGAAGCCTGTAAATTACAGATCGGACTATTCGTTAACTCTAATATTTGCCACCTTGTATGGTAAAAGCCGGGGGGTACGTGCTGCATATCAACCTTCCTAGCGCTTGCACCCGTTACCAGGGCGCTCCCAGTAGCCCTGAAATGCCAATTTGATATCGATCCTCTTCCTGTTCATAAGCAAGAGCCGCTCCTGCATCACTGCAACTCGTCCCCGAGCTACCCGAGCAACTCTAGCAACCCCAACCCTGCTCGCGATCGACCAATTCCTTGACACTACAGCGTCTCAGGACACTTCCAATGACGGTGAGCCTGAGAAACTGGGTTCTGTGATCTGGACACCACCCATCCAGCGACTGTTGCTCTTCGTAGTCCAGTTGGAAGGAGTACTGGCACCACCCCCACCGTTGCTATGCCATTGGTTCCAGAATCATCGCCCACACCACCAACGTCCATTCCTGGGAAGGGGTCTCGGAGAAGTGTGCGCTGACAGCCGAGCGGTCGGTCTCGCATCGCCTCGCCGAACTCCGACAATGGGCAGGTATAATCCCTTTTTCGTTCGCACACAGCCCGATAGTACCCCGTATGAACATTCCATTGTAGGACATCTCAGACTCAGTTTGTTATTCTATGCTGAGCCTGTAAGTTCAACGCTGGCTGTTAGGAGCCTGGAGCCTGATGTCTGATTCATTGCATTAGCACTTCACTTAGGTAGTAGTGAATACAACCTGAGTTCGATATTCTATACTGAGTCTCGCTGCACTTAGTCTCAATACAGGGTGGTCCAGCGAGGTGCCAACAAGCTTTGTTTACCAAGGTGTGTTACATTTCGTCTAGCTATGTACACAACACACAATAACACCTAACCGTCCCCTTTTATGCACCATTTTGTTGATCAAACTCTGCGCCTCGCCCGCGAGTCACACACCCTGTGGCAGCCTCGTTCTGGCTTTAATAAGTAAACGGATGCTGGGCCTCTAAACTGCGTGGGCCACGTGCACCCGCTCCCAGTGAACGATGTCCAGAGGCGAACCGATGATAGCCCATCGTATGAGCTGGTCTCCACGTGGCCAACAACAACAGCGATAATAGAAACGTCAATCACCTCAAGTGTAGAAACATATTTGAATAAGGGATGCTCTGCTGCTGCATTATGGCTCTACTACCGGCCTCCTGGGACGCGGCACTACATTCAGCAGTTTATTCAGTAGCAAGTGGTCGTTCATCTTGCAACGCTCAGCGCGCCACTGCTAAGGTCAATCCTGCGAACTGTGTCGCAGCACCACTCACCGCAAGGCCGGTCTTAGCATCTGGAATCAATAGTACGTCTACCTTTCTCATGACCATACTACATCCTCTCGCCGTATTATACCGTTTAGCCTCATCCATCTCTTGAAACCTTCGTGCAATAGCAATTCTTCTCGCCTTTGCTTAACACTACCCTAGTAGCCTTCTTAATTAATCTCGTTTCGTCAAATTATAGTACCTCGGACTGCCTTGGCCATCGCCATTTCCTCGGCAACGTGCCTGGAGTGCAGTTAGTTTCCGCATCGGGGCACACTTAAGCAATCTCCTTATTAATACTCTGTGGTGTGAACTACCCCTGCATGTGAAATGCGAATCGAGAAAGAATAGCCGGACCGAAGCCCCTTAGGCTTATTTGCACAAAGCCCGGCTAATGGATGAACAGAGAACACAGCCACGAGAGTAGTACCGGTTGCATCAAGCGCTAGACGACTTTCTGGGGAGGGTCTTGAGTAAGAATGCCAGCATCGCGTCGCACAGTCATGCGCGCCCGTGCCCGGACCTCGTTTTACGCGGCGCTGAAATCCAGGGAGCTGCAGGCCCACGGCGCGCGAGCTGTGCAGGCATAACTAGGTCACATGTGTACATGTGATGTATCTATCCCGGTCGCAAGCCCTGCCCGGGGTGGGTCGGCACATCAACTCCCCATACAACAGCCTCTGTCCCACCTTGACCAGCTCCCTCGCCGCCGGGTATTTCCAAGTCGTCCTGCTCGAAGCAAGAAACTGGAAGGCCAGAAAATATGGCTAAAGGACACGATTGGTTTGGGTTGAATCAACCTTTTGACGCCCAGTACCGACTCGTTACATCTGGATTTCTTCCGCCATTTTGGCTTTTTCTCATCAGATTGATATTCGCGACTTACACTTTGACCTCTAATATCGTCCACCTTATCTTTGATCTATATATTATCCAGAGCCCCGCAGAGCGGTAAGTCTGTTCCCGTTGTGGCGGTTACGATCTGAACCGGGTCTAAATCCTAACGCTGCAGGTACTATGCATACTTTACCCACCTCTCATTTATCACTCTCTCTGCCTACTTCTGTGCCTCGGCCTTCCACACGGGTTTCTTCACGCTGAACCTTCGGCATCTTCGACATGGGGATACCTCTCAAGGTTTGTGGTACCCTCTTCAAAAGTGGGGCAAGGTCCTTCAAGCTATGCACCTTTACCTTTATTGCACTGTTGTTACATTCCGTTCGTTCGCACCTTCGAATATCCAGCGTTCACTGAAACCCGTCATCTAGCTATTCTCGTCACGGCAGTGTACTGGGCAATCCTCAGTGATGACGGTTCCTTTGGTGACACGTTCAGTTGTTTGTATCTTCTCTTGGGCTATTGGCGACTCAACTGATCCTAGCGGTAGCTTGGAACAACATTACCTTTCATGCCTTGAATTCGGTATTCGCGGTGACCGAGGTAGCCATTTCTCGTGTACCCATGCCATGGGGCTACCTCCTGCTCTGCGTGATCACGCTCGGGCTCTATCTGGGTCTCGCGTATATCGTTCACAGCACCCAGAACTGGTATGGTACGTCTGAAACCATAGTTCAATCCTCTCCAAAGCTGTTGGTCTCATAATTCAAACCACAGTATATGGTTTTCTCGATCCCGCCAAGGGAACAGGCCGCCTCACGGCATATGTCGTTGGGATCGCTGTTGGAGGAATCGTCCTTTTCCTTATCATGTGGGCTGTGACTAAGCTCAGAGATTGGGTATTTCGACGGGGACGAGGTGTGAGAGTCGTCGATCTGTCCGAACACCACAGTGAAAAAACCCGGACCGTACATGTTTAGGATACATAGTCAACGTGAATGTTTCGATCTTAATCTGTCTCATGAAATTATTTTTTGTTTTGATTTCGTGATTGCGGCGGCCATCCTTCGTTGAAGAGAACTACCAGAAATATGCCAGAAGGGTGATGTTAACAACAGGGGCACCTGAGGATGCTTCGAAATGAGTCGCCAGCTATATATATGGGGCCAGACAAGAGAGGGGTTCCAGATGGTACAGAAGATCACTCTCCAGAATTTGTCAGACAATTTGCTCTCCTTCAGAGCTACAACCAGGTGGGCCACCCACCATTCTCGCTTCTTTCAATACTGAACAAAATTAATGTACCGTTCATTTGCATTGGCCGAAGTACACGAGCTTGTGCAAAAGGCCTCCAAACTCCTTCCCAGCCTCGTGCTCAAGTGGGATGGTTGATTGGAGGTGGCCTTGAAGAATATCTATGGTTGGTTTGACAGGTTTGCTCCACCATTTAGAGTGAGGTCCTAGAATACAGTGTGTCCTACACAGGAACCGCCACATCGTTGGCATGCTTTGCTCTGGCCTCCACTTGCACCCATTGCGCGTGCGGTCCCTGTGTGGAACGCAGTACTTTGACAGGTTATGAGTGCTCCACCCAGAAAAAACTCAAGATTTGCTCGAAAACCGCTCGCTTGCTTGCTTGGAACTTCAAGAGGTCGTCAGTCACACTCAGGGGAGCATGTCGTTATTGAGACCGCCATCGACAAGGGGGATGCAAACTCTATGTCGTCGGAGTTAGCCACGTCGTTCAAGCCACGTGCATGTTCGTTCATAGAGGTAGCCCACGACGCATCCTCGCGGTAGGACGTGGCATTGAGGATGCGGCCGCCTTTGAACATACCACCTTTGTGAATTGAAAGTGTCTACAGGTGCCGAAACGCCTTGCCAACCGCGCCCGAGCCCGGCCACGCCATTTGCAAATGTCGCGCGTTTGGCCCTCCACCCCACCTTAGTCCCTCACTGCCAGACACATATCTGTCAAATTGTTCTGCCTACCAGTTCAAACTGCTAGACCAGAAATTATGGCAGAGCGACGAGATTGGTTTGGGTTGAATCAGCCATTTGATCCCCAACATCGGCTCGTCACGTCTGGATTCCTACCGCCATTTTGGCTCTTTCTCATTCGTTTGATCTTCGCGGTTTATACTTTGACCTCCAGTATCGTCCACATAATCCTTTATCTGGATATTAACCATGGGCCCATGGAGCGGTAAGTTATTCCCACTATTGAAACCCCGATGATAATCTAACATTCCATGCTGCAGGTACTATGCATATTTTACTCGCCTCTCATTCATCGGTCTCACTGCCTACTTCTGTGCCTCGGCCTTCCACACGGGTTTCTTCACGCTGAACCTTCGGCACCTTCGCCATGGGGATACCTCTCAAGGTTTGTGGTACCCTCTTCAAAAGTGGGGCAAGGCCCTTCAAGCCATGCATCTTTACCTTTATTGCACTGTTGTTACATTTTGTACATTCGACCCTTCGAGCATGCGGCCCTCCACTGAATCTCCCTTTAGGTCCTCTCGTCACCGTAGTTTACTGGGCAATCCTCAAAGATGACATTACCTTTGCTACCCCATACTATTGTTCGTATTTTCTCTTGGACTGGGTATCATCCAGCTGATCCGTGTGGTAGCTTGGAACAACATTACCTTTCACGTCTTGAACATGGTACTTATGGTGATTGAAGTAGCCATTTCTCGTGTACCCATGCCATGGGGCTACCTCCTGCTTTCCGTGATCACGCTCGGGCTCTATCTGGGTCTCGCGTATATGGTTCACGCCATCCAGAACTGGTACGGTACGTCTAGAATCACATTTCAATCCTTTGAGAGCTGTTGGCCTCATCATTCAAACCACAGTATATGGTTTTCTCGATCCCGCCAAGGGAACAGGCCCGCTTGCGGCATATATCGTTCGGATCGCTGTTGGAGGAATAATTTTTTTCCTTGCCATGTGGGTTGTGACTTGGATCAGAGATTGGGTATTCCGACAGGGACGAGGTGTGAGAGTCATCGACCAATCCGATCACCAGAGTGAGAAGGAGCTAGCCGTGAATGTCTAGAGGAGATGGTACATATCATACTTGAACGTTTCCACCTTCATTCGTCCCACTCGGGTGCTAAAGCGATGAGGGAGGAGACACTCAAGGGTTGTAAGATGCGCATCTATTTAGATAAAACGTGTGAGGGCGAAATTTTCGGCAGGTACACCCCGCTGAACCCAATGCAGCCACGAAATGCGAGGTGAACCAGCACCACATACCGATATTTTCGACTATCCGAAACATGGCGCGTAAAATGCACTCGCCAATGGCACGGTCAGGAGGTTTCAGAAATTGGAACGGAGCATGATAGCCCGCGGTTGCAACAAAGGAACCGAGGCCCGGATTGCCGCGCAAGGTTAAGCAAGGATTTAGGTATATAAGGACTCGCTTTGCTCGTCATGTACATGTACTCCAAGAGTTTTTAGCGGGTGCCAACGAACACACAACGGGTGGAAGTAACCATTCCAGGGGTAAATAAATTGGGAATAGTCTGAGAAAAGACCGTCTGCAATGTGGAATATACATATGATAATCCATGGTTTTTCTACTACTATGGATGGCCTATATATGGCAGATACTCGGACTCTACAATGACTATTCCTTAGTTACTCCACTGTATCATAGTGGGACAATACAGGCATTTTCAGCAGCTATTCAGCAAGCTATTCAATGACTAATCCATGGATATTATCACATCTTATTGTTGAGCATTTCAGGGTATATCCCAAATTTCCACCTCACCTTTTCATCTTAAACTCCTGCCTGATCCTTTGCAAAATCCAGCATGTTTTCCCAGCTATTTATATAATATTCATGTGTTTATACAGCCCTATTCCTGAAAGTTTCCAGTTGTTATTACAACCTATTCCACATGATGCCATAGGACAATTGATTGGCTACTCACCACCTATTCTGCACAAAGAAACAACCCAAGAATTCCCCAGCCTTTGGTGTCCAAACAACCCCTATGACCTCAACCCTACCCTGGGTCTCCCTTCTACACTAAATTCAGTTCAGAATGATCAGTACCACATTCTGAACTAAATACGCTGTAGAACAGAGACCCAGGGTAGGGTTGAGGTCATAGGGGTTGTTTGCACACTAAAGGTTGGGGAGTTCCTGGGTTGTGTCTTTGTGGTGGAATAAGTGCGAATAGGTGGTGAGTAGCCAATCAATTATCCTATGACATCATGTGGAATGGGTTGTAATAACAATGGGAAATAGGGCTGTATAAACATGTGAATATTATATAAATAGCTGGGAAAACATGCTAGATTTTGCAAAGGATCAGGCAGGAGTTTAACCTGAAAAGGTGAGGTGGAAATTTGGGATATACCCTGAAAGGCTCAACAATAAGACGTGATAATATCTATGGATTAGTCATTGAACATCTTACTGAATAGCTGCTGAAAATGCCTGTATTGTCACACTATTATACAGTGGAGTAACTAAGGAATAGTCATTGTAGAGTCCAAGTATCTGCCATATATAGGCCATCCATAGTAGTGGAAAAACCATGGGTTATCATATGTATATCCCACATTGCAGACAGTCTTTTCTCAGACTATTCCCAATTTATTACCCCTGGAATAGTTACTTCCACCTGTTGTGACACTGGTTTTGCTTGTACTACCGGTCATGGGAAATTCTGACCAGACTGGCATGGATGGACGAACACAGGAGGATTCGGGATGAGACAACCCCACTTGTTTTGGTGGGAAATTGAAATTGAAAGACCTGGAGGAAAGCAAACAAGTGATCCAAGAACAGACGGTAGGTCTGAGTCAGACAAGGTTGTGAGGATATTCCCAGTGATAAGTTAAAAGCTGCAACAGAAGAAGGTTCTTGTACCATGCATTGAAATAGCCCCATAACCAACCTGAGAATGGCCACTATGGCAGATTGGAACAGCTGGAGAGACCAAAGTAAACAGGTTGGGTTGGATTATGGTATGTCTGTCCCTGTGTGTGCTTTTCTCCTGGTACACTACTAGTACTAGTCATAGGATAGTCAAAACCGCTGTGAGGTTGCAAGCAAGTTTGACAATGAAGGGCAGTGTGCTAGTATTGTCTATCTTAGAGCAAGCACACCTTCTCGTGGACAGGCCAGATGAACAGCATTCGCTTATGATGCTGGTCATGCTCCCAGCACAGCCAATGATGCCATTTGGTTTGAAGTGATAGAGAGCAATATCACAAAGTAAAATGGAGGGTGGAGTGATAGGAACCATATGTCATGCGGTCTACAGCGGTTCCTCCAACACTTCTCCAAGTTCCTCCTACCCATTATTCTCCCCATCTGAGGCATGTCTGGTGATGGTAGAATTCCAGCTATGGGTAGGGGAGTCCTACCCAATTCAAACTTATCAACTCGTGATTTGACACATGTCTCCAGCTTCCCGGTGTGTACCTGAATGGTCCTGACACATTCACTGCAAGCAGGGCGTCAATACCCTGCCTGTGTAGCAGGTTCGGGCAGGGTACATGTGCTATGCGGGTCGTACCCAGGCAGGGTATGAGGGGAGCGATGTGTGGTGTAGGGATGGGGTACACCTTGTACCAGAGGCCTACCCTGCCAGGGTATTCTGACTACACAGAGTGGGGTACATGTTGTACCTGAGCGATGAATGGACACCTACATGGGTTGTGTACAACATGTACCCTGCCTCATACACAATTTGGGTATGCCACCTACCCAGCAGCTGGATTGAGACCAGGTACAAGGGCTATGCACAACACCTACACAG
>Ga0307513_10009788_pt1 | contig 12106 bp, 5 predicted proteins | sample 15_EM_MG_FD_202174 | JGI IMG/M metagenome (GOLD analysis project Ga0307513, IMG submission 202174) | Populus trichocarpa ectomycorrhiza microbial communities from riparian zone in the Pacific Northwest, United States - 15_EM | ecosystem: Host-associated > Plants > Roots > Unclassified | place... | reverse complement strand
GCATCCAACTACCTATATGACCATGAATATCTTAACGCACCTGAGATGGCCCAATGTGACCTGGGAAAATCTTTTCAATCGTAACTCTTCTCATGACTGTGTTGTTTCAACCAGAACGAAGATCTGACGCGTTTTTCTGCCACTCGCTTATCAGAGTACCTGTGAATAGATCACATTTCACCAGTGCCAGGAGAACACTACATATCTCCGGTATCCGTCGTCATATTCATTCTGGACTTGTCGGCGAATTATCGAGGAAAAATCCGTGGGCCGTCTGTTTATGCCAGATCACTGTAGCTAACCCGAGTTCTTCCCGTGTTTGTGCATAGGTGTTTGGCTCACACGAATATACACCAGTCACGAAGCAAATTGTCAACCTCGTATTAATTCCCCAATATGCCTTGTTGTCGCAGACGGTCTTCATATTTTCGCGCTCGTCACATATCAGTGAATTCGTATTCCCATAAGTACCCCTGATCCTGCGCAATCGTGAAATCCTTGATTTTAGGCCTTTTCTGCCAGTCGTGTTTGCATGGCCCATCTAACAATTTTATCTCAATCTCGTGCTAACACCGATGGGTAATTCTTAAATACATGCATAGCTGGTAGGGGTTGGCCCAATTCGACAGTCCAATTCAACCTCCCTCCGTCGACTTCTCCCATCGACAAACACATGCTTTATATTCACATCTCACACCCTCACAGGCTCGTTCACCTCGATGCAATTCGAGCGCAATTTTTCACTTAGTCTCTTGCACATCCATGATTCCTTCAGTACATTTTTTGAGCCTAACTTGAATTCTTTCATTTAATAAATGAATTTTCCTTGTGTCCTTTGGCTAATCTCAATTCTCCAGTAAAATTGAACCTTCCACGCGTCCAATTGAAAATCTTGAGAAGCTTTACTGCTTAGTCACTGTTGCGATATGTTTTTGAGCAATAACCACGCCCTTTCGACCATCGAACAGCGTGTGTCCCACTTATGTGGTGTAATCCGTTCGTTTGGTCATCTACTGACCTCAATAACCTAATAATGTTTGCATCAAACCTGGAAGGCAAGTTTTGAGGGCGCCATCGAGATAAACAGGCTCCACCCTCCAGATCACCTTCGGCACCATGGAAGATATATGTTCTGTGGTACGTTCTTATTTCGATGGCGACTTCAAAACCTAACTTCCAATTTTACATTAATATTATTAGGATGTGTCAAGAGTGGAGGGTCTGGTCTTGGGGTTTCAAGGCTCGTATGTGTTACATAGTGGTGGAATTCAAATTAAACATGAAGTCACGTAGATCTAGGGCGTCATAGTACGAATGAAAAGAGAGAACTGCCTACGAAAACCATTCACAAAGGAATCACAGACAGAAGGGGCACGGCCATATCTAATCTAATCGTCGGCGCCGTGGTGATCCAAGCTCACCAGTTGTCCACTCCAATAGCCCCAGCGTATAATTTCGGGAACAAACGTACATGTCGAGAGGGACCTCGCTACACTTTATCAGCACTACGGATACCTTGAACATGTCTTCCTTGGTCTCAACGGCGACGATAACGCATGGTGGACATGCCTGGCCTTCAATGAAACGGATTTGGTGAGTGCAACTCGTCCTTTACTCATATTCATCCAACACTTATTGGTTTACAAGTATCCTCCACCCCCACCTACTAGCCCTAACCACTCTTCCCCATCAACTATGACCGCCATACTAAAAACGACCATATAATTGTGTGGATGAACAACATGAACAGGTGTGTTGATGAGGAGTGGGTTTCGATGAGCGCCATGTTGGGAACGAGTAGGGTGATATCGTCAACGAGCGCCATAGTTGAGACGGTGAGTACATGGCTACTACCCCTATCGAAAGCGAGAGCATACCGGTATCGTACATTCACGTTCTTCTTACTCTCGGTCCCTCCACTCTTCCTCGCTGCCATCGAATCGATCGGGTTAACAACTATATGGACTTAAGCAGAAAGCACCATATCCTCCAACTTGCGAGCACACTGCAGTGCTGGTATTTAGCGACCAGCAGGAATGGCGAACAAAGGGCGGTCGACAGTGCAGCTATGAAGAATATGGCGAGTCGGAAACACCCTGATTGATAGTTAGTTCTAACCTTGCTACTTCCCTAGCCCAATCCTCCAGCGAACGTACCAATCGAGGAGAGGCGAAACTACACTTCATCAAGTCAAGACAGCAGCGTGAAAATTTCCATTCATCCGGGCGAGTATAACTGGAAAGAGCGATCAAACATCAACAAGGGCCCGCTACATTGTCAACGCCGCCGTTTCTCTTTCTTCATACGCTATCCCTCACTGTCTCTCCCTCTACACGTGCCAACCCTATATATATTGTTTGTAGTATTAAACATGCACCATACATAATTTATGACGAGTTTTATTTGGGAACGTGTACGGAAAAGTTTGATGAAGGCCACAGTACCGCGTATCTAATCTCCACGATAAGATGTAACAATATCCTTATATGGATATTGTTACATCTTATCGTGGAGATTAGATACGCGGTACCTTATCCATGTGGACCTGATGTGGACGTTAATACCAAGAGCATAAAAAGTCCGACACCCAAACACCTTGAATACTTCGGATATATGTTCTCGACTTAGCCCTATCTTAATTAGTTTTCTATTCGACTGTTGACTGACAGACTAATTAAGTATAGGCAGTGGCGGAGCTGATCATAGCGTGCGGGCCGCACCTCACCAGCTTGGCCTGGTTACCCTCGATACATTTCCGTGAGTCCACCTTAATCGAAAGTCGCCCCACATCTGATAAGTATTCAAGCTTCCTCCCTGGGCCCAATCAACATATCCACACTCCACCACCTCCGCTCTCTCCACTTCATCACATTTCTAAACTTAACCCCCCACAAACAAGCATTCGCCCAAACCCTTTTTCCCCTACTCCAACTCTCCAATCGCTCCAAAACCCTCGAAAAAATTACCGTCGAATGTCACTGTATCAAGGAACACCATACATCCAAAGAATCCCTCGCTAAACTCTGGCGGCCACTCGATACTGCGCTTTCTGCTATGAGTAGGGGCGAACTGGTATTCGGAAAGCTGAAGGAGGTGGGAATCGTTTTGTCAGCGAGCACCATCCAGGCTGCGGAGATCCATCTATTCATGATGGAGCAGGGAGAACTCCTTCCAAGCGTCGAAGCGTAGGGGGCGATGGTATCGGTACGGGTGGAAAGGGGTGGCGAGGAAGAAGGGTTATTGGACCGGTTGCGTCAGATGTGAAGAGTATCACCACCTTTGTATGAGTGTCCAACGATTAATGTTGAGTTTTCTTTCAAAAGAGAACAAGTTCATCAAACCAGACAAGCGGGTGCCCCTTGCTGTGGCGACGACCCCAGATTTCATCGCATGGAACACGACGATCGCCATCCCTTGTGTCCTTGACATTGTCTCTGTCGATGGGATTGTTCAAATTGTCCAAGAATTCATCGATGCGCCTGTGCTCGAAGTTATATAGTGCAAACTGCCGCGATCAGAAGCGGAGCTCCAGGCAAGTGCAGTTGAAAAAGACTGTATTAATTGCGTCTGTATCAACTGCGTGTATTGCCATCTCCACCTCCGGAATGCGTGCAGGAAATAGATTGTTATCCAACATATCCGCCTACTTTAGTACCTCCCTCGCAATGGTATCGTCACCCCGGTGCAAATCACCAACGCTGTCCAAGAAGGTGTGTACTAACTAATACGATATTCATATCCTTTCCTTGAATCTTGATCAATAACACCTGTTTTGACAGCACTTGACTTGGACAGCACATTCGCTCATTTCCTCGTGTTCTCCACTTTCCTCGCTAATGGAAACCCGATCACAAACCTCACGAGTATCAGAGGCGCAACTCCGTTGACTGGTGGTCAACTCACCCAAACCCGCCACGGTGGGCGGCCTTAACACCCACAACAACTGCGAAGGTGAATATCGAGCAGTTGATCTTCATTTGAATTCTACTGCTAAATAAACCTTCCTCATAGGTGATACCAGTATGAGTCATGGTATGTATTTCGCCTTTAGATAATAGTCGCCTCGACTAAAACCCATAACCCAGCCGATTTCTTCTTCGGAAACAACCAGGACTTCAACGAGACCCGCTTCCAAAATGTATGTATTCTGAATTCCTTGTACTCCTGTATTTAAATTGAGTTTCTTTCCTTAATAGCACTCCACGATGCACAACCCCCAATTCTCCCTCATGTCCCCACGCCCCTTCATTGCATACGGCGAATCCGTCTTGCCCCAACTTCTTCATTGACAGAGGCCAAAAAGACGGCCAACTAGATCTTACCGTAGCACGCGGTTTCTTCCAAGTTCCAATTCATGCAGCTGCCTCCCGATTTCCATCGCCACAATGGGCCGATCAGCGATGAAGGCTTCGAGTTCGTGTAGAACAAATACCCATTCACATCCGGAGCTAATGCTGCTGGAGTCAACACCTTCAAGGCCGAACTGACTTCACCAAGCTGTTCCAGCCGTGCCTCCGCTATACAGGCTTCGTGAATAACAACATGAAGGCGTTGTACCTGAACCCGACTGGACTTCCCATACGGTCGAGATTGATTTAGTTCCGTATTCGAGAGTTTGAGAGGAGTGATTGCATTCAAGTATTAATTTCTAATAATTGGGTACCCATCTCCATAGTTGTTGTGGATCTATACATTTTATTGGTCTTATTTATTCATTTTATTGACCTTTGGTATCGAAATTGTTGAGCTTTGAGGAAGAATTGCCTTTGTCCTCACCTCATGAGGGAGTCCCTCACTGTACGCACGGAATGCAACGCATATTGAGCGCTTCTCGACTTCGCGCGCCACGTACTTGATCTTGCTTTTTCTGTTATTCGCATACGCTTAACTTCCCCTGTCCCGTTTCGGTATCTGCAGATTCTGCACCACTCTTTTTAAATTCTCTTAATTGGCCCGAATGATCATCGTCCTGAACATTGGCAACTATTACGACCCTTGTTTCAAGCTCTTGCGAATAGTAAATTTTATTTTACTTCTCCTCTGCCCTTCCGGTAGCTACGCCACTCGTTCCAGGTTCTCTAACTGGTATTAATTTGTACTTGCTCTTGTTCTCTGTCCTTTCCAAGTTCTCATCGATACAATTTCCTTCCCACTCTCTCAAGTCCTATTCATTCTATATCTTAGTCTAGCTCATTTCAATGCATTCTTGTTCCGTCTTTCCACATTTTTCCCAATTTATTTCGTATCTAGATCCCTCTCTACATAGCTTAACTAAATAAGTCGAGAAGGACCCTAACACAATTGCCAAGTAGGACCCCAGTTCGTTATAAATATTATAGTCGCAAACGGTGTATGCATGTGGCGTATGGTTTACACCCCTTTCAAACTTCAAAAACTTCGGGCCCCGCACAAGAGATTAGGGATATGAATCGTCGTTCTCGGACCCACACGATATTCCTAATAGTAAGAATTCTGTACCAGGACGATTTAGTAGTAGTAGTCTTAATATGTATACAGAGAGTGGGAATTTTTTACTGATACTTCAAAGCGAGGATCCTCTTTAGCCGTTCGCAAAACAACGGGCTGCCACTGAGCCGGATGCATAATCCTTGGGGCCATGCAATATCCTGAACCACGCCTGTCTGTAATCCACAATCCCAAGAAAATCTGGTTTGAGTCGCTTCGACTTATATTGAACATCTCTATAGCATCCGTTTTGGCATCCTTATAATCCGAATTTTTTCACCGTCGCATCATAATCGGCAGATATGGAGCTCCATATATCATAGGTTTTGGGTACAAGTGTTGTTGCCAAAGTAGTTCTTCCATCAATTTCATACCCAAACGTCAAAGAACGATTCCATCCCTTGTGCCTAGCTCACAAGCGTTGGTTGTACACCCCTGATAACTTCCACCCGAACCTCATCCCCATCTTGAACGACCTCCACCCAAGAGGCAACATCTATCACGGCCCAAACAACATATCCCTGGACCGATTTCATCCCGTACTTCAGAACTATCTGCTGCGGTGTCACAGCTGCGTTTCCAAGTTGGGTGCGAAAGATCATGATGGCTTTGCGTTGAGCGGCCTATGCAGTTCATCATCTCCGATCAGTAAAGGATTTGTGAAATAGGGAGGAATGAGCCCGTTTACCGCATATGACTCAGGCATAGCAATCGCAGCATATTCCTCCTGTCCGAATCCATCCAATCCAACTATCGACAACAGGAGCTTATTGGACGACCGCTGAAGCGATGAGCGCTGATTGGGGACGTCTTTACCGTCCTGACTGTGAGGGCTTCGAAGAAGGGACATTGCTGCAGTGGTAAGAGATGTGAGGATTGCGCACTCATCGCAAGAGCTCTTTCTCACGCATCATCCAATGCAGGCTATGTATGTAACAATAAGCCCCAAGTTATCGGCTCCCCCTTACGTACATTTACGTCACCACCGTCCCCCCTCTTCTCGCATACTGACATCCCCCTGCACGATGTCAACGATCCCGTCCGCTTACTATGGCAGCTCAGCGTCGCTCGTGCGAATCCCAGCTCCACGTGTATTACTGTCCCATTTCGATCAATTCGGCAGTAACTAACCGGACCTCTCAAATCGCCGAAATGTAACGGAGGTAACGCTCATTTTGAAGAGGTGCCGAATGCTTTGGCGGGTCCCACCCCGTATACCTCAAATTTTCGGGCCTCTGGCGGTTACCTGCCGAATTTTTTGTGCAATGTAACGGTGAGCTGGCCAAAGTGCCGAAACCAAAATTTCAGCAGGTGTGTAACGCGTAACAGGGCTGAGGGCCTGCCGAATTGATCGAAATGGCACAGTATTTCAGCGCCATCGGGTTCGGCTGGTATCTTTCCTCCTCATTCCATTCTCCATTTTTATGCTATGCTTTCCTCTGTTCCTTCATTATCCGATTGCACGACCGCACAGAGGGCCTTTGCAACATTCAACTGCTGGGCTTTGGCGTCGTCTCCTGTCAATCCCAACCGTAATTCTTTTGGAATACGAATGCTTCTGGGTTTCTCCTGGGATACGCATATGTCACCGCCAAAGCCCTTGTAACACTTTATCTGTGGCAGATGCAGACGCCACAAAAACCGTCGCCATATCCCCCTACAACCTGAAGGCACCCTTTGGAGAAGTTTCGCAGAGAGTTACGCCAATGGGGCCTAGCGCGTGAGGGTACGGTCCTCGACGAAAGATATAAATCAATTCTAACAGATTACAAACTGATCGGCATCTTGGATATCCAGACGTTTATTGATCACGGAGGTGATCCGACTCAAGGTGCACAGGAGCTTAAGGCAGTTACAAGTGCCGAATGTTCACTGCCACCTGAGTGGCCTCGACGCTGCCCTTGTGAATCTCTATGTCAACGATGCGTCACCCTTCATCACCGTTCATAAGTCGGCATTAATTTAGAAAGGTGTTCTCGCCTCCCGAGAATTTCAGAGGGGAGATTTAATCCTGGCCGAGAAACCAATATTTTCAATCCATTCCGATTCACTTCGGGAACTATTCGAGGCTAAAATCCTGGATTTGTCCCCTCACTACCTCGATCGTTTTAAAGGTATTACATTTATCCTTAAAAATTGTTTTATGTCTTCACAATTCCCACACTGAATGTTCATGTTCCGAGAACCTGGCGCTTGGGATATTCGCCACCAACACATTCGCTCTTGATGAAGGCGAAAGGGGAATCTGCTTGACGGCCGCGCGTTTTAACCATTCGTGCTCCCCAAATGCCAGTCACACATTCAACACCAACACAGGAGAACTACGACTTTACGCTTTGGGTACCATTCCCGCTGGAGAGGACATATTTGTCACGTATGTGGCAGAGTATATACGGCAACCCACGTCGCGCGAGACGCGACCTACTACGTGCTCGAAACCATTTTATCTGTGCCTGTTCCGTTTTCTCTCTCTCCCCCCAGCCGAATCCAAGGCAAGTGATACCAGACGGATAAAGCTTACTGAGCTCTTTGAAAGCATTGGTTGCTTCACTTCGATAGAGGGTCTTCAGCATTTAAATGCGATCATCGAGGGTATTCGCTTGCTCGAGGAAGGATACTTAGCCGACGCAGACAATTTTTCGAACGATGCTCAGGCTGGGGTTGTTTTTGCATACTAAATGCTATTCGTTGAAAACTTGGAGGGAAATTTTGATGGCACCTTCAAACTTGCCCTCCAATTTTTCAACGAATAGCATTTAGACATGCACTAGTATGCATAATCTATTATTTGGGAGGATGTACCGGAAAAATGTTCGTTTGATGGAGACCACGGCACCGTCAGCACGGCATATCTAATCAGGCTCTAGGATAAGATGTAACAATATCCATATAAGGATATTGTTACATCTCATCCTAGAGATTAAATACGCCAGATGATAGATCTATCTAGGCCTGAGGTATGTGCTTGATCCCACCTTTATATTAGCTCAGAGTCTTTGCTTCTTTCAGAATATATTATCACTGGCAGTCCAGCCTGCTAAATGAATCAACGCAGTCCTCGATGAAACCTGAGGATGCGGAGGGATGCAGAATATCTGAATGTGTCTCTTGACCCCCTTTGCCCTAGCACCAAATTTTAACATGGCTTCCAAGGAAAATGTGGTTGCGACATGGGATTTCGGCAGAGTTTAAGAGGGATCAATTCAAGCGACCATGTTGGTTGGTAGTGGCAAAGGAAAGATCGGCAGAGAGTACCTATTTCATCTTCGTTTATCTCTTTCAAACCATTGATCGAGTGTCATTTTATTTTTCAAGCTGGCTCGCTGAGGGCGAACTCTTGACTCTTGACCTATTCAAACTCACTCGCCGTGTGTCCTTCCTCGCTCTCTATCTCACCAATTCTCGTTCAACACACTCGATCAAGGCCACCCTGCTCTCCTTCGGCGCTACCAACTCAACATTATAGGAGCAAAGGTGGAGACTCGAAAAACCATCGAGATCAGCCCGGTGGCCACAATGCAGCGTTCGTGGAAGGGTTCTCACCTCCCCAGGACATGCGCCGAGTATCTTCATTGCTCGCCGAACCCATCGCCTCCGCCATCTCCGGCAGCCTTGACAGCTCAAACCTATCCATTAACCTACCCCAATGGAACCGAATAACTCTAGGACCCCAAGGGGCAGTGGAGATCTTCGACGAAATGGATTTGGTGGGTTAAACACATCCTGTACTGAGATAACATGTCTCGTTCAACGACAACTTACATTTCCCTGATAGGAACGACAGGCCCTCATCGATCATCTCGTACACCATCCACCCTTAGACCTGAATTGCGTCAACAGCGACGACGACTGCGAGAAAAGGTGAGTATACGCATCCACCGGACTCAATAGACGACTGGTACTTACTATTCCTTAGTACGAATTCCCCCTCGACGATGTGTGCGTCAGCGGATGTCCGCTAAAGTGGGCGATGAAGCGGGAAGAACATCAACTAACCCACTTAATCACTCGAGCCGCAGCTAGTTCGAACAGATCGGGCGGGCTCTGGGTTTCAGGGATGATGGATTCCATACCACGGACAGCGAGTACCACAGGGCCAAGCTGATTGAGGCACAGTAGGGATTGACGGTGTCAGGTAAATTTCTATCCCAACGACGGCATGGTAATTCCCGGGGGTTGGGTCTTGACGACATCTACCAGTTACGGTGAGTTCCTATCAACTAGACACGATCTGACAGCAAATACTTACTATTATCGCCCATCCCTAGTCCTTTGAGATCTCGAGAACTGCCACGGCAAGCTGTTTGAGGTGGGGATTGGGGTTGACGTCATCTACGAGTAATGGTAAGTCTTCGTCCACTAAACACGATCCAACGCCAAGTACTTACCTTTACCACCTGTCTCCAGTCATTTGCCGTAGATAGCGAGTACGAAGATGGTTAGGAATGAGAGTTGGGAATTGGCGCCGACGAGGTCTACAAATAAAGGTCAGTTTCTATCCAAAACACGATCTGACAGCGAGCACTTACTATTGCTACCTATTCCCAGTCCTTTGACAACACCGCTATCGCATCAAACATCAGCTAATCGCTGCACATCAACCAACAAGTGGGGAACTTACCAGTGGGAAGACCAGACGGCGGGGGGCGCATTCTGTATGGGATAAAAATTAGGTGGGCGAGCACGAGATATTGTGATCTCACATATGTTTTCTGATCATCATCATAGGACACAGCGGGGAGTCGAGCAACTAAAAAGACGATGATTAGCAAGATAGAAAATGAGAACAAATGCTTACCAGGGCTTGGGCTCGACGATAACTGCAACCAACGAAGGAGAGGAGGTGAGGTGAGGTGAGAGAAGATGGAATCCCAGTGGGAGCTGGGGATGGAGATTCAACCAAGAAAAAAGTGGGGGCGGTATATATACGCCCTTTAACCCTAAATTTCTAACCCATGCCGTTACAGATTAACCACTGATCTGAGTCGAAACGACAAGCATGAGCTCGAATGGAGGGATGTACCCCATTTCGTTGCGTTAATCATTACCCTTACCCTCGTAGAGACCATCTGCAGGCGCTTTTGTTCGAAAGGTACACGTAGGTACGCCGGTTTATGCGGTGTACCGTATGTGAGAGCTGAGGACGTTCCTGGCATCGCTAGCACTCGCAGTCTTGGAGGTAAGCAAACACGTGCTTACTTTTATTAAATACTAGGTTGACCATCGATTTAATAAAGGTAGGGATGGTTGGCATATCTGCTAATTGAAATATGTGAATCAAAGTCACCTCGGAAATCGGAATATACGCGGAACGTCAGGATTCACCGGTGCACAGTTAATGCTCCCTCTGGCGCTCGTGGATGCAACGTGGACGACCATCATTTATCTCCATAAGATTTTATGCATTGCAACTCAATTCAATTGTGGAACACACCTTGGCCCTTGGTAACAAATGTCGAATTTTAGCCAATGGCGAGTTGTGATAGACCTTGAGCTTGAACCTGCGGTACGTGCAGGGCCGGGTCAGAAGATATTGACCCATCTATGCATGTCCTTGTAATCTGCCGTTGTGTAGATTTCCATTCCTTAAGGACGAGGCATATCACAAAACCTTACTGTATACGCGAGTCGCCAGTACACAATTTATGCCACACCGAATTGCATTCATCCGATATTCATCATGGAATATATCCATGCCGGATCATCATAGGAATATTAATGCTGCCTGCTTGCGTGTGTCCATAAGTTTAAGAGGATTGGCAAGTGAAGTCGCATGTGCTCATCCCAAAAATGATATATTATGCACATCGAGTGTGGGACAGGTCTGACGAGAATATCATACATACTGCCTCTGCCAACTTGGAACCTCAATGGTTGAGGGGGAAGCACAGACACCATCCAACGATGATTATACAAGCAGTACGACAAGGGAGATTCAGAAGGGTGTGACATATGAGTCGGATATGGGCGTGGTCTTGTGGAATGGGAATATCTCTATGAAGAAGCGGGTTGAGTGGTGGGAGGAGGGAGGAACAGAAGGATTCACCGGAGACCCAATCAGTTGCCGGCGCCTAAGTTGCGCAACCATGGCGGCATGGCCATCATTGATCTGTTGTTTGGCCAGGCACAGATCGCCGTAAGTTTGAATACCTGAATTATGCCAAGAGCTGATGAGGGCTGCCGTGAGGACCTTGAATTTTGATGATGGGAATGGGGAGAGCAATACAAGAGCCTTGATATACTTACTTCAGGACTTGTACTTCCTTCAATCGTAACAATCCACAATGGTCCAAAAGAGGGAGATTTCGAAAGGAACAGGTACACTAAAAATACATTTGTCTTCCAAGTCCCAACCACACGTTTTCAAGGTTCCGCCCGCGTCATCACTGAACTCTCTCCGGAAGGTTCGCCTCCGGAGTATACCTCGGATGTGTGAGGCTCGGATTTCTTGAATTGCATTGGGCCGTGGTCTCCGCTTTGTCCATGCGAGTGCCATTGGTGGGTTTCTGGGTTGCAACTTTGGTCGTCCCATTCTCGGAGATGGAGGAGGAAGTGGGCGGTCATTTGTCCTGCGAGACTTGATAATATGGACGGGGGGGGGGGGGGGGGGGGGGGGGGGTTTAGTTTTTTTTTTAAAAAT
>Ga0307513_10009787_pt1 | contig 12107 bp, 16 predicted proteins | sample 15_EM_MG_FD_202174 | JGI IMG/M metagenome (GOLD analysis project Ga0307513, IMG submission 202174) | Populus trichocarpa ectomycorrhiza microbial communities from riparian zone in the Pacific Northwest, United States - 15_EM | ecosystem: Host-associated > Plants > Roots > Unclassified | place... | reverse complement strand
TCTCTTCGCGCGGTAGCGCGCTCTTAGATTGGCGGTTAGGGTAGTTAAAACTCCGGCTGCCGAGAGGCAGCCGAAGTACGGTGTGTCGCATTTCATGAATTCCCCATTCGGGGAGTGTGACGCACTATGTATATCCTCAACAGTCGACGACGATGGAGCTGTCCAAGCCGCGGCAAGGGAACAAACATATCCCGCTAGGATGTTGATTCGGTGTGTTCTCCTCTCTTTTCCTCTCCTTCCCTGCTTCCTTTGCACTAACCACTCCTAAACCACAGTACCCTACGACCAATGGTTCCTTATTACACACATCCCACCAACATGATGGAAGCTCCGCCACCTCAAACAACACATTCCCACCAAATTCCTGCATCTTCCATGGGACGCTTGGAAGATCGTTCCTTCCCGGGATGTAGTCGTCGAAACCGTGGCAGGCTCAAGGGGGGTCGGAGGCGGTACAGGGATCGCAGGAGGAGCAGTTATGGGGGTGGGAGATGGGACAGGATGGCCGCCATCGCATATTACGTTCGCGGCTAAGGAGAGGGAGAGACAGAAGCACGATTGAGTTTGCGAGTCCTCTGTCAACGCCAGGGGTGGACGGCGTGCAGCCAGGGCCCAGAAAAGAGGAAAACGCGGCGCGTTATAGTCACGTGGTGGGACACGCTCAATTTAGCTGGTCACGTCACGCTCATCGCTTACGCCGTGACAGGCACTCCAATAAGTTGAATAACGAACAATTAGGAACAATTGGTTCAACGTTGCGATCTACATAGGGATTTGCACCATTCAAGTTCAAAGAAGTTCATGAACCATCCAGCGCTAGCACAATGTCTGGGAAACCATTGCCGAGCCACTCACCTCCGTTCTCTCTTTGACGAACAACAAAAATTCAATGCCGCAGACCATCTGCAAGAAATTTCGTGGCACTCACCAACCACTGGCAGGTTGATATATCACATTACATATGTTCTGGCTTCTTCCACCCTTCGGCACTGTATCTGCCTTTTTCTTCAATTCGAACTCAGATGGGAGGCCCGTGTTCTGTGCGCGCCCCAATTCCTGATTGGGAAATCGAGCCCGCCCATGTCCCAAATGCACAGGGAAAGCGAATTGATAAAAACTGCAATTTTTTTTACTAGGACAACTACAGCAGGCACCTTACTACCTAATATACTACACCGATCTCCCGGGAGGGTTCTCGACATCGGGGGGGGATCACATTCGTATTTATATACCTTGTCGTTCATTTGCGTCCGTTTGTCTTGTCATTTCGATTCATTGGTGCCACTACCTTGCATATATGCTCCATTGCTCGTATCCCACGCAGTTTTCTTGCCCGCCTTGCTTGTACAGCCCACGCCTTCGGTTACATGCCTTCCTGAGTCCTGAGGTATGGCCTTCGTGAACTCTTCATCCACGCAGCCCACGCTCCATGCACCTGACCTTCCTGAATGTGCGGCTGCAGCTCTGACCTGTCGACAGGTTGGGTAGGTATGGATAACAATGACAAGGGCAACGCCGATGCCGATAGGTTCTCCTGACCGAATTTGTATATGTGTTCAGCGGCATCCTTAATGACATTGATTTCTTCTATGGAATCTACCGTCTACCGCCGCTTCGTGCTCAAACTCACTATGTTCCATGCAGCTCCATCTATATCACCACATGTTCTGCTTCGTGTGAGGCAGGTGCAGGTGCAGGCACAGAGCCAGCACCATCCCTACATCTCTGTGGTGACAAAGCGTGTGCAGAAGCGCAGCGTCCAGATGCTGTGGGCAACGCCTCAAGCGTTCCGGTTCCCTGTTTCCGCTATGCTGGCTGGTGAGGGGGCGTGCTTCGAGAATACGAGTGGGAAAGGAAAACAGAAAGGAGATGCAAGGAGAGCCAGTGGTGAGACCAACTGTATTCCATTTCCTACTATCAATCCTGGTGTGCATGTGATGGGAGAGGCGGGCGGCGGAATGGGTGCATTCAGTAAGTAGAGGAGGTATTGGTGGTGGGCAACAGCGGTGAGCAGGAGTGTTTGCCGTTGGCATTCCTGTCGTACAGGACAGGGACCGAATTGGGCTCACACCTTAACCTAGCAGCGTCATCATTACATGGCGCCGACCTTGGTCGAATGAGCGTTGCTGTTGGAAAGGATTAGCAATTCCTGCTGGATGATTCGAGAAGTCACCCAGCTCATCCTATAAATGAGTATGGTACTTTCTAGTGCCCAAGGGCGTTCCAGTGGCAATATGATATATCACATGTAATTAGATCAAAAGCCTGATACAATAATTACATACACGTTCTATATCACATTATATACGCATCCACCAGGACCACTGTAGCACGGCTTGTTCTCGGCACCACGAGCAACCACGAGAGCCACGGCTTCGGCACTACCGCACCCACGGGAAATCCCGTCTCACGCCCCTTCCCAAAATGGCACGTATCCGCCTTGCCGCATTTGGGCTGCCCGCTCTTCTGCATACCCGCCCCTCCCCTCCGAATCATTGACGAATGTGAACGCCGCGTCATCACCCGCCACCTGTCGAGGTCGCCAGGTCATCGGACCACTAACAATGAATGGAAGATGGGTTACCATTCTGCCTTGGGCTTTGCTGGGCTTAGGGTTGACACAGTTGCTAGGAACTCTCCTCATCCGCTCTCGCAACTTCCCTCTCGCCTCAATGCATGAGGGTACGTAATATTTTTAAATCTCGCTTTTTAGCCCCCCAGCATTCTCGTTCTCATCCAACCAGGGATGTAGGCCAAACCTCGACTTTGAGATCTCACTTATCCGTGTCGTGCGCGCCAAGACATGCGGATGATCCACATTCTTCACGCTTCCTTGTTTGTAGTGCCTTGGCCTGGCTCGGGCATCACAAAAAGGTATGGTCTGCGCACCTCTTTCCGTTGCATGTCAGGATTCGTCGGAAACTTTTTTTTGGTCATTTTTCATCATCCATAGTAAGAAACTGCCGTAAAATGTATCTAAAACTCAAGAATAAGTGTTCAAAAAAATTGCAGATGAAAATCTGATTGAAATCGCCAGGAATGAGGTGTAACAGGCACCACAGCCTAAAGCCGCGACTCAGGGCTCGCCAAACCGAAGCCTGATCCCCAGGCCGTCCAATGCTTGGGTGATGGCTTTGACGGCTTAGGCTCGTCACGGCCGGCCTGGGGCAGCTTACACAACATCAAATCTCCCAACATATTCGTCAGTTCGATGATTTTTTCATCCAGCTTCACCACCCTCTCCTCAAGGTTCATTGTCATAGAGCTAAGTTGGCCAAGTGCCACCATTGTCAAATCGGCCTTATCCTCAACCGCGGCGATCCGTGTAACAACAGCAGATATCAATGGAGAGTGCAGGTTAGTATCCGGCTCACTATCGTCGGTGTGGGGAAGAGGGGAGTTGGCCGTTGCACTTTGGGTCTCTGCATAGGTTCCAGTAGTCTCGACTTCGTTAGATGTTTGGAGCACAGGTTCGAGCAGGCTTTTTCGAAGGACAAGGAGCGAATGCCACCACTTGTGATTATCGTTTTTGGCATCCGGGTCATTTGGAATGGATTCGCATCGTTCGCAAATGAAAAAATCTGAGGGAAAAGTCATAAAATAAGTGAATTTAAAATATCCAGGATTAGTGCGTTAACATACCACGACACGAGTGCCCAACACATCTATAAAAAGTGGAATCCAAATCGATACTCCCAGAGCAACGACCACATGTATATGATTTCTGCAGGGTGACAGGATCTTGAACTTGAAGTTTTTTTCCGCCGTTAATGGAGTCACCTCTGTCCTTAGCTTGGTTGCCAGTCTCCGCGTCCTGATTCAGATTTTCCATGGTTTCGTCAGCAGCTATAGCCCTTCCCTCTTCTCCATTTCCCCCCTCATGATCATTATAATCAAAATAGTCATAATCATCATCGTAGTCGTCGTCGTCATAAGTATCCCCCGCTCGATCTCCAACCCGCACATCAGTTCGAAGATCTTCCAACACCGCTTTGGCCTCAGAGTCCGTCCACTGGCGTTGTCCACTCGGCGAGTTGAGGGTCCACTTTACCAGCGGATGGTCCAGTTTATGATCCTCGATTTCAAGAGCAGAGGGATCTTTGTTGGTGTAACAGCTCGCACAAATGTCAATCTGACCTATGTATATAAATGAGCGTGGTGGACTTGGGGGAACATTCGAATATGTAACTCACCTTCGCATGTAAAGCAACCATAATAACGTTCAGCAATTGAGTCACTCTGGCATACATCGCATCCTCTTCTGTGAAACCAAATGTCAAATTGGGGTCTCGAAAAAGGATCCCACACAGGAAGTGAAGTAAAGTAAGGGAGGGAGGGAACTCAACTCACTCGGAAAACGGGAACCCACTCCAATACGCCCGATATGTAATGCCGTCTTCCGTAATGACAGCGGGGTCCCATTCATCCGGAATGGCCAAGGGAATATCAGCTTCATTCATGGATCTGATGTGTTCTTCCCAAGGTTTATATTTCAAGTGTTTCCTGGAGTCGCCTTCCACTATTGGCAAGGGAAAGTCGTCGAGAAGAGAAAGATCATGGTGGTAGTCGGCTATGTCACTTGACGTATAATCTATTGGGCAATATTCGCCATACACCCTGCATTTTGCCAGGTCCACTGAGGACCAGATCCCACCGAAGTATGTTTTGGGGTCTAATTCAGAAGTCAAGTTACGCGTTGCAGGATTTATCGTACTGAGTACGCACCCTTCAAGGGATCCTTATGTTTGGCAAAATTTTCTGAATTCGAAATTGAAGGGCATGAGAAATACTAATGACATCTACAAACACGGGAAAGAGCGCACTAGAAAGGCTTGCAACCCTCGCAAGGACTTCCATTTCGATCGTCGCTTGACAATAGATGAAGCGCTCCCATTCCTTTGCGTCTAAGGTGAGCTTGCACGATATCTCCGCCAGGATCAACGATTGTTCCAGCACGAGCGTACAAAACTGAAGAACATACTATTGGAACGGACAAGTCAAGCAAATACAGAGTCAAAGACAGAAATGTTCTCACTGTTTCCAGAGGCTTGTCCCCATAAAGCAGCCGAAGCACAGATTCATCCTCAATATTCCACTGCAGCGTCTCAAGCTGGGCTCGTACGGCGGAATCTTGGGCATGCACCTTGTTTTGGACGAGACTGCGTAACTCAATTGTGGTCGGTGGGAGCTGTTGCCCCCGGGGCTCCAAAGCAAGGAGAACAAATATCGGTTGGCATTGTACAATGATTAACTGAAGATACGCGCGGTTGTTGGGGAGGACTGGACGCGCAAAATTAGGGAAGGCCATTTAATTAAATAGTCAATGGAATGAGAGTGACGCTCACCTTCAGCCTGCATTTCCATCAACTTGAACATGAATCGGTGCATCCGTTTACGGTAGATACTACACTCATACGGCCATCCTACACGCACCAAATCATGAATTGAATATCAAGATAAACTGTGTACGAACCAGCAACGGTGTACGCACACCACTGGGGAAGACTCCATCCATTCGGAATACTATTCGTGAATGTATTAGCCTCGCTTATCCTGATAAATCCAGAATTATCCCGATCGATGGCGATGGTTATTTTGGGGCCATAATTATTGATATAATCCAAAGTCCAATCGTCGGAATTCTGTCGTTCTTTGTTAGCCTCCGAATCGGAATCGTGGGTCTTTATTCGGGATGCTGACAAGCGGTCAAGATAATACTCGAAAAGTGCGCTTGAAAAGAGTTTGTTGTCGACGCAAAAGATCCAGCTCTGATTCAGAAAAGGAGTCAGGAAGTGTTAATTGATCAAACCTTTAGGAACTCACCATTTCCTTCCATAATTCTCGCAGGTCCTGATAGAACACAGTCCATTAACGATATACAAAACCAGGAGTGAAGGGCATACCTCGTGCACGAGCCGATCATAGGGACCCGAGAGTGTCCGTACCACGAACTGCGCTGAGTCCTCGATAGTGTCTTGAAGTTGCTTGGTATGGAAAGCCAGCTTCAACTTGAACATCTCCTCATTCTCTTGACACAATTTATCCACCGATGATACCATTTCATCTCGCAACTCTGATAGCTTTTTTGATTGGATATCACGCATTTCGTTGGATTTCGACTCGACCTTCTTCGTCACGATGCCCTTAAGAACTGGGTCCCCTGCTGCGTCAATAAGAGCTTGGAGAGAAGGGCCGCTTTCAATCCATTTGCTCCGCTCTCCGAGTCCTAGGTTTTGAGTCTCTGTGGCCAGCGTTGTTTCCCACTCGGGCTTTGTTTCGAATAACCGTGATACCAAATCGCTCGTCTTCGCGACGTTCGTGACGAGGACTTTGACGTTCAACGCGGTGTAAAGATGGAGAATTTGCTGTAGTTGTTCGCGATGCTCCTTGAAATCGTCGATATATCCTTTCATGCGGGCTTTCCATTCTTGAGCCCTGTAGAACTTGACTGCATGTCGTGAGTTCTGTGAAACCACGGGGGAAGATAGAGATCTTACCTATTTTCTTTTGCTTGTAGTATGTATCAATGCTATTCCCGCAATCCCCGATCGTCTTTTCGATCAGAAGGAGAGCACTTTTAAGTTTAGAATTGTTGTTCAAGGGATGTGCGGTATCACTGGTCACGACTTCGCTAATACTGAGGTATGAAAAAAGCTCAGCGTCATTACTTACATTCCACACAACTAAACCCACTCACTCGAAAAACAGCCGCATCGTGTCCGTTCCTGCGAGAAGCACCGCAGCCACACGCATTTCGTTTTCCTTCCGGACCCGTTCGAGCAACAACATGGCCCTGAACCCCGAGACGGCAGCTAAGTAATTCCACGAATATAAGTCACAATAAACGACAATTTCTTCTTAGAAGACTAACCTTTCGCAATGGGGTTCGCTTCAGAGGCAACTTCGATAAAGGGAAAAACGTTTATCGCGTGGTTGATGTACTCGCGTCCTTCCCTCGGTGCCTCCTGCATAATTCTAGAATGTTTTTCTTCCCATTGCTTGTAGCTTCTTCTTAACTCGCCCTGGGGCCCTAGAGAGTCCATCGTTGGCGACGTTACCACTTTGTCGAGCATAGATTTCCAGTGCTTAATTAAAGAAGGATGAAGATGTGATTGATACAACAAACATGGTGATCCGATTACTTATAAGGTGGCGATGGTTGCCATATGCCAGCCGTTCGATGACATGACAATATCGCTCCCGTGGACTGTCCGATACAGTCTCGAGGTTATGATGGGGTGCCACACTGACTCGGCGTTTGAGATCGTCGAATGGCAATATCTTGTGGCCGTTTAAATGGTCCCTAACATAATTTCCAACTGGCTCATACTGATTACTAAAAGCTCATCTGATCACCAAATGTAAATACTGGTTGTACTTATCCATAATCTTTCCCCTCCAAGACTTTATTTGGTTAAACATGGCGTGGTGCTATTAATAGAAACTCAGCGTCAGAACATCGTCACACCGTTCACCCTTTGTTCAATGTGCACGGCTTGAGAATCGTCCTGCCAACGCCTTAAAGAGGAACAAGGCGCTTATCATTGGGGACCCTGAATGGTAGGATATCAGAGCTCTGGTGACAAGTCCTTCTGCCAGTGGTGTTGAATACAACAATAAAGCGGCCACAAACGGGACAATGACTCATGGGCTGTTATTGTCGTTACGAGGGCATGTTGAGCTCCAGATATCGATGATCGGTGTCTTGTTCAAGTTAGTATGGAAGAATCACTCACGAATGGCAGGAGATCAGAGCTCTGGTGACAGGTCCTTCTGGTATTGAATACAACAAAAAAGCAGCCACGATGGGGACAATGACTTATGGACTATCAATGTCAGTACGAGGACATGTTGAGCTCCAGATATCGATGATCGGTGTCTTGTCCAAGTTGGCATGGAAGTGGGTTTTTCCTTCCAGTAGCCATTGAACTTGGTGTTTAGGAACGGGCCAGAGATATCAACCGAAGTTCGGGTGCAAAAAATGTAAAACTGAAATCCTGCCATAGACACTATAGGACTCAGGACCGGGAATGCCTAGCAGACGACCAGGAAAAAATACCTGTCCTATGTCTGCCATTCCCGGTCATGAATCAGCCTAGCTTAGCAAGGTGTTTTTCCTAGTTAACTTTGCCCTGGAGATTTGGCTGGTATTACTGGGATTTTTGGACGGTCTAATGATTGGGAAATGCAGCTTGAATTATTGGTGATAGTGATGGTGCATAGTAAAATGTACAGTACAAGGAAGACATCATAGAATAATAAGAACCAAGGGCAAAAACGAAACAGAAAGACATGAAATTGAGCCTGAAAACTACCACTGTCCTATGAAAACCCCCAGCTCAGTGCATTATCTATGAGCCGAGTCGGTATTATGGGTCGACCTCCATCTCTTGGTGCCATGGGCTCTTCAATGTCAGTGTCATATCAGCAGCTGCAGTGTGTTTCAATGACTTTCCCAAATTCAAACTGAAAGTGGAACAGGCAGTTAGTTATCTCAGGATGAGGAAGAGGATTAGAGAAAGCCTAAAGGTGGAAATCATTCTCGAAGTTGTTACTCAACAGTGACAAATCCAAGGATTGGGAAGACCACAATATGCCTCTCAAAGAGGGCTCAAGTGGGTTCATGAATTCAGTTTGGCCAATCACTTTGGTGGGGAAACATAAGAGGGCATAGTTGGGTGGTGTTGTTGGGGTTGTACTTAGTGTTTGAAAGTCTGGTCCAGTCCGGTTATTGGGTCCCCATGGGCGCTAACCGAGACCGAGACCGGTTAGCGTCTCCTCGGAAACCCAAAATAACCGAACCGGACTGATGCAGACCGGTTATGGGCGGTTAGTCGCGGTTATTTGTGGTTATGTAACCGGTTGTAACCGGTCAAGGTTAGTCGCGGTTACAACCAGTTAGTAACTGGTTGTAACCGGTTATTGTGGATAGAATACTCATATGTAGGGATGTATTATCATAAGTAATTTAATACAAGATGTTATAAATTAAGCTACAAAGGCCCCCCCTGTCGATACACCCACCCTGCTGTTGATACGCCCGCCTCCTGCGATATGCCCACCCTGTCGTTGATACACCCGCCCCCTGTCGACACCCGCTCTGCTGTCGATACGCCCATTCCCTGTTGATACACCTGCCCTGCCGTTGATACGCCCACCTCCTGCCGATACGCTCACCTGTTGTTGATATACCCGCCACCTGTCGATACACCCACCTGTTGACACCTGCTCTGCTGTCGATACATCTGCCCCCTGTCGACACCCGCTCTGCTGTCGATATGTCCCCCCCCCTGTCGACACCTGCTCTGCTGTCGATACGTCCGCCCCCTGTTGATACACCCACCCTGCTGTCAATACGCCTGCCTCCTGTCAATACACCTGCCCTGTTGTCAATATGCCCGCCCGCCCTGTGGTCAATACACCCACCTCCTGTTGTGCCCCTATCGATACACCTGCGCTCACTGTCGTTGTTGTGGGCCATGGTGCTGCAGATGACGTGGCAGGGAGCGTGGATGCCCACATCCCTCAGGGAGGGGAGGGGCAAGTGCCCATTCTTGGTGGTTGCAGTTGAACGTCGAGGTGGCGATGGTGGTGTCGACTTGCTTGGCTTGACGCGAAGTGCGTATTCGCCAGTTGTGGGCCCTGGGGTGGCGGGAGGAACAATGGACTGTATCGTCACACATGTGACAATGGTTACTTTAAGTCATGATACATCGAATTAGTTATAATTGAGTTATAACTTTTTTAATTCTGAAACAAAAATTATGTTTTTGGGGTCATTAAAAAGCTTGTAAATAGGTGAACATTTTGGTCTGACCTTAGTGTCAAAAGACCGGTCAGGACCGGTTATTGTCGGTTAGTCATTATCTGAATTTGGAACTAACCGCTAACCGGACCGTGGTTACGGTTAGGATCAGTTAGGTAAATTTGCGGTCCTAATCGGTTAGGGTCCGGTCCAGTCTCGGTTATTTTCCAGTTAACTAACCTAACTTCCAAACACTAGTTGTACTGTCTTCACCAGGTCTTCCTGGTGGGAGGTTCTTTGATCACATCAGCAATGGTGGAAAAGCACTCAGAGCTGACCTGCCCCCATGTCTGCATTCTCTCCCATCCCTTCCAAATTTGACAAGTCAGTTAGTGCTTGAAAGTCCGGTTAGTTAACCAGAAATTAACCAAGACCTAACCGGACCCTAACCGTTCAGGACCGCAAAATTACCTAACCGATCCTAACCATAACCACAGTCCGGTTAGCAGTTAGTTTCAAATTTAGAAATATAACTAACTGACAAAGACTGGTTGTAACCGGTCTTTCTGTGCTAAGGTTATACTAAAATGTTCTCCTATTTACTAGCTTTCTAATGATTCTAGATACATAATTTTTGGTTCAGAATTTAAAAAGTTAGAGCTAATTTACACATAGGTGACTTATAATAACCTCAGTCACTCATGTGATGATACGGTGTGGCTGTGCTGGCTGAGTAAGCCATCGGAGTTCAAACTAGACAGACATGTTCCCGTTGTTCGTAGACACCAACTCATCCCTCCTTGTCTGTTTCTCCCGTCGTTGGACCCCTCTTTGGGGGGTTTCGCTCCAGGTTCCTTAGAGGTGGTCCCAGACCCCCTCCATCTTGGTGATGAGAGCGTGATTTGACCACTCCGCACGCCTTAGACTGCAAAACCGGCCACCAACAGGAAACTCACCAACAGGACAACAACAAAGGAAAAGTACAGGCCATCGCAACCAACCACGGAAATAGGAACAGAAGCCAGCTACATAGGAAACCAACAGAACAAACCAACTCGCAAGGCGACAGCCAACCGAAAACCGTGCCAGCAGCAACACCATCACCAGGATTTTCAGCCCCAGTCCCTTGACTCAAACCTGCCGCGTTCACACCGACATCGCCACCCAGATTCTTAACAGCACCAACCATACCCAGCCTCGTTACTAGCACTGTTACCAGCTTATCGAATTCGCCAGCAAACCAGGACCCACAACGACATTGTTACACCGTCGACTCTAGCCAGCCTTACTTCCAGCACCGTGTCTAGTCTACTGAACTTGCCAGTCAATCAGGACCTACAACGACACTGTTACACCGTTGATTCCACCCAGCCTCACTCCCAGCCTCGTTTCTAGCATATCAAACCTGCTCATCAACTAGGACCCACCAAACACGCTCAAAACAATACTGTTACACCGTCGACTCCATCCAGCTCCACTTCCAGCATCATCTTTAGCCTGTTAAACCCACCCGTCAACAGAGACCTGCCAAACGCGCCCAAAACAACACCGTTACCCATTGACTCTATCCAACCTTACTGCCAGCACCGTTTCTAGCCTACCAAACTCGCTGTCCAACCAGGACTCACAACGACACTGTTACACCGTTGACTCCACGCAGCCTCACTTCCAACATCATTTTTACCCTATCGAATGCCCACCCATCAACCAGGACCCATTACATGTCCAAAACAACATACTCAGTCTCCATCAACTCCTCCCAGCCTCGCGGCCAGTGCCGTCTCTAGCCTCTCGAACTCGCAAGTCAACCAGGAGTCCAGGACTGACCAGATACACCTACAACAACATATATACCCCGTCCCTGTCGCTTCCAATCTGCTCATCCATTTTCAGACTAACATTCACCAAAAAAAAAAAAACAATCTGCTCATTTTTCCCGATGACACCACTATCACTTTTCCAGTCTTATTTTATTTCACCGTAGATTAATTTCTTTCTTCTCGGACCGTTCTTTCTTTTCATACACTTTTTTTTTGTGTGTTCGAGGACGAACACATCTTGGAGGGGGGCAGATGTGGCTGTGCTGGCTGAGTAAGCCATCAGAGTTCGAACTAGACAGACATGTTCCTGTTGTTCGTAGACACTAGTGTTCGAAGGTCCAGTCTCAAGACTGGAAAAAGACCGAGACCGGACCGGACCAAGACCGATCAAGACCGGAACCGCGGTCCGGTCTTTGGTCCATCGCCGTTCTCGAAAATTGAAGACCGGGCAAAGACCGGTCTTAGCGGTCTCAACCGGTTTTTCAGCTTCATAATCTTGTAAGTCTTAGGGCTAGAATAGTTTCATTTCGAAGTCCAAACTC
>Ga0307513_10009786_pt1 | contig 12108 bp, 9 predicted proteins | sample 15_EM_MG_FD_202174 | JGI IMG/M metagenome (GOLD analysis project Ga0307513, IMG submission 202174) | Populus trichocarpa ectomycorrhiza microbial communities from riparian zone in the Pacific Northwest, United States - 15_EM | ecosystem: Host-associated > Plants > Roots > Unclassified | place... | reverse complement strand
ACCGTCGCTTGCTTGTGCGACGGCCCGGCGGAACGGCACCGCGACGAGCAGCGCGAGCGCGACCAATCCGGCGCTGAGCCACACCGGGCCGACGTTGCCGGCGCCCAGCGCGACTCCCGCGATGGCAGGGCCGCCGGCCGCGCCGATGTTGAGCGCCGCCGTCGCGTACGAGCCGCCCATGGTGGGGGCGGCCGCGGACTCCTGAAGCACCCGCGCGATCAGGGTGGCGCCCACCGCGAACGACAACGCGCCCTGGACGAACGCGAGCGGCAGCAGCGCAGCCGGAGTGGCGGCGAGGAGCGCCGTCGCGACCCAGCCGACCAGCAGGGCCGGGCCGCCGAGGCCCAGCACGAGGCTCGGGCGCCGATCGGCGAACCGGCCGGCCAGTGCGACCCCGACCGACGAACCGGCGCCGAAGAGCACCAGCACGACCGGCACCCACAGCACGTCGAGCCCGGCGGTGCCGGTCACGATCGGTGCCAGGAAGGTGAAGGTGGCGAAGGTTGCGGCGTTGACCAGGGCACCGAGGAGCATGACCAGGCCCAGCCGCGGTCGCGCGAGCTGGGCGATCTCCGCGCGCAGCGACGACCCACCCGTGCGGGCGGCGCCGCCGGGCATGGTCGCCACGCCGATGGCGGCGACGACACACAGCAGCGCGACCGCCCAGAAGGTGGCCCGCCACCCGAGCAGCGCGCCGAGCACGGCGCCGCCGGGCACGCCCACGACGGTGGCCACCGTCGTGCCAGAGAGCAGGACGGCCAGTGCGCGGCCCTGCCGGTCGGCCGGCACCATCCTGGTCGCCGTCGAGAGCGCCACGGCGAGGAAGCCGGCGTTGGCCAGCGCCGCGACGACCCGGGTGGCGAGCAGCAGCCCGTAGCTGGTGGTGAGCGCGCCGACGGCGTGGACGAGCGCGAACGCCAGCACGAATCCCAGCAGGGCGGCGCGGGCGGGCCAGCGGCGCGCCCAGGCGGCCGTCAGCGGGGCACCGACGACCATCCCGATGGCGAACGCCGAGGTCAGGAGGCCGGCCGCGGCAACGGAGACGTCGAGGGAGGTGGCGATGTCCGGCACCAGGCCGGCGAGCATGAACTCCGAGGTGCCCATGGCGAACACGGCCACGGCGAGGAGGTACAGCGGAAGAGGCATCGGGTGCTCCGAGGTGCGAGAGGTACGGGAGACGTCTCGTCACCGAGGCCAGCACGCAGCGGGCGCTGGTCAGGGAGTGGAACTCAGCGGGTTCAGCGGGCTGACGGCGGGACCGGCAGCCCGACCCTGGATGCCTCAGGGCTCGACATGGCCCGGACCCTACGCAGACCCGTCGGTGGATCGCAGCGGGTTTACGGGGCCTTCGTGGCTGAGATCACGTCGGTGAGCACCTCGCGCAGGTGGTCCAGCTCGGACAGTGACATGCCGAGCCGCTCGACGATCGCCGGCGGGATCTTCTCGGCCTCGGCGCGCAGCGCGCGGCCGGCCTCGGTGAGCTCGACCGCGAGGGTGCGCTCATCGCCAGGGGTGCGGCGACGAGTGACGTAGCCGGCGGCCTCGAGGCGCTTGAGCAGCGGAGACAGGGTGCCGGGATCGAGCGCGAGCTCGCCGGACAGCTCGGTCAACGAGCGCGGCGCACGCTCCCAGAGAGCCAGCATCACCAGGTACTGCGGGTGGGTGAGGCCCATCGGTTCGAGCAGCGGCCGGTACAGCGCGATGACGTTGCGCGCCGCGACGGCCAGCGCGAAGCACACCTGCCGGTCCAGCTTCAGCAGATCGACAGGTGACTGGGTCATGGCAGCAGTGTAGAATAGTTTGTACACCAAGTGTTGGGGTGACAAGCGATGACGCAGATCGTCAGACCGGGACCGATCCGCTGGCTGATGTACGCCTACGGAGCGGGCCTACCGGCCCGCCACCGCGAGTGGGTGCTGCACGACGTCACGGCGCCGACGTGGCAGCTGCGCCACTTCGCGCGCGCCACCGCCCAGCTCGCGCCGATCGCCGTGCTGCTCTACCTGCTCGTACCGGGCGAGCCGTGGGTGCGCGTGATGGCCGTGGTCGGCGGGCTGCTCATCGGCTACTTCTACTCGTTCGCCTACATGGAGCCCTCGGCCGAGCATCGCGCCGTGAAGGCCGGCTACCCGCGGGGCACGGTCACCGCGACCCGCGAGGAGGGGACGGGCGAGGAGCGCCGCGCTGCGCAGGAGCGGTACGCGCAGCGCTGGCGCTGACCCCGCACTACTCCAACGGCCCGTTCTGGATCAGCCCGGTGGCCGGGCCCGTGAGGAGGTTCGGCACGTCGAGCGGGAACTCGGTCTCGGTGCCGTCGGCGCCCGGCGGACGGTTGGGCCCGTTGGCGGCGTCGAGGAACGAGTCCGTCAGGCCGCCGAGGGTGGCGACACCGGCGTCGAGCACCTGGAGCGGCGGCTGGGTGTCCTCCTCGGCGGAGGCCATCCCGGCGAGCACCACCGGGATGGCGACGGCCGCGGCGACCGCCGCGATCACGGCGTGGCTTCTGCGGATCTTCATGGGTGGCCCGTCCTCACATGTTCGCCGCGCCGGCCTTGATGGCCGTGCGGATGCGGTTGTAGGTGCCGCAACGGCAGATGTTGCGGATCTCCTCGATCGCGGCGTCGTCGACCTCGCGACCCTCCTCGGTGCACTGCCGCACCTTCGCCACCGCGGCCATGATCTGGCCGGGCTGGCAGTAGCCGCACTGGGCGACGTCGTTGTCGATCCAGGCCTGCTGCATGGGGTGCAGATTCTCGCCGTCGGCGAGGCCCTCGATCGTGGTGACCTCGTCGTCCTCGGCGATGTCGGCCACCCGCACCGAGCAGGGGTTGAACGCCCGGCCGTTGATGTGGCTGGTGCAGGCCTTGCAGACGTTGATCCCGCAGCCGTACTTGGGGCCGGTGAAGCCGAGGATGTCGCGGATCACCCAGAGCAGGCGCACGTCGTCGTCGACGTCGACGCTGACCTGCTTGCCGTTGAGGTTGAAGCGGTGTTCGGGCATCGCTGGCAGCTCCTCAGAACGTGAAGTCGAGGCCGTTGGTGGGGGCCGGCGGGAGTGGCGGGACGAGCGGCTTCGGCTCGAACGGGAACGGGTCCTTGTGGTTGATCGGGAAGTAGTCGGGCACCTTCCCGGTGGCGCGGGCGTACGCGCAGGCGATGGCGCCGCAGGTGGCCGCGACCCCGAACTCGCCGGCTCCGCCGGGCTCGTCGTTCGGCGAGTCCTCGATGACCACGATCTTCATCTCCGGCGGGGTGTTCCACTGCCGGGTGTAGAAGTAGTTGTCCCAGCTGGCCTCGACGAAGTGGCCGTCGATGAGGTGCATGCTGGAGGTCAACGTCATGGCGAGCGCGTCGTTGATGCCGCCCATCATCTGGGCCTCGAGCCCGCGCGGGTTGATCACGAGACCGACGTCCACCACGTAGGTCACGCGGGTGACGCGCGGCCCGGTCACACCTTCGCGGATGGGCCGGTTGACGGTGTCGGGCGTGCAGTCGAGCTCCACGACGCAGGCGGCGGCGCCCTTGTACTCGATGTGCAGGCCGATGCCCTGTGCCGTGCCGGGGGCCATCGACTTGCCCCAGTCGCCTTCCTGGGCGGCCCGGTCGAGCACGTTGCGCCAGCGGTCGTACTTCACCGTCTGCTTGCGGAACTCGTACGGATCCTTGCCGAGCTTGGCGGCGATCTGGTCGACGACGAGCTCGCGCGCGGTCGCCGTGTCGGGCGAGTAGATGTTGCGCAGCGCGCTCGTGTTGAAGCGCATGTCGACCTCGTTGAGGAACCGGGTCGAGACGCCGAAGTTGTAGGGCGTCGTCTGGCTCAGCTCGAAGATCAGCTCCGAGACGGTCAGGTTGCCGCCGGGCAGCTTGCCGGCCGCCGCGGTGATCGGCTCGGAGAACCCGGGGTTGATCTCGGTGGCGACGCTGGTGTGGCGCTGCTCGAACGACAGCACCGAGTCGGCACCGACCACCGCGCGGATCCGGGACGTGCACAGCGGGTGCACCCGACCCTGGCGGGCGTCGTCGGCGCGGTGCCACATCAGCTTGACCGGCTTGCCCATCTTCTGCGATACCAGCGCGGCCTCGAGCGCCGCGTCGAAGAACAGCTTGCGGCCGAACGAACCGCCGCCCTGCATCACGTGGAACGTGACGTCGCCGATGGCCATGCCCAGCTTCTTGGCGATCTCGGCCTGTGCGGCGATCGGGCTCTTAGAGGGGCCCCAGATCTCGCACTTGCCGTCACGGACGTCGGCGATCGCGCAGTTGGTCTCCAGCGAGGAGTTGCTGCGGAAGTAGAACGTGAACGAGTGCTCGATCGTCTGCCCGACACCAGCCGGCACGGCGAGCGGCAGCTCAGCCTTGCGCACCTTCGCCAACACCGACTCGTCGTCCTCGCCGGGGGCGGTGCCGTCCTTCCACTGCACCTCCATCGCGCGGATGGCCTCGATGCACTGGCCGAACGTCTTCGCGCGCACCGCGATGCCGTTGCCGACCTTGACGACATCGGTCACGCCGGGCATCGCCTGGATCGCCGCGGTGTTGTCGAGGCTCACCGGGATGCCGTTGAGCTGCGGCGCCCGGCAGATCATCGTCGGCAGGGCGTCGGGGATCTGCAGGTCGGTGGTGAACTTCTTGCGACCGGTGACGATGTCGCGGGCATCGGTCTTGTTGTGCGGCTTGCCGATGATGGTGAAGTCCTTGCGCTCCTTCAACACCACGTCGACGGCCTGGTCGATCGGGCTCGCCGCCGCCTCGGTGAGCTCGCCGAACGGGAGCGAGGCACCGTTGAGGCCGGTGATGAGGCCCTTGCGGGCCTGCAGCGTGGCCTTCTCCTGGCCGAGGATCGCGGAGGCGGCCTCGAGCAGCCGGCCGGCTGCGAGCGCGGCGGCGACCCGGATCGGGGTGTAGGTGGAGAACGTCGTGCTCGATCCGCCGGTGAGCTGGTTGAAGACCAGCTCGGGACGGGCATCGGCCAGGGTGACCTCGACCTGGTCGACCTCGAGGCCCATCTCCTCCGCGATGATCATCTGGGTGGACGTGATGATGCCCTGCCCGTTGTCGGAACGCGGCAGCGCGAAGTGCACGGTGCCGTCCTTGCGCACCTCGACCCGGATCAGGTTCGCGGTGGGCCGCGCGGAGTCGCGGATGGCGTCGAGCAGCTCGTAGATCTCCGGCGTCTGCGGCGGCGACGGGATGCCGAGGGCGGAGGCCGGGGTCGGGTTGAAGATCGCCTGCCGGCCCATCTCGGCCGCGACGACGAGCGTCGGGGCGGCGACGAGGTAGCCGAGGAAGCGACGGCGGCCGGTCTGCTGGCGGAGCATCGAGCGCGCGTTCTCGGTGGCTGCCTCGCCCCGAAGTTCGGAGCTGACCGCGGCTTCTGCAGCAGCGGCATCGTCTCGGCGGGCATCGCGGCGCGTGGCGGCGCGGTGAGCGGGCATCGTCGTCCTCTCGACTTGGCCCGGAGGTGGGATCTCGTGGGGAGCGGAGCCCTCGGCCGGGTCAGTTGCGGTGCCAACGACCTTTTTGCTGCTACAGATGCGCGACGGATCGACCACCTTGCGTAGCACGTCCAGGGTGTGCAACTTCGCCCGAAACGCCTCGGCGCAGTTCAGCGCGGTGGAGGTAAGGCTCCGCTAACCGGGCGTGCGGCCCGATATACCCCAACAACTCCGCACATGCGGATGCGATGGAGATCACTGGATTCACCCGAAAGGGCTAGCGATATCGCCCGAGTGCCTAACCGATGTGTCAGGTAGCGCTGATGCCCTGGGCTGTCCGGGCGACGACTGCCAGGCCACTGGAGCAGCGGATTCCCCGATCGCGGGCGAACCGGCAACCGCGCGTCACACCAGTTCGTGAAGACCGTCAGGAGTCCGCCGGGTGCGACCCGAACGACCCAGCAATTCCAGCAACGGCACCGCCACCCGACGGTTCGTGCCGAGCACCTGACGCGCCGCGCTCACCGAGAACACGCCGTCGAGCGTGCGCAGCCGCTCGACGGCCTGCTCCTCGGCGCCCGGCAGCAGGACCACACCGTCGGCGATCCGCAGCACGGCGCCGACCCTGGCCAGCGCGGCCAGCTCGCGTTGCCCCAACCCCAGCTCGGCGAGCCGCGCGGCATCCGGCGCGGCGAACGGGTCCCGTCCCAGATCGGCCCGCAGCACCTCGAGCGCGGCCGCCAGCGCCGCGGGGAGCGCCGGCGCCCCGGCGGTGATCCGGCCGCCGGCCGCCTGCAGGTCGCCCGTGTGCTCCAGCAGCGCCGTGACGATCTCGACATCGGGGAGTCCGGCGGCCCGGCGGGCGGCGTCGAGCGGCAGACCGGATTCCAGCGGCGCCGTCCTGGCGTGCGCGGCAACGGCCACCCGCACGGCGTCGATCAGCTCGGGAACCCGGCCCGGATCGACCAGCCAGTCACCGACCCGCAGTGCTTCGACCGCACGGACGTGGTCCGCCGGCACCCCCATCCTGACGAGATCGGACGCCTGCACCGTGCCCCGCCGCGCCAGCTCGGCCGCCGCGTCGGGCTCCCCGGTGGCTCCAGTGAGCTCCGCCGCACGTCGCGTTGCTGCTCCTCGCCGGCGCAGTGCCGGGGGAGCCGGGTCCAGCACCACGGCACCGGCCAGTACCTGGCGCCGGCCGGGATCGCGCAACACCGCGCGATCGCCGATGCGCAGCGGCAGCGGACGGTGCAGCCGCAGCCGCACCACATCGGCTCCGAGCGGTCGCACCCGCGCGGTGACCGCCGCGGCACCGGCATGCAGCGTCAACTCGGCGGGCAGCTGTGCAACCGGGTCCAGTCGCACGTCCAGCTCGGCGGTCGGTCGCCACGCACGCGGAGCGAGCAGGGCGTCCCCGCGGGAGATGCCGGCCACCGGCACGCCGCGCAGGTTCAGCGCCACCCGTGCCACGCCGGTCGCCGAGTCGACGGCGACACCGCGGCTCTGCAGCCCGCGCACGACGACCTCGCGTTCACCGTCGCCGCCCGCGAGCACCAGCGTGTCGCCGACGCGCACCGTGCCGGCCGGCACGGTGCCGGTGACCACGGTGCCGGCCCCGCGCACGGTGAACGCGCGATCGACCCACAGCCGCACGTCGGCGCCCGGGTCCGAGGGCGGGAGGCCCCGCACCAGCGCCGCCAGCGCGACGCGCAGCTCGTCCAGCCCGGCACCGGTGACGGACGAGACCGCAACAGCCGGTAGCGCCCCTACCGTGCTCGTCGTCAGCTCCGCCGTCGCCTCAGCGAGCGCGTCGACAGGATCGTGCAGGTCGCTGCGGGTCACGACGAGCAGCCCGTGCCGGACCCCCAGGGCCGCCAGCGCGTCGAGGTGCTCGGCCGACTGCGGCATCCAGCCCTCGTCGGCGGCCACCACGAACAGCACCGCGGGCACCGGACCGACCCCGGCCAGCATCGTCGTGACGAAGCGCTCGTGGCCAGGCACATCGACGAACGCGACCGCCTCACCGTCGACATCGGTCCAGGCGAACCCCAGATCGAGCGTCATGCCGCGGCGGGTTTCCTCGGCCAGCCGGTCCGGCTCCATCCCCGTCAATGCCCTGACCAGTGCGGACTTGCCGTGATCGACGTGTCCGGCGGTCGCCACCACGTGCACTAGCCCACCGCCAGCACCGCGCGGGCCACCACCTCGTCGTCGCCGGGATCGACGGCACGCAGGTCCAGCAGGCAGCGACCGTGCTCCAGCCGACCGAGCACCGCCGGATCGCCGGTGCGCAGGGCCGCCGCGAACCGCTCGGGCAGCGCGACCGCGGCGCTGGGCAGGGTCGTGCCCGGTGCGCCACCCCCGCCCACGGTCGCTGTCGAGTCGACCGCCGTCGCGTCGATCCCGGTTGCGGCCAGCCGCGCGGCCAGCGTCTCGGCGCGCCGGCGCAGACCGGCCGGGTCGGCGTCCAACACCGCCCGGACGGGCGGGAGCGGGCCGCGCAGCGTCGCCTCCAGGGCTGCAAGTGTCAGCTTGTCGACGCGCATCGCACGCGCCAGCGGATGCCGTCGGATCCGCTCGACGAGCGTGGCCCCCGCGCCGGGCGCGCCCAGCAGCAGCCCGGCCTGCGGCCCGCCGAGCAGCTTGTCGCCCGAGGCCGTCACCAGCGCGGCGCCGTCGGTCAGCATCCCGTGCGCGTCCGGCTCGTCGGGCAGCAACGGGTGCGGCGCGAGCAGGCCCGATCCGATGTCGACGACGAGCGGTACCCCGTCCGGCAGCGCGGCGGCCAGCTCGCGCGGGGTGACCGCGCTGGTGAAGCCGCGCACCACGAAGTTCGACGGGTGCACCTTGAGCACGAAACCTGTGTCGGGGCCGATCGCGTCGGTGTAGTCACGCAGGTGCGTGCGGTTGGTGGTGCCGACCTCGCGCAGCTGCGCGCCCGTCGAGGCCAGTAGATCGGGCAGCCGGAAGCCGTCGCCGATCTCGACCAGCTCTCCGCGTGAGATCACGATCTCCCGCCCGGGTGCCAGCGTGGCCGCCACCAGCGCGAGGGCGGCCGCCCCGTTGTTGGCGACGTGCGCGGCGGCCGCTGCCGGCACGGCGGCCAGCAGGGCCTCGATCGCGGCGGCACCGCGCCGGCCGCGACCACCGGTAGCAAGGTCCAGCTCGACGTCGCACGTCCCGGCCGCCACCGTCAGTGCCTCGCGGGCGGCCGGCGACAGCGGTGCCCGGCCCAGGTTCGTGTGCAGCAGCACGCCGGTCGCGTTGAGCACCGGGCGCAGCCGGGTGGCTGCCGCCGGGAGCCCGTCCAGGACGGCGTGGACGACGTCGGCCGGCTCGATCCGGCCCTGCCGCACCGCGTCCTGCGCCGCCCCGATCGCCTGCTTGACCAGGTCCTTCCCGAGCCGCTGCACCGCAGCCGCCACCGCCGGCTCGGCGAGGACGGCATCGGTGCGAGGCACCGAGCGGCGCGGGTCGAGGGTCGGCGTCTCCACGGGGCCGGACCCTACGCGCGGGCACCCCCGCCGGTGCCTAGGCTGCGCGGATGGATCACTTCCCGCTCGCCGGATACTCCGTCGGCCGCGTCGGATTCGGCGCGATGCAGCTGCCCGGACCGGGTGTGATGGGCCCGCCCCGCGACCGCGACGAGGCGCTCGCCGTGCTTCGGCGGGTGGCCGAGCTGGGGATCGACCACATCGACACGGCGCAGTACTACGGCCCCGACGTGGCCAACGAGCTGATCCGCGACGCCTTGCACCCATACCCCGCCGAGCTGGCGATCGTGAGCAAGGTCGGGGCGCGCCGGGACGCCGCGGGCGGCTGGCCTGCCTGGGACGATCCCGCCGATCTGCGCCAGGGCATCGAGGACAACCTGGCTTCCCTGCAGATCGAGCGGCTGGCCGCGGTGAACCTGCGGATCCTCGACGAGACGCAGCCGCCGGGCCAGCGCTTCGACGACCAGCTCGGCGCCATGGTCGAGGCGCGCGACGCGGGCCTGATCGCCGGGATCGGGCTGTCCAACATCACGGTCGAGCACCTGAAGCGGGCGCGGGAGCAGACCGAGATCGTCTGCGTGCAGAACCCCTACAACCTGCTCCATCGCAGCTCCGGACCGGTGCTCGAGGAGTGCGCGGCGGCCGGCATCCCGTTCGTGCCGTTCTTCCCGCTGGGGTCGGGCTTCAACCCGCAGAACCCGGTGCTGAACAACGAACAGGTCCGCGCGGCCGCCGAGCGGCTCGGCATCGGTGCGTCCCAGGTGGTGCTCGCCTGGACGCTGACAGTGGCGCCGAACGTGCTGCTCATCCCCGGCACGTCGTCGGTGGCGCACCTGGAGGAGAACACTGCGGTGCGCGACGTGGTGCTGCCCGACGACGTCGTCGCGGAGCTGAACGCGCTGGCCTGACCAGGGTCAGTCCTGATCGGCCAGGTCCGCGTGCTGGACCCGCAGGTCCTTCTTGAGGATCTTGCCGCTCGGGTTCTTCGGCAGCGAGTCGGCGAGCACCACGTACTTGGGCCGCTTGTAGCCGGCGAGCACCTCCCGGGCGTGCGCGTCGATCTGCTCGCGGGTCAGCGTCGTGCCCGCCTTGGGCACGACGACGGCAGTGACGGCCTCGATCCACCGCGGGTGCGACACCCCGAACACGGCCACCTCGGCGACCCCGTCGAGCAGGTAGATCGCCTCCTCGACCTCGCGGGACGCCACGTTCTCGCCGCCGGTTTTGATCATGTCCTTCTTGCGGTCGACGACGGTGAGGTAGCCGTCCGCGTCGAGGACGCCGAGGTCGCCGGAGTGGAACCAGCCGCCGGCGAACGCGGCCGCGGTCTTCTCCTCGTCGGCGTAGTAGCCGAGCATGGCGTGCGGGGAGCGGTGCACGATCTCCCCGACCTCACCGACCGGCACGTCCTGCCCGTCGTCGTCGACGACGCGGGTCTCGACGTTGAGCGAGGGCCGCCCGGCGGATCCGGCGCGGGGGAGCTGCTCGTCGGGGTGCAGCAGGGTGGCGAGCGGCGACATCTCGGTCTGTCCGTAGAGGTTCCAGAACTGCACGTCGGGCAGTCGGCGCATCAGCTCCTTCAGCACCTCGACGGGCATGGCGGACGCGCCGTAGTAACCCTTGCGCAGGCTGGAGAGGTCGCGGGTGTCGAAGTCCGGATGGCGCAGCAGCGAGATCCACACCGTCGGCGGGCAGAACAGCTTGCTGGCGCGCTCCCGCTCGACGGCCGCCAGCAACGCCGCCGGATCCGGTCCGGGCAGGATGACGCTGGTGGCGCCGAGGTAGACGTCCACGGCGAAGAACACGTCGAGCTGCGCGCAGTGGTACATCGGCAGCGTGTGCACCTCGATGTCGTCGGCGCTCATCCCGCCGTCGATCACGCACGAGACGTACTGCCAGGCCAGCGACCTCGAGGTCAGCATGACGCCCTTGGGGCGCGACTCGGTGCCGGAGGTGTACATCAGGCGCAACGGGTCGTCGTCGGCCACGGCGACGTCCGGCGGGGTGTCGTCGCCGGCGTCGATCCAGGGGTCGACATCGGTCCAGCCGTCCGCGGCGGGACCACCGGCGAGCCGGATCTCGCCCCTGGCCAGCTCCCGGCCCGTCGCGGTGATCGCCTGCGCGGCCGTCGGGACGAGCGCGTCCTCGGCGATCATGGCCGTGGCGCCGGAATGATCGAGGATGAACGCGATCTCCTGCGCGCCGAGCATGAAGTTGATCGGCACGAGCACCGCGCCGAGCCGCGCGGTGGCGTAGACGAGCACCGCGAACTGCCAGCAGTTGTGCGAGAGCAGCGCGACCCGGTCGCCCTTCGCCAGCCCGGCGGCAGAGAGAGCATTGGCGCAGCGGTTCACGGCCACGTCGAACTCGGCGAAGGTGACCCGGTGCTCGCCGTCGACGATCGCGAGCTTGTCGGGGCAGCGCTGCGCGGTGCGGCGCAGCATGTCGCCGAGCGCTTGCTGGCGGGCGAGCGCGACGGACGCGGTGGTCTCTGGCGTGAACGGCGGCATCGGCGATCCTTCGTCGCGGCGGGTTCCGGCAGCGTATCCGCGACGGGGGTCAGCTGCGGGGGACCGCTCCGGCCACAGCGACGGCGGGGAGGGTGCGGGCCATGCGGCGGGCGCCGAACGCGCTCGCCGCATTGATCAGACCCAGCACCACGAACGGGAGCGCCGGCCCGAGCTCGTACAACGTGGCGAAGAAGGCAGGCGCCACGACGCCGGCGATCGCGAACGAGTACTGGAACGCCGAGAGGTAGCGGCCCCGCGCGGCCGCGGGCGCAGCTGCTGCCGCCACACCCATGGAGACGGGCCCGTGTGCGGTCTCCGCGACGGTGAACAGCAGCGTCGACGCGATGAGCACGACGGTGGCCACGACGGCGCCCGTCACACCGACGACGGCCAGCATCGCGCACCACAACGCCCACAGCAGCGCCGATCCCGCCATCACCGACGTGCGGCGGAACCTGCCCAGCCGGTTGACGAGCGGTGCCGACAGCGTCGCGATGAGGATCGCGTTGGCGGCCAGCAGCGCTGCGGTGAGCCACGCCGGCGCGCCGGTCGCCAGCACGACCGTAGGCAGCGCGAGCGCGAACATCATGCTCGTCCCCGCCCACACCGAGTTGATCCCGATCAGCCCCAGGTAGGGACGGTCGCGCAGCAGCTCGCGATAGCCGACCG
>Ga0307513_10009785_pt1 | contig 12108 bp, 3 predicted proteins | sample 15_EM_MG_FD_202174 | JGI IMG/M metagenome (GOLD analysis project Ga0307513, IMG submission 202174) | Populus trichocarpa ectomycorrhiza microbial communities from riparian zone in the Pacific Northwest, United States - 15_EM | ecosystem: Host-associated > Plants > Roots > Unclassified | place... | reverse complement strand
GTTACGGGGCGGGGCGGGGCGGGTTTTCACTCGCCAGGCCCCGCCCTTACAACGGGCCGGGGGGGTTATTTTGGGGGTGATCCCCGCCCCGCCCCCGTCCGGGGCGAGTCCCCGCTCATTCCCTGGACGGGGCCCCGTTTCTCCCCACATGTTTTAACGGGGACCCGTCTGGGGGACGGGTGGGGGCGGGGGCAGGGGCAGGGAACCCTAAAAAAACACGCCCCGCCCCGGGCCGTTCAGCGGGCCGGGGCGGGGAGTTGGGCCGGGGGCCTGCGTTTTTCGGGGCCCCGGAGGCCCCGTAACGAACACTATCTGAAGCCATATACCTCACTCTTGAAAATTAGGTCAGCTATTCCCGCTAGGGTAATAACCACTCTATATTCCTTGATTGGCTGAAGATTAGTTGTTAAATCAATTTGGAAAATGCCTAGACAATCAAATCCCAAAATAGCTCTGAAAGTCTTTAGAGACAATTCTAAGCTTGAGTTAGATATTCCTACCTGCAGTGCTAACTATAACAGCCACAAAATTGGAGTAGATATTGCCGATCAATACAGATCATACTACTCTACCAAGCTAATTACTCTGCATAATTGGTTTCATATATGCTTTTGGGCACCGGACACAATGCTGATCAACTCTTTTATCATATACCGCGATTTGGACCATGTTCCGTCTCTTACCCATAAAGACTTTCAGCCTCAGGTGGCCTGGGAATTTATTTTGTTCCGTGTGCACCGCCATTCAGGTACTCTGCAGCACCAACCACCCCTTCCAATGGCCAGCAATTCTCTTACTCCCCCTTTACTGCCTTCACAACACATTCCTATATACTGTGAACCTCAAGACCGGCACACCAGTCATTTCTGCCCCTTGGAGAGGGATGCCAAGGCTACCTTACAGGCTATAAGGCTGCCTCCTAAAAGTCAGTGGAAATGCGATCAATGTGCTTTTCATTTTTGTCTTAATAGTACTCGGAATTGCTTTTACATATTTCATAATTGTCTATAAGTGTTGTTTCAATTGTCTTATTTTTTTTGTTTATATACATTGTGTGATCAGTGTGGTGTCCCCCACGTTGCAATTGCCAAATTTTCCTCAAGAAATCAGCTACGAGCGAAGGGATAGTAGTAGCTCCCTGATGTAGTATAAAAATGTGATGTGCTCCCAGTGAGTTGGCCAGCTGATGAGCTCTAATGACAATCGAAATTATTCTTCCTCCCGACTGCCTAACAAATATTTAAGGAAATACAGGTAAAGAAATCAAAGGAACCCTGTCCCAGCTGTAAGTTGCTACTGGCAGTACATAAAGGAATGTGAAACACTCTTTCAGGTTGGCAGGGTAGGTGTGATTGCATATCAGCAAAAATTGGTATATATGTCTGATCTATGAGGGTTCTTTCCTGAGCCAAGTACTGTTACTTCTTTCTCACCTGCACCATTTACGTCCTGTGTTGTATAGCAATGCCTTACTCATGTCTCATGCTTCAAGAGTTGCCTAGCAGCATTCTTGCTATCATAACGCAATATCTAGTTATCCCTACGTGGGGATTAGCCCACTTCTCTCCCTGGTCTACTAACTTCATTCTCCTGATAATGCCACCTTCCCGGTTGCTTAATTATACCCTCCTGATGCATCACCACCCTCTCTCTTAATCTTGAGGATGTAATGTTTGGCTGTACGAAATCTCTAAGAGCAAGTACGATATGCAAGGCCAGGGTTCTTCATCGTAGACCGAGATATGTATAGGAAGGCGCAACATAAGCATGAGTCAATGAATGATAAAGTTGTGTCAGGTAGAAACTTAATATATTTATAAGGACTCTTCTCTGGAGCATACTGATTTTAGGTATGCTGGTACTTGTTTTTTTGTTCTTTGTTTATGAGATTTAATATTAGTTTAAGGTACAAAGCATGCATGCTGCACTAGCTATCTGAACAAAAAACCTGCATCTCAGTCTATCTAGACCCCCTGCCTCCTGTAAAACCCTCTTGTTCAAGCCTTTGAGTAGAAAAAACTAACAAGTCAAATCAAGGCCTAAAAACAACAACAGGTTTCCAATAACCTCCACTGCCAAGGAACTTAGAAAATACAACCTAAGCGTGAACAAGAACCAATAAACAAGCAAAAAAACCAAACAGCTAGCTGAGAAACCAGCAATCCAGCCCATCGTTTAGGGCTAATAGATAAAATTAGGAATTCCAGTGAAATGTGTATGAGTGGAAGGGGTAAGAAAAATCAAAAGCAAATAGAGAGAGGAAATAAGGTGAAATAAGTGAGAAAAATCAATACAGTGAAAAGGTTTTGTGTGGCAGATCATAGACCTCATGTTCTGCAGAACCCATCAGTGCGCAGTGGTCAAATACCCGCCGAAGAGTAAGTTGGAGTAGGGTCCCAGCCACAAGGCATGCAAAGATAGGGTGCAAGTCATAGTAGCGGGCAGTAGGGGGCAGTTTGTGAAGTATATAAAAGTAGAGTATCAGCCTACTGGGGAAGCACTAGGGTGCCAGCTAATCAAACCCAAAAAGAGACGAGAAAGGATAAACTCACTTGTGTGCCATACAACCCATCAATAACTATGTTCAGGTTTGACTAGTTAGTCAGCTGCTCGTTTTTTAGGGAGTATATGTGGAACAAAGAAGAACCAACAAAAGACAATCCCAACAACAACAGGAAGACCCCTTATATGCAAGCGGCCTTGCTGCTCAAAAGAATCCCAACTAATATCCCAACGAGAGTCCACAAAACAAATGGCAACAAGAGTCACAAAGGCAGAGCAAAAACAAAAGGAATCTCTGAAACTGGTTGAGAGGATCAGGAGCTGGTGGCAGGCTAACCTCTTGGTAGGAAACAACTTAATAACAACAAAGAGGTTAGCCCTAGCAACCGACTAAGGACAGAGGCTGAGGGATGAGTGCAGTAGGGGACCAGCTGATCCAACTATGTAACAGGTGAGAGGAAGGCTAAACTCATGTCTGTTATAAGAAAACTATGGGTAATTGTGTTTTCGTGTCTAACTAGGCAGTGACCAGCTAGTTCTCTAGGGAGTAAATACGGAACATGCTTGGTGCGTGTTGAGAATTTCCACAACTGCAAGCTGTGATGCCAGCTGTCTGTACTATGGGTAAGGAAGGAATCATAGGGAAGAGTCCAAATGCAAAGGGACACAAAACAAGTGCAGGGTAGGAGGAAGAAACAATATCGTGAGATAATGTAACATATTACTAAAAGGATAGAACAGAGGGAAAATACATACAAAGTGTAGACCTCAGAGTCTGAGAAGAATAGCAGGAGTCCAACACCCCCCTACGTAGAGATAGCTACATGCAAGGAATGTAGAGTGAGAAAGTGGTAATAATGAAGTGGTTTTGAGATTTCAATCGCTGGAGGTATGGAGGAGAAGGAGCATGTCAGTAGAAGTAGAATTTTGTTTATGGTTTATTCTGATTTAAAATGTGTTTAAGGTATTGAACAGGCTGGCAGTGCAAGCTATTGCAATACAAAACCTCTATCTTAGTCTATTCCACCCGTGTGCCTGTAGAAAATATCTCTTGTGGGAGGATTTGTATCAAAAAAACCAATAACTAAAAGACAGGTCTCAAAACAACAACAGGTTTCGAATAACCTGCGTATACAAGTAACTTAAGAAATGCAACTTAACTGTGAACATGAACCAATAAACAAGCAAAGAAAAAAAAAAACCTAAACAAAAAACAAGCAAGCCCACTCATCATTAGAGTTGTTGGATCACATCTGTAATCCTACTGAAACTTGCCACCTAGAAAGCAGCAATAAAGAATTGGATCACAAGCAGAACAGGGTAAAGGAATCCAGGTCGATGGTTCAGGACAATTAATTCATGGGAAAGGTATTCTGTGGCAGGTCGTATAGTTTAAGCCCTCTGGAATACCAGAGTGGGCAGTAGTCACGTGTCAGCCAGAGAGTAGGTAGAACTAGGATGGTAGCCAGAAGAGAGGAAGTAGTAGGGTGCAAGCCAGAGTAGAAAGCAGGAATATGCCAGCCGTGAAGAGTATCAGAGTAGGGGATTAATCTGGAAGGATTGCAGTAGGATACTAGGAGATCCAACCCAGACAGAAGAGAGAGAAAGAGTAAACCAACTGCCGTACTGTAGCAACTATCAGTAATCATATCTGTGTCTGATATGGCAGTCACTGGCTGGTTCTTAGCGGGCCTAAGGGGAAGGTGACTATAGCTTGTATTTGCCCTACTGCAAGGTGTGTTTCCAGTGCTTGGTAACATGGGTGAAGAAAGGAGGATTCCCTATAGTAGTATTAGGTTGTATCTGCGGCGTGAGGTATTCCGACAGCTAGGACCTGAGTCGGTATTATATTGGAGAACTCGTTAAGAAGATACAAGTAATATAGACTAGATATAAAGGTTACTTCAGTATAGATCGTCGAAGTATTGGTAACAATAAAGTAGAAAACTTATTATATTGATAAGATCTCTGCACCCTGCTTGTTGATCTTTATCTACTCCGGGCTCTTGCCCAGGTCTTATACCATTTCCCGGGGTACATCTAACTATCATACTAGCGATGTACCTTTTCCAACTTCTTCTAGTTTCCGTGAATGTGTGAACACCTTTTGACCCTGAGTTCCCCCACCCCACTTTGGCTTTAATCATTGCCCAAGTAATTGTGTCCAATTACTGGTTCTCGATTCTTATGCCATATGAACTTGATCTGTATATGCAGCCTGGCTCACTATCATACCAGTGGTTCCTTCCGGTCATGTTGTGATCAACATTTCTCATGCCGGGTACTCATATGCTTACGTCTTACATATCAGACTACATATGTCGGTCGGCTTAACTTTGAAGTGCCATAACTTCTTATCCAACCATTGGAACCTCACAGTTTACCTTCTTACTGATAGAGAAACATTTCTTCTATAGTGATCGGTGAAAGCCCCTCAGCCACATTGCTCCTGCACTTGCGTAGAGACTGATAACGATCCGTTGTGTAGTTGTAATAACAATGACGGGTGTTTGGGTTGAGCACGTGCCTTCTTACAGAAGTCACGTGTTCTTCCGACTTAGCTAGTTCGTGCGTGTCAAGGTAGGGTAACTCTGGCCTGTAAACATTTACGGGGAGTCCATGCGCCTAACAAGTACAAATGCTAAGGGATGTAAAGAGGGTCCTGGGAATAAAGAGGAACGAATATCGTGAGATGATGAAACAAATAAGAAAGAGGGTAGAAAATGCAGGGGATGGTCTCAAAAGGTAGAACTAAGAGTATAGAGAGGATAGGCAAAGTCCCACACCCGTTAAGAAGAAGACGCATTACATGTGGTATAGTTAAAACGAGGTGATAATCTCATAGTGTGGAGATTGAAATCGCGCGGGATGTACCGAACATGCAGCAGGTCCGAGTTAGTAAAGCTAGTGACATGTTTGTTTTATTTTACTCATATATTCCCAGTCAATGTACAGGAACTTGCCTGTAGTCCTAGCTCTAATATAAAGAAAATGTTAATTCGAAACAACACAAAAGGAATAACCATGCAAAATTCCCCCAGGTGTAAACATTCCACCCACACTTCACAAATGGTTTCCTATTATGAAAGTCAAGAAATACAGGCTAACGCAAAGAAATGGTTCTAATAAGTAAAGTAATATCAGCTTGAGAACTAGGAAAGTAAACATGACAAGTAACAAACTCGATATGTAGCAAGGGTAGAAACACAACTGTGAAGCTTTAATAAAGGGAGGTCAGTGCAGGTGACATGGGTATTGTTGGCAAGGCCGAGTTGCAAGGCCATGTGAGACCAAATAGATGACAAAGGACCAACTGACCAGTGATGGGGGAGATTGGTTCTCTGGGGGCCATTGGGGCAGCAGTTTAGATTTGCCAACTATACAGTTTCCTTCACCTCCTGATGATTGACGTATAACTTGTGGGGGTTTATTTCTCCCAAGTTGGAGTGGGCACAAATGTATGATTTCTGTTAGTCATATGGGAAAAGGGTTGCATTCCTACATAATATTGTATACCCGGCATTGCCCTATGTTTATCAAGTAAAGCCGCACACATCTCAAACCCGGGGAATGGGAAGGCGTGAAGACATCAGACTGCATTGTATTTGAGTCTCAACTGCAAATGAAACTGTAATGAGGGTACTCTATAGGAAGACAGATCCTAAGATTGCGACTACACTGAAGACTCAAAGTAGAAGTACGGAGCAAAATAAAGATAAAGATAATTCAGACTAGATTCAAGCGGTAAAACTTAATATCTTTAAGCCTGAAAGCTTGACTCAATAAGTTCTCTTGAGGATGGTTGGTTATCAGAATAGGATGTCTCTCACTTTAGTTAAGTAGAATAATGTAAAGCCAGAGGACACCTGTTGACCATTCTGACCTTTCGCGAGCACCTTACTCAGCACAGGGCTGTCCAACTCACCTGCCTAAAAGGAGCTGATATGCGGAGGCAGTCGGACTTCTCTGATATTAACTATCTCCACAAAGAGGAAGTGCTCCCGGGGATGTCTCCCCAACTCCATCTGGATGAGGGAAACCTCCTTCCTATCGGTAGCATGTCATTAGGGGACTGACATCCTAACTGTAGAGATAATATCCATTGGGACTCACTGGCCCAGTTGTGGTTTGGTCTATACAAGCAACGCAGTCCATCGGCAAATCCCCTTGGCTATACTAAGCTTTTAAACCTGACTGCGTGCTCCCACCATAAGAAATCTCCTGCTGCTTAACTGCATGGGCGCTACCCACAGCCAACCATGCGGGACCCTCTTAAATCATGAAAAGGCTCACACCTCTAGCGCCCACCAATAACCCAGGGTAATGGTATAGTTCACGGGGTGGCCTGGGACAGGCTTTGGGGTGGTTGTCTTGAAAGCTTTGCGGCTTCCCCACGTAGTCCTAAGCACTCTATAGTTCACCATACCACTACCTGGGGGCTAAGGTATGCCTGTAGGTGGTTCCCAGGTGTTATCCAGGTGGCACCCCAGGAGGCGGTCACCCTCCCAACCCTTATATATCCTGCGAACAGCTTCTGGTCTGTTGGACGACCACACCTCATAGGGTGTTGTGGGAGCGTTCCTATGGATCTCACTTTACTAGGAAGCATACAACCACACAGCAGTACTGTGCTGCCCCGTGGTACCAACGCCGGGGCCGCAGGGGGGTGTTAGGAATATGCCCTGCAAGTTACAGGAGGTTCGGACCTCTCCTGCTCTGTCAGTAGCCCATTTTATGCCATACAAAGCTGCCCTGTCCAGCCACCCTATAGTGGGATAACTTTCCCTAAGTCTGCAGGTGACTTTATGGGCGAAGGTAGGGTAACTGGGGTCCCTCAGTAGGGTAACTGAGTCCCCATTATAGGGTAATCATATTTCCAAGGTAATGTAACTTTACCCCTTCATGCCTTTTTTGCCCTCAGGTGTCCGCGCGACCACACATTTTCTTGAATATTGCCCCATGGACCTGTGCAACGTTTACTATGTGTCCTTAACTTTAGGCGAACATGCTCTCTGAAGGTTACCCTGTCTGACCCTATGTTACCAAGTGACTTTGTTGACACTTGTACTAACTCATGTCTACAGGCAGTATATTAAGTATACTGGTCTATCCTCAATCTTGGTTACCTCTTGGTATGCCATGTGGGCATGAGTCTGGTCGGCTGTAGCTACCTGTCTGTATGGTCATTACAGAAACTTACATGAAAACCTATGTGATAGGACCATGTATCTAGTAGCCCGTGATATAACTGTATGCTGTTTGAATAATCAATCAGAGGAGGCCAATGGTGAGCTGATCAGATATTCTGGGCGAGGTCAGTTTATATTTGATAAAGCTGTGCACTTCGCAGTACATGACTGGCAACTATGTGAGAAGGTTAATCTGACCTTGGGGAACAGTCTGCGGTGTAAGAATAAGAGAGCATAACCAAACACAGAGGGAAGGATATCTAGGGAACAACAAACGAGAAATGCATGTGAATAAAAAAATAATGAGCAGTTAACAGGATTGGTAAGATTGGGAAGTCATATTAGGGGCACAGACTCCCCATAAGGATTTTGGGGGCAGAGTTACCCTACATTGACGCGCACGAACATCAAAGAATAAAGATTACACTGCCCTCCAGCCCCGCGGTTTGGACGGCGTGACATCACTGGCTGACTGGATAGTTGTGTCCCAACCCCAAAGAACAGGATCATTGGAACACGTCTTATAATACTGTATACTTCGCGGCCGTCCATCTGACCAGATCCTGTTGGCAGGGTAGATGAGGGGAGACCTCCTGGCACGATATGCAGGTCCAGGCAGGTGAATCGGACAACGGCGCATATAGTGAGAGACACTTGAAGACAGACAGGTGGAAGAGTAGGTTGAAGGTAACGGGACGCTTTGCATCCCAGTTAGGCCCCTCTTACCTACAAAGACAGGTAGGATATGAAGGAGATAACTATGCCGGGTAAGTGGATCACGTGAATCCACAAAGGAGAGGCTGTAAAAAGATGGAGTCCGAGGGAAAAAACCCAGAGGTGCGATCCCGGTGACAAGTCATGTAATGTCAGAAGACAAGAATATGACATGCGCTCGCATGCCAAATTCCCTACTGAACCAATCAAAAAAGAACGGCCATCTTCTCTCTAGTGAGATAGACTACCTCCATGAAACACGGGGGCAAGATAATTTGTAACCATTGCTGTCAACGGATAAACAGATGAGCTGACACCTGACATGGGCTCCATACCTTCAGGAATAACGGAAGCGCAGACCCCTAAGTTGACCATGGGAGCAAGAAGATGTGGCAAACAGTTTTCAGGGCCGACGAGTGTTGGCACTCAGATAGGGTTCCCAGAAGTGTTAGCGAGATACTTAGTTAGTATAGAGATAGCATGCATGCCGCGATTTCTCAGACGCGGAATATAAATATCGCAGTATCTTCGCTGCTATTATACAGAACAAGCACGGAGAAGAGATCTTATCAATATAATAAGTTTTTCTACTTGATCGCTACCAATACTTTGACAATCTATACCAAAGTTCCTCCATCTTATCTAGCCTACATTACTTGTGGTTTCTTAACTAGTTCTCTGATACAAGACGATCCAGGTCCTAGCTCTCGAAATACCTTATGCCGAAGCCACCACCTAACAGTTCGCTGTGGGTAGCACCCAGGCAGTCGAGCAGCAGGAGATTGCCCCTCGCCGGAGCATGCAGTCAGGTTTAGAAGCTTAGTATAGCCAAGTAGATTTGCAAATGGACTGCCTAGCTTGTATAGACGAAACCGCCCCTGGGCCAGTGAGTCCTAATGAATATTATCTCTACCGTGGCCATGTTGGTCGGCCACTGACATGCTAGCGATAGGCCACAGTTTTCCCTAATGCAGATGTAGCTGGAGAGACATCCCTGGGAGCACTTCCTAGCGGTGCAGATAGTTAATATCTACATGGTCCGACTCCCTCTCAATTTTAACTCAGTCTAGGTAGATGAGTTGGACAGCCCTGAGCTGAGCAGGGTGCTCGCGAAATATCAGAGAGGTTGACGGGTGTCCTCTTGCTTTCCATTATTCTACTTAGCCAAAGCGAAAGACACCGTATTCTCATAACCATCACTCCTTGAGACAACTTATTGAGTGAAGCTTTCAGGCTTAACCATATTAAGTTTTACCACTTGATTCTACCTTGAATTATCTTTATCTATATTTTGATCGTTAGTTCTACTTTGAGTCGATGGTGTGGTCCCAATCTTAGGACCTGTCTTCAAACAGAGTGCCCCTGTTACAACAATTGGCAAGTGAAGTCCGGACTGGTTCATGCTGCTCATCGCTCTGGCAAAGATATTATTCAAGTTAACAAATTAGTTTGATTTTCTTTTCATTCAACATCTTGTCAAATCAGATATATAGGATGACAAGAGGGAAAGTGGTCAATCAGAGGTGGGGAATACCTCAGGGAGCAATTATTCTCCTGTCCTAGCTCCATAATGCAGATGTACTTGGAAGTCACAGATTGGGATTCACATCCTGGTCCACAGGAGAGATATATCCAAGATTCAGACCGAGGGATTCATGCATAGGGCCATCCGAGATGGAGCAGGCTAGAATCGTATGAGTTATTGTTCAATAGAATAACTCACTTCCAAAATACTTGAAGACTCCTAAAACAGAGGCTGTGGCCCACTGACCAGGATCGCGAGATGTGGCACGCAGGACTAGAATCCATCGTGGTCAAGGATATGGGCACAACAGCAGTATGGACAGACCGCTGCAGAATCAGTATCTCAGATGATGGTGACATTCTTTGGCCCAAGTCCCACCCCTCTGTGCTGGATATGCTTACCCCGCAGCCTCTGCCCCTTCTCCTTTAACCCCTTCTCACTCACTCACCACCTCTCCTGCGCCTACGCCACCCATTCTTCATGGTATTACAGACTGCCACCAACCCCAGCAAATTGCACCCCAAGGATCTCAAGCTACCAGCTCCATAAATGTGACAAACAAGGCCTAGCCCCCCAGCCCCAAACCATTGAACAAAGCTGAATCCCAGACATCGACTGCCTCCTGCAGTGGTAGAGGTCCTCAGGTGCATCACAGAACATGCACATGAATGTTCTCGCCATTTCCTGGTTTGTTTTTTCACACCACACCACGAATTTCTGATTACATCTGCACACTTCCATGACGTCCATTATTCTCTTACCATTTTGTATCAGCTACTAGCTTCCTAGAAGTCTCATATTCATTATGTTTTGGTGTTCCTCCCCCTGTATTATACTCATGAATTCCTTGTACACACTCACTTTAGTGTCTAGTATTTGCTACCTTTCAAATCATGTTGCTTCAAGTTGTTATTTTGACACATCACATTTGTAGTAATCCGCCAGAGTCTGATTATTCACCAGGTTGCTTCCCTTGAATACAGATTTCAGGGGGCTGAGTCATTCTAATTGGCTGTTTGGAGTGTAGAGCAGATACTCATAATCTTCTTTGGGCATGGTTAGTGTGATCTGTGCAACTCTGTTATCAATCGATGTAACTGGCAGCAAGCTTTCACCCTGCTGAAGATATTTACGCTATAATCATTTTTCTTATTTTTTCTGATACCTGAGACCTGCCGGTCAGCTCCTATTGAATTCAGCTGACAAGCGCAACTTGAACTATCATGATCTCAAAGCCCCATTTCACAGGGAAAGTCTAAAGCTTTGGACTCTGCATTCCTGGAAGTTCTCCTCACAACATTTCGATGCGTCCTGTGACTATGATTGTCTGTATCAGGGGCACCTTCACTTTAGCAATCATTCCAATACAGATCGTATGGAATTCCTTCAGTCTCATACCAAGTGATAGTATGTGGATAGTTATGTCTAGTTGATGTGAACCCTCTAGGTCAGATTATCTACCAGCTTGTATTCCTCGCAATTAGTATTCAAGAACCTAAGTGGACCAGATTCACTGTTCAATATGTGAGTAGATACTCACCATCATCCAGGTTTGGGGTTGTGTATTTCCCAGGCATCCTCGGTATCGGCTCATACTCCCTGTAGCTAGCTTTGACGCAGTAACATACACATCACAAGGGTTGGGCATTTTCTTTCTGACACCAGACCCTTCTGTGTTCAGGTTTCATTGAAGTCCCGAACCTTAGCTGCAAAGCCCAACGTGAGGCCTGACAATCTGAAACCCTATATCAAATGGAACCTTCCAGCATTAGACATCCCATGTAATTCTTCTGACAGCAGTATCCTGTGTCTTAACAAAGTTGTGATTGCCTGTATCGTCGATACAGCCACAATGGCAATAATTCCAATACCGCTTATCAGCAATTCTGTCATTCACATACCAGGTAACACTCTGTGCATAGCTATATCCAGTCTGGGATCAACCGCCTGCTGCAGATTACTCAGTAGGGAGTACTCTTTGAATACAGCCATTGGTAGTAATGATTCGACACAGGAATATGAGTGTAGATACTGCTAATCCTCTTTTAGCCTATGGTTCGTGCGGATCAAGACCTGCACGAGGCTGAAAAAAAAGTGTTACGTGGCTAAGCTACTTTGAATGTTAGGGCTTCGCTATATAGGTCCAAAAATATGGAAAAAAAGTTCCCATTTTAAGGG
>Ga0307513_10009784_pt1 | contig 12110 bp, 10 predicted proteins | sample 15_EM_MG_FD_202174 | JGI IMG/M metagenome (GOLD analysis project Ga0307513, IMG submission 202174) | Populus trichocarpa ectomycorrhiza microbial communities from riparian zone in the Pacific Northwest, United States - 15_EM | ecosystem: Host-associated > Plants > Roots > Unclassified | place... | reverse complement strand
GAACTCTTAGAAAGATACTTCTTTACTAGAGAAGTCAAAGTAGCGTGAACATTAGTATAAATAGTAGGGCTCTCCCCGATGGTTGAGAACATCATCAAGCAACGGAGAAGAGACCTTAACAATATTACAAGTTATTACGATATTCTTCTATTACTTTACCGAACAATTCATCTTGAGCCTTCCTGACCTATAATCCGTTGTCTCGAATATCCTCGGCCTAGTTAGCTCGGAATCCTACCGTGTTAGCTACCCCGTAACACTTGCTCTTTTCAACACTGTATTCATCACTCCATATTACTTGCTTCCAATCCTCCTCTGTCCAATCTGGATAGCGTAAAGCCCAGCGCAAGCGTTCAGCAGCATGGTCCTGAGTCAATTTTGGTCTCTTTTTTGCTCGCCATTTTTTAATGCCTTGTTTTGCTAAAATGCGCTTGACTGTTCGTACGCTGACATTAGGAGTCACAGATTGCGTTAACTCATGTAAAGTCTGGCTTCTGTTGGCTTTGGCTGCTCGAAGTAGGTGCCGCCGATCTCGCCCACTGACTTTGGAAGGGCGGCCTGGTGTGGGGTGATCGTGGTGGTCCCTTCTCTGCTGCCACCTCTGGATAAACTTGCACACCACCGAGTCTTGTCTTGGATATGTCAACTGTGGTAAGACTTTTGCAACACTCTGGTGCACCTTCCACAGTCCCATAATTTCTCCTTTCTCAATATCTGAAAGGCGTCCAATTCCCGGAGTCTTCTCTTTTCTTCTGGGTGGCATAATGTGGATTGAGGTTGTGGGTGGTATTCTGGGGTTGTCAAGCACGATCAGTTTTCGGAAATATTTGTGTCCTAGTACTGTACTAGGGCAAAAGTATTCGTCCGATGCCCGTTTTACACTAAAAGTGCCCATCTTAACCACCCTCTCTCATTGCGTAATGTATACGAGAATCGGTGAAAATTTATCCTTGTATTAGCAAACCCATAGATAACATGAAGAAAGTTACTGAATCCTTAAATATTACCAATTGATGGAGAAAAGATTGTTTAAGTATCTGGTAGCCGTTGCCATGTACTTTTCTGTATGGAGCCCCATACAAAAACATAAGTCACTTTTCCACTTGTTGACACAATCATGAACACTGAAGACAGCGTTGATTCCCTACACTTCTCCTTGTAGAGGTTTGAATAGATAGTGATTCCCTAGCTGATGGAACGATTTCAAGTGTTTTTATATAAGCGGTGTTGAGAATTGTTTGTTTAAAAATGTCCACTTTTGGGGTAATAAGGGGATCGGACGAGTATTTGTGCACCCGTACTTTACTTTAGATGTTTTAGCGCTACGCATTGCAAAACTCTCCATAGATTTAAAATACTTAACTACGGCAGCCTTACCGAGTACAGTAGCACAATATTTCGATCAACGAGGAAACCTTTAAAATGCCATTGAAAACAGGGGGGGTACCTTTAGAATATCATTATTGGTGAAAACGCACCATCACAGGGTTTCGTGCTATGAGGAACCACAAAATATTTACCAATGCACACAGTTGCCCCTCTCTTTTTATTCACCAAATGATGCAAAAGTAATTTAAAGAATCAGATAAAAAATAAAGAATTACTTGAGGCCTGCTGGTGTTTTTCTGAATTTTCTCCAGGATTTTTACCGTAAACTGGTAGGGGTGGTTGTTTATGGTGGGCCGGAGGCAAGGTACGGTAGTTCTTTACTCATGTTTCACTGTTTCGATGGCATATTTCTCGGCCAATGGTATCCGAAAGCGTTTCTCGCCAAAAGGTTGGTGGTACTGAAAGGGTTAGCCCTCCGATTCGATGGACGCGTATTCGGTGATTGGAAATGTCTCAGGCCTCCCAAAACTCGCTGCGCACCCTGAATGGTTGAGGGTTTGCCAGTAAGCGACCCCAGCGTTTGATAAGTCTCAGGCTACAGCGCAAGATTTGCTGCCTTACGGTTCCGGTATTCCGATTCGAAAAGTTCGATTGCTGGTGCGGGGATCTCAATGATAGAAGTTACCGTAGCCTACCTCGTAATCCACTCATTTTTTTTATAGTTTGCTCCTAAGTTTTACACATGGCTAGTGGTATTTTTTCTGATTATATTATGGTTTTACAAACCCTGTTCAATGTCACTGGTAGCAACATGTGGCACGTTTTTCCATCACACTACTTGGCCTACCATAAAAACCCGCTGTATCTACTATCGGGGATCGGGCCCTTGAGGCTCGCAATCTGAGACAAAATACCCTGTGAAGGCAACGTGTTTTCCAGCCAAGGTATAGCTTCAAGAGGTTGCTCGATTTCATTAGCTAGTATTCGATATTTTGTTAACGTGCTGTGCTAAGTCTATTGTGGTTCGGTGATGTGGTACAGCTGAGATCTTCGAGAGTGGATACAGCGGGAGTTTACGATATCCTATCCTTGTGTCAGAGCAGAGGGGTAGGGTGTGTGTGGAAAAATTGGAGGGGGCCGCAAGGTGAGGACTATTTCGAGCAAACGACAGAGTTGCCTGTAGGGAAAATCAATAACAGACACCGGGGATTTCAGCAATATTGTTCTATTTGACTGAAGAGTTGGAAGTATTTTTATAAGCGTAGCGGACCCTTATGGCCGGATAGTTTGAGGCTCTGGTTTTGGTTCCGCAGTGGCATTTTAACAATGAATCTGGGAGGTCGCTTCTCCGATTCTTATGGAGAGCTCAAATACTAGCGCACAACATGCCCGAGCACCGATCGCTGCCAGGGGATTCCACATGTTATATATCTCAGGCTCCTGGGCGGGAATTTATTGCATTAACCGCTTGAAAAAAGTGCAATTCCTTTGCTGTCTGCTCTGTTTTTGCACCCGTGGAAGGCCCAATGGGTGTCAGTTCCTTTTGTTGCTCGGGCCGTGCCGCCTGCTAACACAGAATGAGGGACTTAGAATGTGGTGAAGATAATTGTTGGAAGTGGTCGGCTTTGCTAATCATACCAAATTCCTACCCTATGGCCTTGCTGCACTCGCGATACTGCCCTTGAGAGCTGGGGTCTACAGCAAGGGCCATAAATATCCGGCGTGGTTGTGGGGAGTGGGTTACAGTTGATATGAATCTGTTGTGTTCCCAACCGAGGGTGGAAATAGTCCGCTCGCTTTTCGGGAGGAATTCATTGCTTCCAGTTTACACACCCTAGATTTTTTTAAAGAAGGAAGCAAGGAAGGAAAGAAAGAGAAAAAAAAATCGAACATGTGTTAACTCTTCGCAGTCAAGAATCCCATAAGTAGGCGAGCAAGTAGAAGAAAAAGAAATAAAGCTAGTTTGGCCCACAGTAAAACTCAATACATAAAAAAACGAAAAAAAGCACCAAACAACCCTGATGTGATATGTTATGATAACAGCCATTGCTTGTGGTCGTGGCGGTTACCAAGCCCATTGGTGCACATCTCTTTATCATCCTGAGTGGACGGTACACGTATATATAATGGCGGGTTGGGACAACCCATTGCCAATTGGGCAAAGGATGCGGGGGACAAGTTGAAGGACGGAGGAGTGTCTCGGAGGTCAGCGGAAAAAGGTACGGCCGACGGCGCGTCAAGCTCCGGACCATAGCTCAACCATGGTGGGTCCGTGAGCCACCCACCACAAGTGGCAGCTCTCAAAACACGAGCTCCCCCAAACACGAGATCTCCCCCAACACGAGATCCTCACATCATTCTATAGCTCCCCTCCTTTGTTTTTCACACCCACCACCCGCTCTGGACAGGAAGCGCCCACATTGTCAGCTGGGAGATTTCGGTGCTAATAATCTCGAGCGACAAGGGCAGCAATCCACTCACCCCAACGCATCCGACAGTGGAAACAAACCTCCTTGACGATCTGAAATGGGGGCAGGTTTTTTATCGTGGAGTTTCCTTTGATTTTCGCTTTTCTCATATTCTTTCCATAATGTATTTTATTTAATGTACATGTTCTGAGCTTTGGCAGATTGGTTCTGGCTTAAGCAGTTAACTTATATCTAACCCCGGATTCGGGTTGCAAAAAAACAAATTTTACGATGCAAAATCATTAGGATTAAGACTGCCCAGGGAACTACACAACCGGGATGCGGCCAGACGGAAAAGTGTTAGGGATTTGAAGCCTGTAATAATACTGGGCTTGTGAGATAACAGCTAGGTAACTAGATTATGATGCCCTTGATTTGTTTTTGTATGATATGTCCTAGGCCTGGGCTAATGGAAAGTGGTTTCATGTATTATATCTACGAGAATCCTTTGATTTCTGCTCACTATTGGCAAGATGTTACTAACTACATCGCATATCCTGAAAGCCTACAGGTGCCGCTAAGCATTCAGGCTTTGGAAAAGCCGGGATAACAAAGCCCAATCTTGTCTTACTTTTACCCAGCGTGGCCGAAACAGGCAGACGTGTTTGTTGCTAATTCTCCTTTCATAAGCTCACCCGAGGTTTTTTTGTCGCCGAATCATACTCACTAAATATCACATACTACTGCCACGTCTCCGCCCGGAAGTGCATCTAACTATCGTCAACCCCCGAGCACATTAGCGAGCTATCTTCTGGAAGACCACTAGCACTGCTGGTAGGAATATATTGTACTCGGGTACAAGGGTAAGTCGGACGCGGTCCCATGAAAAGTCTGGGTTTATTTCCTATTCTGGGGGTGCGCCCGACTTTTGTCGACCTTACAAAAAAAGCCACAAAATGTGTTTGTATGGGGGAGAACCATAGTTGCCGTATATGGGGTGCGCCCGACTTTTGTATACCTACATGTACAGTACAAGCGTTACTCTAAGAGCAAATTCATTCCCGCTCGGTTTCTAGGGAGGTTTGGAGACTGTGTACCTTAGGAAGGGGGTCGAGTGGAGGACTAGGGACGGATGGGTGGTCTTTCTTGATTTCAGCGAAGCCCATACCGTGGAATCCCAAATAATTGAAATCAGTGCGATGTCGTTGAAGTTGCCTCCTGGGGTAAGGTTTGGTGTTTCTTTTCTTTTCTTTGTCTCGGAGGGGCTGAGACGCTCTTTAATTGCCTCGAGTTTCCCCCTTTTTCCGAGTCAGGGAATTCTCGACTACCGTACTGTACATGGCTCATGGTTTAAGTATTCGAGATTCTACGGTATTTGTAAATGATTGAACAAGTAGAATGGATGAACAAGGTAGGGATCTCGAAGTTTTAATTTGGGAACCTGACTTCCGAGTGATCCATGAACAAACTGGTGTGCACCCTAAGATATTCCCAATAGTAGCCCTCTGTGAATCATGGCGCCTGGCTCCGACTGTGCTCATACAGTAGCCGAGCGTACGGACAAGCAAATCGGTTGTCAAGCACGATTTAGCCGAATGCTTATCTGCTTAAGTACGGTATGGCTGCCATTGGTGTAACGGAGCCGCTGAAAAGCATCACCGCATTTGTCCCCTGCCTATCAGAAGTGTCGCCTATCACTCCTGCCACGAGCCTGGTGCAAGGGCTTTTCTTGTTCACAGGGGCATGTATGGAGATCGCACGCATCACTTCAGAATCTCACAAGTTTTTAAAGGGTTTGGTTGGTAAGCTACTTTGGTGTCTGCGAACATTGCCGCGGCCTTACAATACTGGTAATTTTCTGACGTTTGCGAACACACCTGGCTCAGCATATGCAGCTGTTGGGCAATGCATCAGAACCGAACTCAAGTACCTCTGGGATATTCGTTGGAGACCCTCAGGGGAGGGAACTTACGGGTACTTGAATTTAGGTGGGAGTTTTCAATTTTATGCGTTGTTACTGCTGGTATAATTGGGCCGTCTACCATATGCACGCGTATACGGACACAGTTGTGTTCGGAAGCGAAAGTTACAGATATCCCATAGACGGATGAGACATGCAGATTCACGACATTCCGTATGCTCGTGGTGTCGAAGAGTTTTTTTAAAAAAGACCACTATTCCATACTGCCTAAATCAAAGCGAAAAAGATTAAACTTCGGTGGGATGACGTAGTAGCATTTTTCTAAAAAGGGCTTCGAAATTGCGAGTACGGTGGCTCTTCGCTGTGGCTCTGTCACTTTTCCTGGAGAACGGTGGTGAAATATCGAGCTTTTATTGGTGGATGACCGGCCCTGTGCCCGATGGGTTTCAAGTTTTCAAGCAGCACGCGAAGCATCATTCGAACAGAGATTGCAATTCACTCGTTTACTACATATGCAGGCCTGAGCGACACTTGTGCTCGTGATGTCGGTGTTGTTTTAAAGACTGCTATTGCATACCACCAAAATCCTGAGGTTCTGGTCGATTTTTGCCCGTATGAAATAGCAGTCGTGTTCACAAACGTCAAAAAACTACGACTAGACTACCTGCAGCTCCCTTGCATACACCACAAGACCCCACTCCCAACACTAGTTGGACCCGTTCATTCTTACATTAAAAGGGAGTCTTCCAAGCTCGCAATATCTCACCGTCGCCCTCTTCCTCGCCTCCCCACCTCTCCACCTCCCCCGGAACGCTTGAAAAGCCCCCTCGCATAGGACATCGCTACCATGGCGTCCCTCCCCAAAATCGGTGCTGCTGTCCACTGTCCTCCCCCGCAGGACGCCGTGTGCCTTCGGTTATGCAGACACCGGGTAGTTATCGCAAGACAACATTTGCGACCGCACCGGCAGGTTTCTCTGTCGCTAGAATAAGGAAAGGATTTTCTTTCTTCCGGAAAAATAGGCGGGGCTATCTGACGGGCCCCGGGATTGTGGGTGCCTGTCCCGACTCTACACATCCGCAGTTTCGCATTAGGCTTCTTTGCTGTGGGATACCGGTATCCCCTTAACTGTGCCCGCGACGAAACTGGACAGGTGGCGAACAGGGGTATTTCTTGGACAAAAGAGAATCGTGGAGGTTAGGGTTACAAAAAATTACTGGTAATTGATCCCTGTTCATCACCGCCTTGTTTCGTCGTATGGCGGTGGAGACTGCACCCCCGCAATGCAGATTTTTGGACACGGTGGGGTGATTTCTCTATCTTACCATGTACCTAAAACAATACTAACCGAATTGGCAAAAACAAGACCCGAATTTTCCTACCCAAAAACTTACTGCCCTTCATCTACCTTTTCCGGTTTTTCTAAAGACTACGTGGCTCACATAGGTGCGGAATATCAGAGTGATCTGGCAGGCTATTGAAACCCCCTTTGTGGGGTAGGGAGGGGACGTAATCGCAGGCTCAGTCGAAAAATAGACAACGTCTTGCTACCCGGGGCGGTCACAATGTCCTGGTACAACTCTCTTGTATTCGAGCACTTTCGGCTCACCATATTCCATACCTATTTAGCTCGTACTGTATCCCGCCAAGCGACTGAGGATTGAGTTTCAGTCGGAGCCGATACTCAAATAATTGGACACGGGGCTAGGACGTTGGATTTGCCTTTGCTGGTAAGGTCTGGCTCTTTTTTCTTTTTATTTTGTTTTAAGCTCGATCTGAGAGGGTCTGTTTTCGCTGTGCGCTCGCCCCACCTATCTAAGAGAGGGAATTTCGGACGTCCTAGCCTCGGGTCTAATTATTCGAGTTCTTACGGTAGAGCAACAGAGGTGACAGCAAACAGGCTCACCAAACTTGTTCTCTGACAGCAGCTTCTTAGTACTATTGGCCATCTCCGCCCCCTACTCTCCCCCGCATGTTCTGTTCAGCCAGCCAGTATGGCCATCTTGCAAGCGTGTAGGCTCCATTCCATCCTTCACCCTTCACGAAGTACGACTCACAGCTGATCAATGTCTACCAGCGCTATGGCGATTGAGCCCCCGACGGGATCGAAGGGCTTCCATCCCGGAGAGCATAAAGACTTATCGGATTCGGCACAAACTATCCTGGTGTCGAAGAGAGTGTGCCAAACCCTTCTCCTAAAGACGGTAATAACAAAATCTCTCCTTGCACAGCACGATCATATTACTTACATACTTTCGATTGAAGGCCATATTGAGCATCATAGGCCTCCCAAAAGATCTTTATGACTTTGTGAGTGCCCCAACAGATCCGAGATGGTGTTGCATTGAGGGGTGTAGCATAGTGTCAACTGCGTCTGGTTTCCTGGTGATACACATTTATTACTCGGAATTTTATCACCGGGAATCCTAGATGGAGCACGGTGGAACAGGGGAGGAATAGAATTCTTAGCATACTTTCTGGTCCGGTTGTACCCTACATCCTGCGGTACAGAGCATGTAGCATCAAGCCTCAGAGCACCGACCTGAATTGCTTGCAAGGGGTTTGACTGATTAATTTGCTCCCATAGTCCTTATTACTCGGGAGATATCGCCACTCTAGGAACACAGCTACCAAACCGCATTTCAATCCAGAGGTAAGCCAACTCCGCCCGCTTATCCCGCAGTGCATCTGAAAAGTGCCATCCCTAATTTAGGATTCACAGGCCCGGTATTAGTGATCAGGGGCCGGCCCTGGCTAACAGCTTTGAAACGTTGTGCCCGCTACCTCCGGAGCTTGAAAGTCTACCACTCTATCTAGATGAGGACGGATTCTACTCTGTCAACGGCCCGAGGCTTCAGGTGAATCATTGCGAATATCCTACAATTCACCCCCCGGAAAATCAGATTTTGAACCTTGGAAACACAAAGATTCTTTCCTACCCTCAGTCCCCTGTACGCGCCATCAACAAAGTGGGCATTCCTAGCGGCTCTTCTCTCCCTTATACTCCGGTTCTTGTACCCTCACCTCAATCTCAGTATAGCCCCCGAAAACCCCCCCGGGGGAAACGTGTTTGCAATGAACTTGGTTGCACCTGGCAATTCCCTTTCCCGACCAAGCAGGCCCTAGCCCGTCACTATGAGGTGAAGCATCTCCAACAACGCTTCAATTGCCCAATCCCAGGATGCGAGAGAGTCGGGGATAGGGGAATCAAAAGAAAGGATAACCTTCGTGCCCATATGTGGAACCAGCATCAGGTTGAACCGCCCTGTGAATCCCACCCAAGCTAGGCCAGAGCATCGACACCATAGCATTCCCTTGTCCTGGGAATCGTGCACGCTTCCCCCCAATCTTACTAGTTTTACCATGACTACTATTGTAATACATTAGCTACTCGGTTGGGCCTTTTCAGGCAGGGTTTGCTAAAGCATTGGTTTCTCCCATTTTTCCCTCTCGCCACTCTATGATTGGCTATGTCTTCGTACACTCTTTCCGCCATCTCCTTTTTTCAATTTCCTAGCTACACCAAAAGATCAACCTCCGGGTCTCGTGGTTCCGACGAACACCTCCGGTTTTCTCTTGTTTCTTCTCATGTTTTTTCTGGCGGGGCCTATATAATAGACCTCGCGCTGTATTTCCTTTTAGCCCACTATGCTGAAAATCTTTCACAGTAACCCTGGTTGACCCACAGCTGGATTCTCGTTTTCACGTTTACCTTGGCTGTATTTATTTTAGTTTTTGTTTGCTGGACCCCTTACGTCCACATACTAGAGGCTAGTCTCTTCCCCTCGTCTTTTTCTGTAGATTTCCCTTAGGTTCCCTTATAATTTCCCATCCCTTCTAGGCCGTCCATTTACTCTAGTTTCTTTCTTCTCCTTCATATTTTATTTATTTATTCAGGTATTCATTGATATTTGCCCATTTATGAGCAGGTATCTTTAGTAAATAATAAAACATCACCATGCTCGCTTTGAACTTTTCGTTTCATTATTTGCATAGGCAGGACACCCCTGGAATGCGCAGGGCCATTCTCGACCTTAAGGTCTCTGTTGGCGCGGCATTTAGGTGGATCGGTTGAGAGGGGCGGGATTACATTACTCGCCGTTTTCTAGCATTTAAGCCATTGGATGGCGTAATAGAGGCTCAAGTTGTAAGACTGATGGAGGTGGAAGAATCGCTCAGATGCGCAGACTGTCGGAGATGTCGAGGAGGTGTGCACCATATAGCCTTAACCGTATCCGCAACCAAACTGCGGGGGGTGACGAACTGGGGTATCGCGAGGAAACTCTATAGCTAGAACAGGTTGTCATTCATTCCAATAAATTAACAGTAGGATAATTCCCAACATCCGCCATAAACAGGTTATTTCATCTGTGGATAGGAATTAACAGCCATTGTTAAGGTGTTTAACAGTATGCCCGTCGACAAAATTAACCGAGCACCAAGCAACAGGGACTTAGGCAGTGACAGCGGCACTCTCCCACCAACCCCACTATCATCAAAAAAACTAATAATAAAAAAGAAAATTACAAATGTAGATACATAACAGGATACATAGTAGGAATTCTGGAGAAATTCTTCCAGGCTGTGTTGGAAGTGCGTAGTGATGAGGTGGGCTGCGTTGCCGTTGATGATTGGTGTGTCTGGGTCGTTGATGTTGTCCACGGGCAATAGTTAGCCTATCCCTGACATTCTCTTACATCTGCGAAAGTTTTAACCCCTGACATCCCATTACGGAGGTACAGGGAATATGTTTTGTAGGTTACACAGGGGTTGAGGGTGGCCGACCTCGCTTGTGGAATCTACAAAACTTATGCCCTGTACCTTCGTAGAATGTATAGGAGCGCCTGCTCTATCACCTAATTGAGCCATAAGTTTGATCAGATCTGCGGTTGAAAACCCTTTGGTGGTTGAGAATGGACGATATTTTCTTGGCAAAGTATGATACTCTCCCTAAGGTGTTCCCTTACCACCCAGTAGTCGTGCATACTCTTTTTTGTCGGCAAAAGTGAATCGTCAAAGTTAGGGTTCCGGGTAATTGGTCCTTGTTCGTCACACGCCCTCTTTTGCCTTGGGTGTCATACCCTATACATCCATTCCCACACGTCCACACTTCTGTGATCCTCCATATTTGTGCTTCCCGATATCCGCGCTCTCCCAATGATACACCTGGGCTACTTCGTAGAGGCCGAAAACATTATCGGCAGCGATAAGATAGCAGGTGTCAAGTTAAGATATACCGGTACTAATCTGTCCAGCAGTGCAGAGTCTATCTATTTAATAAAAATCAGAAGCAGTGATCATCAACCACTTCCGAAGCTTATGTAAAGAGCCTTCCATGAAGCCGATTAGGTAATCAGCTCTCACGTGATTAAGTTTTATCAAATTCAGAGAATGTAGAGCCCAAATTAACTTGTTTTTTCGTTCGTATAAAATCAGGAAAACTAAGCGCACTCAGGTTACTTAAGGACACGATTACATAATGGAGCTTATTAGAAATGATACACCGCTTAGGACTCAATAAGCTGTTGGTGGAACGGAGCGTTTATAGGGCCGCTAATTCGATATGGGATGCGCTTCGAGTACCTTTATCGAAGACGAGAAGAAGAGAGATAAGGAAGGCGAAATGGGAGTTGTGGCAAGACTAGTTTGATTTGATTTACCGGAAGGAAAAATACCTGTGCTTGGGAAGAGAGGATATTGAGAAGACATAAGAGACCCCGCTACAAATGATAACCAAGACCGCTCCATGACTAAGCATCTCCGCTCCGGCATAGAACCCAAGATATCCAACCCCGCTGATGCGGGCTGAGTAAGCAACCACAGGATGTCACTCGGCATTCCTAACTATTTTGGGAGCCGAATAGGCTCTACTGCGCTGGTACTGTACCGTAAAAATTCAAATAATTGGACCATGTGCTAGGAGGTTGGACTCGCCTCTCATAGTATAATAAAGCCTACATTTTTTACTCTTTTCGGTCTCAGTGGACGTGTTTTTTGTTGCGCTTTCCCCCCTTCCAGAGGAGGAAATTCCGGACTGCATAGCACATGATCCAATTATTCTAGTTTTTACGGTACAGTGAAGAAGATCTCCTAGGGCGGTGAGGAGGTGCAGAATTTAGTCGAGCTTTGTTGTATGATAGTTGGCGACGCCAAGCTGACTACTTTCCCAAGGGGCAACCACACCAAATAATTTTAACCTTCATATTAAGGCAAGTTATCTCCAATGAGTATTATTTTATTACAGAGTACGATAGAGGTTATTGTTCTTGCCTTTTTTCCACCAAAATGAGCATTTTCGAGATTCCACAGCAGTGTTCGCAGCCGTCCGGGGGCCCGGCGGGGCCCCGCGGGGGGACTGCCAAGAGCCCCAGACGGGACGGGACGGCTAGCTGTAGTCCGTCCGGGGCGCTTTAAGGGCAGGACCGCCGTCTTTAGGCAGGACGGCGGGCCCT
>Ga0307513_10009783_pt1 | contig 12110 bp, 13 predicted proteins | sample 15_EM_MG_FD_202174 | JGI IMG/M metagenome (GOLD analysis project Ga0307513, IMG submission 202174) | Populus trichocarpa ectomycorrhiza microbial communities from riparian zone in the Pacific Northwest, United States - 15_EM | ecosystem: Host-associated > Plants > Roots > Unclassified | place... | reverse complement strand
ACTGATCTTCTGAACCTGATTAAAACGAATCAAATCAAATTAGTTGAAACAAAAACCATTATCAAATATGATCAGATCAAGCAACCAGGTAGCTAGCTAGACAGGTATGACTTGCTTTTATGATCATTGTCGATTCTACTGAAAAACACTTCTTCAGACAAGTCGGAATAGGAAGCTAGCCATGAAATCTTCTTCATCGGAAGGAGGGCAAGCAAGCCCCACGTCTTCTTCTTCTTCAACCAAGTCTTAAAAAAATTTTCTTTTCTCAGCCTCCATTGTAGACACCCTCAGTGAGTTCTTCATGTTTATACGTTATCCCAGTAATTACTGCAATGAGAAATTTAATCATGTCAAGTTCATGTATGAGATATATTTCCAAATGGCTAGAACGAGAAGTACCAATGGAAGAAGTAAGAGAAGCAGTATGGGACCGTGATGTTACAAAATCTCCAGGACGTTTCAATTTCAAATTCTACAAGAAGGCTTGGAGCTTGATCTGTCATGATGTGATGGATTTAGTGGCTCAATTTCTCAGAACAGACAGGCTTCCAAAGGGTGTAAACCTTGCCTATGTAACCTTGATTCCAAGGACTATATAAGGTATCTAAAGGACTCTCCGACTATATATAGAACGATTAGCATGGTTCATGGGATATACAAAATAGTGTCAAAGGTACTCTCCAGTAGGATGAAGCATGTCATCCGAGACCTTATTAGTGATAGTCAAACGGCATTCATAGCAGGTAGACAGATTATTAATGGGTTTATGATAGCTAATGAAGTTGTTTATGACCTAGAGAGGAGTGGGGAAACGTGTATGATGTTCAAAGTAGATTTTCACAGAGCTTTTGATACAGTCTTGTAGGAGTACCTTCATGAAGTGATGGGATATATGGGATTTGGTAATAAATGGAGAAGACTTATTTATGAGTGTCTTTCTAGTTCACAGCTTCAGTTCTTGGCGATGGTTAATTCTCCAACTGGAGAGTTCTGTGGCGGTCACGGTATTTGTCAGGGCGACCCATTGTCTCCGTTCTTATTCAACATAGCAGTGAAGGGTCTATCAGTGTTGTTTCAGTAAGTATCAATCAACTAGTGGTATGTTTAGAGGCATCCAATTGAGGAATCAATGGAGATTTTATCACCACTTGCAATATGCTGATGATACTCTAGTAGCAAGGCCATTTTAAGTTATCTACTAAACCGACTGCAAATATTTATGATATGGAAGAATAATTGACACATGGTGCCTAGACTTGGAACTTAATTTGACGAAGGAATGTGAGGGCTTCAGAGTGGGAGCAGATTAATTCTCTACAACGACAGTTGAATGGTGTTCAACTTGGGAAAGAAGATGTTAAAATCTGGAATATTGATAGGAATGGAAAATTTACAGTAAAGTCTTATATTTCTCTGATTAACAAGTTGATTTTTCAAGGAGCTCGCTCATCTACTTAAAACATTTGGAATGGAGTAGCACTGTCAAAAAAACAAGTTTTTCCATGGTTAGTTGTACAAAATCATCCATGTACAAAAGACTTTATGCTCAACCGACACCCTCTTTCATTGGAGGAGCAAACATCATGACCGTCTTGTGCAGCTGAGATAGAATCAACAGATCTTATTCAACTACTTTGCCTTGGAAACTATGGACTAAGTTTTTTTTTTTTTTATGGTTAGGGAATCACCTAATTTTTAAGCAAATACAGCTGGATTGGAAATCAGCTGATTACGTAGGTAATGATTTGCGAAGAGATACAGAATAAATTCGCAAATGATCCGGCCATGCTCGTCATGATAGCTGATGTTCTTGGATAGATTGTTCGCTACTGTAAATTTCTTCTTTACCTTATCCTAAGCTACTGCTTTACTTGAACTCACTTTGTTTTTCTTTCTTAGCCACCCTCTAAATGGCTAGCTTTCATGAATAATATTTCCCTATTACCATTAAAAAAAAATGAAATAAAACAAGAGTAAACCGTTGAAGGAAGTCAGTGTTTACAGTAACTGCACAGTTCAGAAATGCTACATCCGGCAGAGAGAGATCTTTCTATCTGAACATTACGAAATCAACCTGAGGTTATACAAGCAGCAGCAAAAATAGTAAATTTTATTAGATTAGTTGGAACCTATTCTATTCAATAACTGGGTGCGCTAACAAACATACAAAAGACATGGGGGTGATGGCATGCATTATACAACTCGCTGCTCGTACATTGCCCCGAGTCACAAACTTCTAAGTATAAATAAGCATACGAAGAAATGGATGGAGAACTAGGATGTACAAAGTATGCCACGGTTTGAATTAGGAGTCAGACTGCTCAGATTTCAAAGCTGCACCCGATGTAGATGCACAATTCCCATTTTGAAGGCCGAGGCTGTTGGCCACCATAGAATCACTAACCAACCCAACATCATTATCCAAGTTGAGGGTTCCTCTGGCCTTCCGGTTACTGATGAGGATGATATAAAAGCATCGGTTAAATAGAACAAAGAAGAAATAATCTCGTATTGTAAACGTTGTTGCAATAAGGAAAGCATACCCGTTCAGGCGGTTATTGATAGCATTTAGGTCTTTTGAAGGGCTCTGGTAAGCATGGGTGCTCTCTCCAACACAAGCATAATAGCTTTTTGAGCTATTTGAGATTAAAGCATCCATCTAGAGTCGGTGGAAAAAAAAAATACAGATTACACGGATGCAAAGGGAACAGGGAATTATCAAAGTTCAATATTAGTCTGTCTTGACATTCAAGAAAGCAAGCTTCACATGGGCCATATAACTTCCAAGTCGGTGGAAAAATTAATACGGAGTCATCAAACTTTCCCCACGTGCTTGCTTCATTTGTACTGACAGGCTGGTCTCATATGCAATGTTGGGTAATCCTTTAGCAAGGAGATAGAGACAAAAGTAGAATTGAAATGGTTGGAAAATTGAGAAGTACCTTGGATGACCGCAATGGAGAGACATACACATTATGCGCTGACGATACTTTCTTAGGAGACATATCAGGGAGACTTGGAAAAGGTGATACTTTAGGTGATGCAGGACATTGACCTTGTTGGGCAGGAGAGAAAAGAGAGGCATGTTAAGCAATGGCTTAACTGCAAATGCAAAGAACTGCAACTATAGATACAGAAAAGTTCTTAAAAAAAAAAAACTATACCATCTTTATTATTACCAACTTCAGGAACATTACTGGCTTTCACAGTTGTTCCAGCAGAACCAACATCCACCAGCAAAGGCTTTGCAGCCGGAATAAAAATTTCATTGTAAAACGTAATAATATCCACATGATCCTGCCCCGTTCTCTGTTTTCAGACAATTCAAAAGATTAAACATCCCCACAATACATTACTACAACAAGAGTGGAGAAAAGTCAACATACCCCATTATGGCGTGCAGATGACCAATCCACAAACACACTGCGGAAAACTAGTGTTTTACAATGTGGCTGCCTCCTATAATTGTATATAATTTCCCTGAAGGTCAGATTCAATTTAGAAATCTGCAGGCAAAAACATGATGGGGTAAGAGAAGTAGAAATAAATGGACAATTACATGGCAGGTAACAAACTCTCATGAGTTACTAGCAGCAAACCTTTGCAACTCCATAGAAACAGCAAAGAATGATCTGGTCAATATGACGGTTGAAGAAGAGAGATGTCTGGTGGCTTAGTATAAGTTGAAAAAGACGATAGACATTTTCTCTAATATGCTGCTGAGACGGTTGTAGCTTTTCAATCATACCATTAATTCTGACAGCAGCCAACTTATTAATCTAGGAAGGACAACAAATATGCAACATGTAAGAGTGACAACCTAGAGAGATAATAAAGCAACAGAATTATTGTAATCAAATTCCAAAGTGATGCCAAGTGGCAAAATGGCCATCAAGAAGAACTACTTCAGAGCAATATATTAGTAATTTACACCTTGAAGGTACTAGAGTGGAACTTAACAATCCTAACATAGGGGCAATAGTAACCACGACCTTAATATCCAACAAATGTCATCAATACCCTTAACAAAAGAGGTTAAGGTTGATGGCAATCATCACTTTGGCAAATCCATTAATTTAAACTTTATACTGGATATACATCAATCAAAAAATTGAAATATGTGAAAATGTCCCAAGGAAAAAAGTAAGTTGAACTACTCTAATTTGAGTTTGAAGCCATGAGATGCCTTCACAATCTATGAAATAGCCAATCCAGCTGAGTTCAAGGTTCCTAGATGCTGTTTTGAACCAAGTTTTCAGCTCTTGAAACATGGCTTGGCCATAAACAACAAGGAGATCAGCTAATCCCAGCTTTGTTATAAACCTTAAATTCATTGAATGTTGCAGGTAAAAGTCAAAATTGATCAAGATATGAATTCACATTAATCAGTAGTGACTACTGGAGGTAAATCTGATAGCCATGTAGAAGGAAGAGAAAGACAGTAAATTTGGAGTAGCATGTCCTATTTGTTAGCACATTTTTAGTGAACTAGCAACTTTTTTGACGGAGTTAATACCAATGTATTAGAGTACATGTTCTGGTACAGTTTGTTGAATTCATTGAAGTGAAATAATACAACTCCTTTCTTTCTCTCTCTCTCTATCTCTCTCTATTCCCTTCTTTTTATCATCAATCTTTACCTAATTTCTTCTCTGCTGTGCCTGTACCCTATCAATCACACATTGGAAATTGCAAGTGTGACAGTTCTGAGGATAAAGACATGTTAAATAACTGACCGAGAATACTTCTTCGCATGGCTTCCTAGAATAGTGGCTCTAAAGACACCTCCCTACACAGCTCTTCATAACAAATGAACAGAAAGAAGGGCCAGCAAATTCAAAATTATACACATTTGGAACCTAAAATGCCTTTCAAAATTACACACATTTGGAACCTAAAAACTTATCTTATTTTTTCAAGCAGGTCAAACAATGAAAATTTCAAATTAAAACAGTGTCTACTACCTTCGTAAAAAATACATTGATCCCAGTTTCTGCACATGTTTCCCCTCCTCCTCCAGGGTTTGGACGTGTTGGACTGTAACAATTAGAAAGGCACAGAACTCAAAATTGGAAAATAGAAAACACAGATAGACTGCATATATACCACTTTGTATCCCCTAAAACTACCAAACCTTACCTGGCAAAGGCAGACTGCAAAGGAGGAGGTGGTAGCTTTGATTTAAGATTACCCAGTAGGCGGTCTTTCACTGGTGATGTGAAGGAATTTCGCTCTACCAACACACTTCGGAAGTCTGTGCAAGGTCTCTTTGGAGACCTGAGATCTCCATTCTGACCTGAAAAATTGATACACGACCCATGTATAAGTGATATTTCTAAAACTCTCCCGATAAAAGAAAAAAGATGAGAAGACTTCACCTGATCCTGGAGAAGTCTCATGCTTTTGCAAAGAAGGCACAGGAGGCAAGCATCCAGATGAAAAATTAATATGCATGGCAATTGCATCCAATGATGGCATTGGTTCTGCTAATAATCCAAGTCGATTTATCTCTGCAGAAAGAGCCGGTCTTGCAACTGTCAAAGAATTGTAGAGTGAGGATCCTTTTTCCCACACCATGCTATCCAAAAGTCGCTCTTCCAAGGAATTCAAATGCCGTCTCAACTCCCGTGGGAGGGACTCCTCATGCCTAATGAAACTCTCTATAACCTTGCTAAGATCAAAAGCTGTAATGCCTGTTCTCTCCAAAACTGCAGGAAACAACATTGTCACTGTCTTATAAGTTGCCACAACTAGCTCAGCAGAACACGCTAGCATGCATCTATGGAACCTCTCATTAGTTAATAAAGAGGTCAAGTTAGTTGCATGCAGTATTTGGGCCTCTGCTGTGCACATTGATTCCAAAACCCTGTAATATAACTTGAGTGCCTCCAATCTTCTTTGTTCTGCCCATATGTTGTCCATTAGGTTTGTACTTTGCAGACTTCCATTCACACAGCGTTCTCCAAGAGAACTACTTGGAAATATAGCCTCCAATATTATCTGTGCTCTACGAATGACATCATTAGTTACATCCTTATCACATGACACCAGGAAGCGCTCCAACTGTGCTGAGGGTTTTGATGGAAGTGGGGAAATGATGGTCCGAAGCCACTTTGCAGTTGTCATTGCAGTGCTTACAGGTGTGGCTGCCATCTTTGAGTTTGCACTACCAGGAATTCCATTTGCATGAGATGCAGGAGAACGATGAGGAGATAGTGGACTTGTGATTGTCTTTGTTGGTGAGGATATTAAATCAAATTTTCTCTACACAAACAAATAGATGATCCTATGAGATCAAATTTTGACAGAACAGGGGAATATCATAAATTATTTTAACAATATGTGTTTATATATGCATTCTGCATCAAAATTCACCTTGGCACCAGTTATATTCAAGGAACCTGCAGATACACTCCCTGAACCAAGTAAGCTGTCCTCCTCGTTAATAAACACCCTCTCGTCCAGTTCAGCCTTGTTACGAATTGCATCATCATAATCCTTCTCTAGAATATTCAAACTGGATTGCAGGGATGATTCCTCCATCAAATCTTCATAATAGATCAAACCATCTGCATCCAAGAGAACTTGAATCTCAGAGGAGAGAGAGAGAGAGAGAGAGAGAGAGAGAGAGAGTTGTGATGATATAGATCTGTATCCAAGACAACAAGATTTACAGGGGAGAGGGGGAGAGGGGGAGAGGGGGAGTTGTCACAATCTAGATGGAAACATTTCAAACACACCTGGGTTGATATTCACTAGGTTTTCATTTTTATACTCAGAGGCCGAATGGGGCTTCTTCTTCAAGATATTGGCTATTAAATTATTGGTAGTTTCCATCGATTTCCTCAACACTTCTTCTGAGGTGTCATATTTATTGCAGAGTGAAGCGAGCAAATCGACACCTTTGTCTCCTTTCCTAACTGAAAAACACATAAAAAGAACAGGACTCCAATCAACAAGTTTCAAATATAGTTTCTCCCAGAAATTGAGGAGAAGATCTACCAAAACTGTCAGAAGAGCCAGATCATTACCAAACCATTGAGAGTCATTGAAACTAAAATTTCTGAAGCGAACTGGAACATGTATAATCAGAACAGCCTGATGAATATTTGTGAAATTGAAGGAAAATGTTAATTGATATGAAATACTTCATGATCTTATAAAAGAAGACAAAAAAATGTGCAAGTCTTAAAAGTTACTACTGGAACAGATTCGTGTAATGAAGCACTAAATACAAGACATGACTAACAAAACCGGAAACATTTTGTATGTATTATTTCATTTGCAGTGTTTCTTTCCATTATTCCTTTTAACAGACAAAAGAAAAAAGGATTATTATTCCCAACATTTCTAACAATTCTTCTCTTGTATTGTATAAACTATAAAGGAGCAACACAATTTTTTTTTCTCAAAAAAAAAAGTAATGCTTGTGCCTCTTGTTTTTATCAAGCTAGCAATCTAGTATTTGTTGATGAAGTATAGTAAACTCACCAGTACAGAAACCAGACCATTTGTGCAAGTGACCAGATCTTTAAAACGGCTGAATGCATGCACCCGGAGAGCCAGAAACAGCAACCACCCAAAACGATGGTGGTCTGATACATGTGTTGCTTCATTGGATATTGCTGGCTGTTTATCAGAACTTGCATCACTTGTCAAGAAAAGTTCCCTGCATGCACGCTTGTAGTGCCTTGTACCATGAAAAAAAAGATATAATGCTATTCAGATTCAATAGTGATATGAAGAAGCAAAATTGCAATCAGAAAAGCAGCTTCATGGAATGTTGGGGAGTGAGGTAGCGGTTGCTTTTCAAAGTGTTTTTCGCTCGAAATGATTATTTTTTATAAAATATTGTTTTTTTATTTTTTAAAAATTATTTTTGACATCAGCACATCAAAAGAATCTGAAAACACTAAAAAAATATTAATTTAAAGCAAAGAAAAAAAAATCCATTTTTTTCAGAAGTGCTTTTGAAACGCAAAAACAAACAGGGCAAAGGTACTATTATCCTAGAGATATCAGAAGGAAAGCAAAATAAACCAGCAAATACCGCAAGTTTCCTGTAAACATAGTTCCTGTACTATTTTTGTAACCAAATAGTTCCTGCACTACAGTCCACAAACAAGATAGATCTATAAACCAGCAAACACAGTAGCAAATGCAATTGGAACAACAGCCACCTGCTTAAAATGCTCAAGTGCACAAAATTGGCTTGCAGCTCCTTTGCCTGGTAGATGAGAAACAAACAGAGAAACAAACATAAAACAATGAATTCTGTCTTAGACAAATACACAAGACAATACAAATAAAAGGGAATGTTAAATAAACCCTTCTTAATGATATGATAAAATCTCAACCATATCAATACCTCAAGTCTGTTCTCCCAGTCTGCACCATATATATTGCTTAAGATTGGACCAGCCTTGACAATAAAATGGGGTAGCTCTTTAAAGAAGTCCACGATGCTGCAAGATATTAATCAAGATGATTAAAATTAGAAAAATTCAGAATGAAAAGCTACTTAAATTCAGATGGATTAAAAAAGGAACGCACTTCAGCTTTGCTAATCTCAATATTTGGCATAAAGTAAGCCCAGGATCATCAGACTTCTGCTGTGCATCATCTCTATTCTTCTCGCTCAACCTCTTAACAGAGTACGAAACAAATGCAAACCAAAACCTCTCTGCTTCTTCCGACTAACACATCAAATTTGAAACCAATTAGATCTTCAGCCTTTTATCATGAAAAACAACAGCAAAAATACATAAATAATATAAATGAGAAGATAAAATATGTACCGTGCCATTCCCAATAGATGAAACATTTGTCATCAAAAGATGTTTCGTGTCTTTGAAAAGCTTAATAGCCTGTGTACAAGTGTTCTCATCCAATGCTAATCCACTCTGCCATCAGATCCCATTTTAAATTCCAAATCAACAAACTTAAGTGAATAAATAACTAAAAACAAACATGACACACTCGAAAAAAAAAGCATGCTAAGGATCTTATACCTTGCAAAAGTCAGAAAATCGAACTTCAACCGCATCACTATACCCTTTCACAGTTTCCCCTCCATCATTACTTGAATGACTGGTTGTCATAACTGTAGTTTTGTTTTCTTCCATATTCTTCAGAGCAGCTGGACTCATTCAAAACCCTAATTAACACAAACACTACACTTGATTATAAAAAATTTAGCTCCTTTTCCTTTCAATAAAAACTGAACTGAATAGATCCGATATTTAGCTAATTCCTTAGTCAACGCAACAAATCAACTAGAAATCTACCAAACCCAATAATTCAATTCCAAATGAGTTCCAACTTAAACCCCAAATTTCAAAAAAACAAAAATTAACTTCTAAAACATGATTAGTAGCATTTAGTAACTACTGATTAGTAGCATTTAGTAACTACTATTCCAGCTCCCTTTAACCCAAAAACAAATCAAGAAAATTTTTAAGAAAAAAAAACAACTTTTAAATAATGTCAAGAAAACCCAATTTAGATCAAATTCAATTTAACCAAACAATTAAGCACGCACAAAAAAACATATATTAACCCAAAAGAAAATCAAATTTAAACAAGATAAAAGAAAACTTACAATACTTATCTCCAGATCTTTCAAATCTCACTGATCTGCAGATCCAACAACAAAACCTTCTACCTTTCAATTCCACAAGGAAAAAAAGCCACCGTTTTTACCAGATCGAATTCAAAAAACCACAAGACTTTGTTTAGCTCGTGAAACCCTAAAAATTAAAAATTAAAAATTTCCCTCCTTCTTTCTCTCTCTATATCTCTCTCTCTCTCTCTCTCTCTCTGAGAGACCTCTTCTTGGGGAAACCCTTATCAGTCAGGCTCTCTCTCTATCTCCCTTTCTCTTTCTATCACTAGCGCGGGAAAATCTAACAAGGCTTTTTAACATACATACATGACATGGTGATATACATACATGGAGAACCAATGGGGACTTGACACGTTATGATAGTTAGGTTGTTTTACCGCCAAAATTTTCCCACCGTTACGAGATTCGCTTCGAGGTGAAGATTCGCCGTTACGGTAGGGTAACGGAGTTAATGGAAGATAGAGTTGCCTGTTAGGGTTTATTTTTATTTTTGGGGAATTGTGAACGGCCCACCCGTGTGGCTTGTTGCTGGTGGGGCCATTTTAAGGCTTTTGTTTTTGTTCTGCTTGTCGTTTTGTGCCAGTAGGTTAGTGAGATGGCACTGTGATCTCTCCTTCTGTTTTTTTTTTTAATTGTTATTAACTGTTATTTTAAATATTAAAGCCTTTGTGGTTTTGTTTTTTTTTTTGGTAAAACCACCGAGGTTAAAATTGATATCAATGTATTTATTTATTTTTGGAGATAGAAATAAAAACCGAAATTGAATGGTTAAACATATAAAGATCATTAACATTAACATTAACGATTAACTATTCAAATTAACAATTAACATTAACAATTGAAAAAAAGACTAACAAATGAGAGGTTTTGACTTTCGACTATCCCTCCTCGAAGAACATTAACGATATTTTACAAGACATGGGGAAAATATTATAGATTTTTCCATGCTACATGTTTTTTTTTTGTATATCTTTTTTTTTCCTTTTCTTTCCCACATTTTTTTTTTGTTTTTTCCCCTTTGGGCTTTACATGTTTTTTTTTTCCCAAGATTGTCTTCTTTTTTTTATTTTTATTTTTGTATTTTTTCTCAAAATTATCTTTGTCAATTTTTTTTTAATATGGAACTGGTTGAAAATTTAGTTCTGTAGTTATTTTCTTTAAAACATTATGAATTGCTATAATATTTTCCTACATGGCTTTTTTTATGAATTTTTTTCTTTTTTAAAAAAAAATAGTCTTTGTCGATTTTGCTTCATAGTTTTTTTTTTAAAACACTGTGAATTGTTACAATGTTTCCCCACATGGTTTTTGTTTTGCTACAGTGTTTCCCCACATGTTTTTTTTCAAAATTACCTTTGTCGATTTTTTTTTAATATTAAGTTGGTTGAAAATTCAGATTTCCCCACTCCCAAATGCATTGTGGATTACAACAGTAATCAACAATGCATTCCTCTTTTTTTTCACTCTTTTTTTCATTTTTTTTTCAAAATTATTTTTTTTATTTTACTTTTTAAATATTAAGCTTGTTAAAAATTTTGCTTTGTAATTTTTTTCCTTTAAAATACTATGATTTTCTCCAAAATTATCTTATTTTATTTTATTTTTTAATATTGAGCTGGTTAAAAATTACAGTTACAATATGTGAGGAAAGCACTGTAACTTTCCTCGCAAATTACTGTGGATTTCTACGGTGTTTTTTTCCACATGGTTTTTTTTCTATTTTGTTATGTTTTTCCCTAAAATTGTCTTTGTCAATTTTATTTTTTAAATATTAAGCTGGTTAAGAATTGCAATTACAAGTAAATACAAGTTTTTCCTCACAAAACACTATGGATTGATACAGTTTTTCCTCACATGGTTTTTTCCAATTTCTTTTGTGTTTTTTTTTGTAATATTTTTTTCCAAAATTATCTTTGTCGATTTTATATTTTTTAATATTAAGTTGGTTAGAATTTAACTTTGTAATAAAGCTTAATCATGTGGGGAAAGCACTGTAGCTTTCCTCACAAAACATTGTGGATTGCTACAGTAATTCCCCACATGGTTTTTTTTTCTTACATTTTTTTTCAAATTATCTTTGTCAATTTTATTTTTTTAATATTGAGTTGTTTGAGAATTACAATTACAAGTCCTTATAAATAAGGTTAAATCATGTGGTGATTTTTTTTTTAATATGGAGCTGGTTGAAAATTTAGTTTTGTAGTTTTTTTTCTTTAAAATACTATGAATTGCTACAGTGTTTCCCCACATGGTTTTTTTTTTCATTTTTTTTTGTTTTTTTCCAGAATTGTCTTTGTCGATTTTATTTTTTTTCATATTGAGCTGGTTGAGAATTTAGCTTCATAGTTTTTTCCCTTAAAACACTGTGGATTGCTATAGTGTTCCCCCGCATGATTTTTTTTTGTTATGATTTTTTTCAAAATTGTCTTTATCGATTTTATTATTTTTAATATTGAGCTGGTTGAGAATTACAACTGTAGATTCC
>Ga0307513_10009781_pt1 | contig 12112 bp, 14 predicted proteins | sample 15_EM_MG_FD_202174 | JGI IMG/M metagenome (GOLD analysis project Ga0307513, IMG submission 202174) | Populus trichocarpa ectomycorrhiza microbial communities from riparian zone in the Pacific Northwest, United States - 15_EM | ecosystem: Host-associated > Plants > Roots > Unclassified | place... | reverse complement strand
TCATCTCCTTTGGTTGCGGAAATTTCCCTGAGCATAGTTGGAAGAGTGCTGCCGTCATCATGGACATGGTGTACTCTTCGCCTTTGATTAAAATGTCGTTCTCGATGAGCCATTTCTTGGCTGAGTCCGGGCCTTTGATAGTCGATTGGGATTCCTTTACTATGTCGTCTTTGTTCTTTCGCAAAGTTCTCGTGCCGGCCGTGTCCGCCATTTCCCGAAGTTCGTCTTGGGGTCCGTTCCGTTGTATGTTGGTTAAGGGTGTGAATAGGTTAAGGTTTGTGTGGTTTGGGTTTTTTAGTGAAGATATATTACTCTAATCGACGCCGTCTTACACCTGAGTCGCTCTTTCCTTTGCCTCGAGTGCGTGGGAATAAAGTGAGATGGTGGTGGTACCGGATCAAGGAGAGCCTCCTGCAAATTTCCATAATCTCGAATAACTCGCGAGAGTTGAGAAACTGCTACGCCCTTCTTTCACAAAAATGATGATTATCTCAAACAACCCAAAGCTGACTATTTTTCACAATATCACTGTTTCGGGATCACGTAACCCCCCCCCAAGCTATCCTGTGCACTTAAGCGCCCAGAGATGGTCTGTCCGGTCGTCGATGAGAGGACGTGATGTTAGGACTCATCGTGGGCACTGCCTGCGACTGCGCCGATGCCTGTTTTTCCATGGGCGGCTTCCCCTCCTGGTGGGAGGGAGGAAGTTCAGGAAAACGCGCACTGGAGGGGGATCAAGGTCCACCGGTATCGGTCCGGTCGTCGATGAGAGGACGTGATGTTAGGACTCATCGCGGGCACTGCTTGCGACTGCGCCGACGCCTGTTTTTCCATGGGCGGCTTCCCCTCCTGGTGGGAGGGAGGAAGTTCAGGAAAACGCGCACTGGAGGGGGATCAAGTCCACCGGTATCGGCGTCTGCTGCTGCTGCGGATGCAAGTTGAGTATGACAGCCGCCACCTGATCTTTCATACTTTACAGTCGTGGGACACCAGCCAAGCGCAAGCTTGAAACCTGGCCCTCCTGACAGTGCTCTGTGCTGCAGTTGGACGACGTGTGGTGGCATCCTTCTTCGTTGGCAAGTACCGCACTTTCGGCTGTCTCAAACCAGGGGTTTCGAGGCCCATATGACTGAGAAAATGGAGCCAGCATACAGTACGTACCTGGAAAGGGCTGAACCCCTACCAAACATCCATTTTAAGCTATCCCGCAGCTCTATTAAGTCGAGGCGGTGTTCCTATATCTTATTTATAACACAGCCATGGCCAACCTGTCAAACCATCACTCTTGCCCATAAATAGCCCTATGAGGGAATGAGACGAGTCACGATCCCTTGATCTTCCAATTGGTCCGCAACGGCAGTCAGAACTCCTCAGAGTGGCCATCATGTTCCAAAACGCGAGGAATACAGTCATCACTGGAGGGATATTCACGATAAACCACGTCATTAACGAGGGCAGATGTGAGGCTACTATATCTTAACCGTAAAAATACTGATAGCTATAGCAATTCATAGTGATGGAGTTCCTACAACAATATATTGCTCCAGGTGCATTTCACAACTCTGACGAGCGTTATGACCCACCCAAGTGTCATCCACATACACGGAAGGCGGTTCTGAAGAAGATCATGGACTGGGTGAATGATATGGATAAAGTTGCGATGTTTCTTTGGTTATACGGTCCTGCGGGAGCTGGCAAGTCAGCAATCGCGCAAACGATCGCAGAGCTTCTTGCGGAGGCAGGGCTGCTTGCCGCTGCTTTCTTTTTCTCTAGGAATGCGCCTGGGCGCGATGTCAAGACTCCCTTGGTCGCAACTCTCATTTACCAACTCGTCAAATTCATACCAGAACTCCGTGCTCATGTTATTGAGGCAGTGTATCAGGACCCGGCCCTCTTCTCATGCTCGATTCAAGCGCAGATTCAAGCCCTCATCATCAAACCACTGAACGCTGTCGCTAATGACAAGACACTTGCACCGGCCCTCCTTTCTCGTCCAAGGTTAATCATCCTGGATGGCCTGGACGAATGCCGTACTGCTTCAGCGCAAACCCACATTCTGAAGTCCCTTTCCACAGCTGTAAAAGATCTCCACTTCCCACTCTGCTTTCTCATTGCAAGTCGACCAGAGAAAGATATCCGCCAGGCGTTCAATGACCAAAACGGTCTAGGATCGCTTTCATTCAGCATTGCGTTAGACGACACCTACCGACCTGATAATGATATTCGGGTCTTCCTTCAGTCAACATTCGACGAAATCAAACGAAATCACCCTTCAAGGGCTCACCTCCCCCCGGTGTGGCCTAATCCACAAGATATCCGACGGCTGGTGAAGAAATCCTCTGGCCAGTTTGTCTTTGCCTCTACAGTCGCAAAATATCTCAACTCCCATCGCCACTGGCCGCCTGATAGATTGAAAATTATTTTCGGACAATCTGCGCCGGGGCAGGAGACACCCTTTGCTGAGTTGGATAGCTTGTACCACCTCATTCTCTCGTCCATTGCCGATACCGAGAAATTACAGGATTTCTTGATGTTCCTAGTCCTCCGACCCCTCTCACAATATGGTCCGTGGGCGAGACAAACGATAACCTTGATTGAAAATTTTCTGTTTTACAGACCAGGCGAGATAGATATGATCTTGACTGACCTTCATTCTATTATTTATGTCCCATCGGGTTGTTTTAAAGAGCTCGGGTTCTTTCATGCCTCGCTCCCCGATTTCCTACTGGATAGATCTCGTTCAAAGGACCTCTTTATTGATCAAGGCACTGCGTATGCGAAACTCACTCGAATGGCCGTGAAGCACATTAACAATCCAAAATCTCCGATGTGGAAGAACCAGAGTATGTCCTTTCCTTTCTTGTTGTGACTTCATGATTCAATGAAAATGAAGACAGTGTTCATTGTGCATTTCGGTGGTGTTGTGTAAAAGCTCGTCCATCCTCGAGGCTCATTGAGGACCTCTGCGGGCTAGACCTTGCAGCTTATTTGAAGCATGCACCATCACAGTTTGTTGGGGACATTCCAGAATTAGTGTGTTGGTTCGGAAGGCAGGTATGTCGATCTCATTCAGTAAATGGCTTGCCTTATCTGATGCACAACATTTACAGCGGCTGAGTCCAGACGTCACGGAAACCTTGCTAGATCATCACTTAGCGACATTCGATGGATGGTTTCGAGCACAGGTCATGTCTTTATCTGCCTCACCACGGTTCCATTATTATCTCACAGTTGTTACACTCTTGGATCAGCTCGACCCGAAAGAATATACCTGGCACTGGCTTTCGGTGATTCTACAAGGTCGATCACCATCCCCCCCTGACAAGTTGCGTGTTCTATTTGGCGGGACGAAATCAAGCATAGAATTCTCTCGGATAATGTCTAAATTTTTGATGGACCGAGATCGAGCTGGTTTCTTCTGGGTCAATTCCCAGACATATGTAGACCTGGCAAGGTACATATTGGAGTTTCTGCGCGATATGTCAGTTTATAACCCTTACACTCTTGTGCGTGCTAATACGAATGCCCCAATTCATTCCAGATGCTTCGAAGATATTGTTGATGTACTCCACATGGCTCCGTCCAGGTCCCTGTGCCTGACAACGACCTATTATGAGGTTGGGAAGCTGGCATTCAAACTCCTTCCGATTTTGCTTTCAAGAATTAAAGCACTAGGAGGGCCACAGGTGCACGAAGTTACATTCTTATTTCGAAGTCACCCAGCCTTTTATTCGATCAAAAATGATCCCCTAGAAATGGAGAAGGTTAAGGCGGTCCAGGCCATTGAGGAGGTTTTGAAGGTGTGATTTTAACTTGTCCTTTTTCCTTGGGCAGACAATTCTAAATTTGATACTTAGAAAGAAAGAGATGTATCCATGTCCTCTTCATATATAGGCCACCCCCTTGGGCAATGGGGATTCTAGTGATCACTAGTATCCGAGAGCGACATACTTAGTAAGCCACTACCTTGCCAAAGTTGGGGACTGGGATTGGATTTGGAATGTTGATGAGGGATTGAGCCACGGGTTCGGTCAAGCGTCGTTACTTTTTGATGATACATTTGTTGCCACCTTGGATACTGATAACTAGAGTTGAGAAACTGCCATGCCCTGGATCACGTAAACCCTTAAGTGCCCAGAGATGGTCTGTCCGGTCATTGACAGTGAGAGGACGGGCTGTTAGTGATTGTTGGGATTTCGTCGCGGGCGCTGCCTGCGACTGCGCCGACGCTTGTTTTGCCATGGGCCGCTGCGGCCGGCCCCTCCTGGTGAGAGGAATCTCAGGAAAACAAACGCGCACTGGAGGGGGAGCAGCTTCCACGGGTGTCGGCGTCTGCTGCTGCTGCGGATGAAATTTGAGTCGTCACCTGAATCTTTCATACTCTGCAGTCTTGGGGCATCAGCCAAGCGCGAGCTTGAAAACCTGGCCATCCTGACAAGTGCTCTGTGCTTGCAGTTGGACGACGTGTGATGGCATCCTTCTTCGTTGGGCAAGTATGTAATTGCCATCGAGGATTCCAGACGCCCAGATTCCCAGTTCAAGTTGACTTCCGAGGGTAAGTTATCGTATGAATGCATTGATTAGGAGAGTCAAGAATCCACTCTACAACCAACCATTTAAGTACTATTCCTACTCACGATGTGGAGCCATGGCGTTTATTGGTTGGTGTTAGGGGGTACACTAGGCCCGAGGGCGTCCAGAGTGTTATGTAGTTGGCGGGGCCGCCGTATTCCACGGTGTAAGATCCATCCAACTAGATAAGATAAATGCAAACAGTCGACTGCTTGTCCTATTTCCCTCAAGGTATCATATTCTCCTGCATCTATATCTATAAACGTGGTCTAGGAAGAGAAGGTAAAGCCATCGATGTGAACTGATACAACAAGTATTTGCTCAGGTCTTCCGCTACATCAGAAAAAAAATCAATCAATTATCACAAAACGAAGAAAAAAAGAAAGCAAATAACCACATACCGAATTCCCGAGGTGCCTCATGCGGAATCTACAACGGAAAGATCAATCAGTTCAAAAAATTCTCATCAAGCTCATGTCCAACCAAGTCCACTTACCAAATGCCCACCCCCATAAATTTTCGTATTCGTCGCATTCTCCGGACGCACCCACACCTTGAGCGGCGTACCACCTGGCGCCCCGACCTCTGTGGCAGTGGGTTTGCCAGGCATAATCCACCTCAACGCGATCCTCTTATCGAGCGCCGCCAACCGTACAAACGCCTCGTACCCGGTGTGCAGCTCCGAACACAGCACGGCTTCTTGGATCCCAGAGGTCTTGAGCTTCACGATGGGGTTTCCGTGCTCGTCCGTGGTGTCGTGGATCCCACATTCGATGTGGATTTTGAGCACGGCTGGGTCCCACGCTTGGAAGGAGGGGAAATTGCTGAACGATTCTAGGGCCGCAGCGCTGGTAGTACCGGGGAATTTGTTTTTTTTCAGAGGTACAATTTTAATTAGATTTAGAATGGGAGTCGTACCGAGAAGGCCATGTCTCACGACGGCTAAGGGCAGCCATCGCATAGTCTGATGTATAATCAATTCGGAATTGTTTACGGTCATTGGGCCTGACAATAAACGGGTCGATCAGAATAAGAGACGTGAACAGTGAAGGGTAAAAACCCGCTGCAAGAGAGCTGTACGCGATTGCCAATAAGAACAGTGAAAAGGCGACACAAAATCATGGGGCGAACTGACGATATGCATCCGCCATAGCAATGGCCTATGGCTACGAGCTTTCGGTCGCTGAACCCGCTGTTAATCCGCTGCTCGGTTTCGGCATGCGAGAGACGGGGAAGGTGGGTCGGCAACGTGCCTTCTGTGGTGTGCTTCGGGAGGAAATGAAGGAGGAAGTTGGAAATATCGCGTGCGTCATCCTGCCAGTCGACTATTGATTAAAAGATGTTAATTGTTGGGGAATTGAGGGCAATGGGAAGGGCGCCGTACACAGGCCAGATGCGGAGGGTGCATTGATGATACCTGCCTCACCGTGATGCACAGGCTCCCAAACCCAAACCTCGTCGATTACCCTGGCAGCAGGTGACGAAAGAAGGTGACCTAAAGTAGGTTCAAATATCTATCATTGAAAAACGAATACATATTCTGTGTTAGAAATCAAAGAAGAAAAGAACAACAGCAACAAACCTCCTTCGGAGACCCAACTGCATGAGTAAAGAACAACGAAATCCCCGTCTTCTGGCTCTTCCCATTCGCCAGATCACTCTTCACATAACGATTAACACAATTCCATAGGATCCTGGGGTATCCATCCGTCACCGTCACTCTTGACCCGTTCAGATCATTCAGATACATGCGGGTGTCCAACAACAACTTTTCTCGCTTTGCCTTGGGCAGGTTGAATGGAACTGGTTTGGGTTCTGGAGCAAGTCGAGTGGTGCGCAGGTACGATGCAGGGAACATATGCGTAGTGAGGGTATACGGGGCATCGAATGCAGGCTTCCGAGGGGGTGAGGGTAGAGGTGGGAGTTGTAGTGGTTCTGGAGGTGGGTATATGGGAAGCGGATCCATCAGTTCGACGTTGTCCCAGGTAAATGGGGGTGGTCTGGGGAATGCATTCGGTTCCATTTCGATCGTACAAGCGACCCCTCAATGTCCCTTTACTTTATGAGCATTGGAAGAGCTGTAAAGAACCAGCGATTTGACGTGGTAAACAAGCTGTCTTCATGGTTTAGACTCGATCTGAAAAAAAACGAGGGAGCGTGGACTATCTTGATACAAATTCAAGACAAGTAAGGATAAAGGATAGATTCTTCAGCTCCTTCTGGTTGCGAGCGTAAGGGCTGAAGCTGAAGGCCAGGACAAACAAAGCCAAACTTTGCGGCGCAAATGCGGGCCTTGACGATATATCCCCTTTGCTTCTGTTATTTCTTGCTCAATACCTCCCACAATGTACAAATGGATAGAACGGATGGTTCTTTATGTATTTCTGCAAAAAAGTTCAGGACTCCGCGCCATTAAACTCGCTTTTGGGCTATGTTTCTTTTTGTTTTTTTCACCGGAACAAAGGGCCGTAAATCCGGAACCTTATGTTCTCCAGTATTTTTTCCAATGTTAATTATCCTGGATGGCCTAGATGAATGCCATACCATTTCGGCGCAAACCCACATTTTGAACTCCCTTTCCACAGCCGTAAAAGATCTCCACTTCCCCACCCTGCTTCCTCATTGCAAGTTGACCAGAGAAAGATATCCACCAGGCGTTCAATGACCAAAACGGTCTAGGTTCGCTTTCATTCAGGATGACACCTACTGACCTAAGAGCTGCATTTGCGAACTGGGTTCCATCGATAATTAATCAGCTGTAGCTGTGGGAAAATCAACTATCATTGCATGATCATCGCGACAACACCTCGACTTCCGTTTTTATTCTATTGTAGATCCTTCCACTACTTCAGGTTCAAGGTAAGATTTCTTGACCCATTCTGTTTTTGATTCATGCAATTACAATCATATCTGGTTTTGCATTGTCCTCTCTCATCGTATCTGGCGATCTCTTCCAGACAACTGACATCTTCGAAATTTACTTGTAGCTCTTCGCCATATCTGCAAATCAAACTCCATCAAAATGGGTACTGCTGGTGTCTTGGGCTTCATCATCCTTGGACAGCGCTACGCCACCTACAACCACTGGGATTCATATCCTGAGGGTCTTGGAAAAGACATCGTCGAGTTTATCTTGAGTCTTACGCCTGAAGATTATACCACAATGGCCCAGCTCGTCACCGAACTTACTTGGGTGGATTCCGAATCGACACCCAGCCCTGAACTGCAGGAGCACTACCAAAAGTTAGGCTTCACTGACCTCAGTGTTAGCTCCCGCAGCCCGAAGGAGTGGTACTGTCTTTTGCGCAAGACACAAGGAGCCGCTGCGCTCCCTGCTATTCAGAGCGGAGACCTCAAGCACGTGGTGAAATCATGTAGGCTTTTAATGGAAATTTGTCTCTTATTTCTTGCCGCTGACTTTACGGACAGCTTTCGAAGATAATGACTGGGACTGGGGATATTTCATCGACTTTGAACGCCATATTCTAGAGACGTGGCAAATTCGAGACACGTGGTCCTGGAACAAAATTATTAGAATGGACGAGGTTTCGTTCGAGAACCTGATCAAGGGTGGGGTTAAGACATACCTGGAATTTATCAATCAGGGTCCAGGAGAAGGAGACAACGGTGAGGAGGAGGAAGAGAAAGCGTGGGGGGGATGGTGAGATCATTGTCAGAGACAAGAGCAAAGTTCCGAACCATCCAGTGTATTTTCTCCAGTATGATTGTTATGATTGGTTGCATTTCGGTATTCCTTTCAACATGACGTTCAACGTTCAACGTTCAGAGGATCTCAAAAGCCAATGCTAGTCAGCTACCATCCAGTTTTTTCTACTCTGTCGTCAGTCCTTCGACTGCTTTGGCTTCAGGTAGGAATTAGTTGATTCATTCAGTTTATCGATGATACAATTTCTCATCAATTGGCTTCTCGTATGGTTTCCCCCAGATTGTGCCCTCAATTATGGTCCTTCCCAATCTTGTTTTTGTTTCATCTAATTGACATCCTTTGAATTCGCTACAGAACTTCGAGTTCCCGATAATTCGTTATCCCGCTAACCAAGCGCTATCCACTTAAGTCAAGATGGGTACTCGCGGCTTCTTGGGTTTCACCACTCTTGGCTAGCGTCATTCTACGTACAACCGCTATGATTCATATCCTGAAGATTATTCCATAATGGCTCGTCTAGTCCCTGAAATTACTTGGGTGGATTGGCGTTCAAAACCCAGCCTTGAACTGCAGGAGCGCTATCAAAAGTCAGGCATCGCTGACCTGAGTGTCAACTGCGGGGCATAGTACTGTCTTTTGCGTAAGATGCAAGGGGCCGTTGCCCTCCCTGCTATTCAGAGAGGAAAGCTCAAGCATATGATCGAATCAAGTAAATTTTTATGAAAGCCCATCGCTTATTACTTGCTGCGGATAGTTCTAGAAGATAGCGACTGGCCATGGGCATATTTCATCAACTTTGAGAACCATATGCTAGAGACGTCGGCATATGGAATTCTTTTGGACATAGTCCCATTAGAGCAGCTGGTCAAGAATGGCGTTGAGAAATACGTGACATCAGTTGAAAGATATGAGAGAGTGGCGCTGTTTGGGTAAGGGGAGGACGAAGACGAAGAAGATTGAAGGGAATGACGAGATTATCACATTAGAGTTGGATCGGAGCCAATCCCAGTGGACAGGTCATCTCTGGGCAAAGGATAGCTTAGGAGGGTTGGTGTGATCCCGATACAGGAGTAGGTATCTAAGATAATCATCGTCTTTGTGAAAGGAGGGCGTGGCCATTTTTAAAACTCTCGCGAGTTTCACGAGCCTGAGGTTATGCAAATTTGCGAAGGACTTGTAGGTTCAAATAGTCAGAGCGGACACAACATTCAAGCACCTATGCTCTGGTTTGCTGTCAACGTCCATAAAGAGCGTCGCAAAATCAAGTCGAGGGATATCTGGACACCCGCAGTGGTATATTGTACTTTGAATCGTTCTTTCCAGACACGACAGGTGATATCGAATGCTGAAGATAATCTCAAGCCTTCAACCTTGTCATCACTGGGAAGCGCTTAGTTACGGTCGTTGAGGATTTTTGAAAAACGAGCTGACGCACTGGTCGATGTAACGTCCGACATAACGTTTACAATCCGATGCATACTTCTTCGTCATAAGTTGGTGAGTATGCCAAACAAGGTCAATATCCAAAGTTGGCACGAAAAATGATGCTGGAGATGATGATAATAGGTCTAGGAAACTGTTCAATCTCGTCAACTACAATCTGAGGGCGACGAAGAAAGGGGGTTATTACGCATGATACCGAGTTAACGCATGCTGGAGAGCCAATTCATCCGCTGGACCGTCAAAGAACCCAAGTTCTGTCCACCCTAGTTCGTACATTTTGTGTACGAATGACCCTTGGCGGAGGACCTAAGCGTAGTTTTTTGAGCGAGGGATCCAGATGAAGTCAGTACGAGACTTGCCGCCCCAACTAACTCGACTGAATAAACCTTGTCGTCGTTGTACGCATTCATGATCCTCCTAATCCTAAATGTTTGTGTAAGTTGATAATTGGAAAACGATGAGAGTTGTTGAGAGCGCACAATCTTTCTGGTGGATTCATGTTGATAACCATCATTGATCTCATCTTCACCAAGGAGAAATTCGCAATTTTCATGATCCCGCGGCAAACGTCTTCCTTGTACTAGTAGCCTGGACTCGAAGATGAGAAATGGTCACCAGAGGCGGACTTCCTAGCCTTGTAGATCTGTTCTTTTATCTTTTTCCCAATGTTAGTATCCCCTGGGGATGAAGGCTCATAAAGAGTTCCCCTGCAACCATCAAGGGGGGTGAGAATAGAAAACAGGCAAAGTCGAAAGGGAGGATAATCACGGAAGATAAGCTGCGTTTCCAGTAGAAACCACAAGCTCCTCGGCGAGCTTCCGAACTGCAAGTTTTTCCTTCGTTACACTCCCAATGGAGCACGACAATGTGGGGCATTGCGCGGAGAAATTTTTCTGGAGATAACCTTGACCATTCGCACCCACGAGATCTATCCTGAAGGACCAAGGTTTAACAAAGACAAAAGGGCAGAAATTACCAAAGGAAGATCTCACCAACTTGAATTCGTGTACGACAGTGGGGACATAAAATCATTTTCTTCGTCAGCATTCGGACACCTTCAAGAGCGTCAAAGGGTAGGGCAGTCTTTGTACGCCAAAATTCCACTCTGAGTTAAGAGGGGTGATGAGGGTCAGAAAGAATGCCATTGAATTGCAGCTGGTGATGTTTGCAGATATTAGACAAATCTGTCAACCCAAGAAAGTGTCTTCAAACGCACCAATGCTTCATCAAAATGCCCTTCAATATCGCACAGGATGGGATACGGAGGCAATCTTCTGCATACCATCTACAGCGGAGATTTGGCTTTATGTAGAGATGGCGGTAACTGTACGAACCGTGGATTCAACATGTACGCATGCCAGACCTATTGACGAACATTAGCCAGCGAGAAAAGAGGACGACTACGACAAAGAAATCACCGTAATGACATCCAAAGGAGGCAAAACCTCCTCAAAATTTCTCTTCGCGTCCTCTAACCTCAAAGTCTGGCACCAAATATCGAACCTTTTCGAACAAACGAAATTGAACCTAAGTAGCCCTCCAAGCAGAGCTGCAGGAACAGAAGCATACCGTTCTACAGCCAACGCCACGAACCAACTCCACCGTTTCTCCCCCTTAACAGGAATATACGGTGCTGAACCTGATTCAAGTTCTGCCACCTCATTCTTCAGCTCCGCAAACATTCGCAGGAGCGCAAGGTGTCCTTTGATTTCTGGGATGCGCACCAACGGGCTGTTTGTGCGAGAACCACCTATCTGGAACTGAGTTGGGACCGTATAAGTTGGTGAAGGGCCATGGCTGTAGCGAGAGTTGTACGTTGGTGGGGGTTGGAGCTTCGTTATATCTGCCAGGTCGTTGAGTATTAGCCTCCAGATTCGTGCCCTTTTTCAGAGCCACAGAGACCCAGGGTCTCCATAATTATAGAAAGGAGATCACAGCTTATCATAGCCTTCGAATATCGCAGGCAGGAACAACAGGGAGAAAATAGCGACAGGTTCGGGCGAGTCCTCTGCAGAACACGTGCAGAACAGTTTATATTCGGAAATTATTGCCAGCCTTTGGCGTCAGGATATAATGATCATGAGTATATGTCAGAAGAGAATCACGACTTAGAAGACACCACTTAGAGTTGTAACATTTCCACCACAAAGAGTCCGTCCGATTGATTATTGGAGCACCTCGGTAGTGCCTATATAGTACGGCTACAATACTTCTTTAAAAAAAGCGAGAGATCTCTAACGAAACGGAATCACCACAAAATGGAGAAGGTCCAATCACTCCTACTTCTTGTTTACATATAGGTAAAAGAGAAAATAATACGATGAGTTTGCGGCGTCCAATTAAAAAAAGGCGAGAGATCGAAAGCAAGGGATGGTGGGGTGCAATATTGTGATAACTACTCGGAATGTATATGTTGTCCGGTGGATAATG
>Ga0307513_10009780_pt1 | contig 12113 bp, 12 predicted proteins | sample 15_EM_MG_FD_202174 | JGI IMG/M metagenome (GOLD analysis project Ga0307513, IMG submission 202174) | Populus trichocarpa ectomycorrhiza microbial communities from riparian zone in the Pacific Northwest, United States - 15_EM | ecosystem: Host-associated > Plants > Roots > Unclassified | place... | reverse complement strand
GTGGGCGGTATCGCCTTAAGTCGCGCGACGGACGCGGTGGCGGTTGAGGTGGATGTGGAGGGTAGAGTGGAAGGCGAGGGCAGGAAACGGGGTGCGACGTTCAATGTGGATGTGCTGCGGCGTTTGGGTATTGGTCGGTGGTTCATCGGTTTCATTGTGTGAGTCATGCTCTCTCTAAGCGGTTCTGGTGGCGGCTGCTGTACGACCAGCATATCGTTCTTACTTGCAGGTGCAGGAGTGGTATCCAACAACTTTCTCAACCACTGTGCAGAAACGAAAGTCCGTCCGGTGCGTCCTTTCTCTTTGTCTGTACTTCTCACAGTTGCTTGATCTCGCTCCTCGTCGTCTTCTAGTATTAGTGACGATCTACCCTTTCCTTTGGATCTAACAGTCTTATCGCGGTCGTATTCGAGGTCGCTCCGCGTGCACTCGGGTTCTGAATCGGCAATGGGTTCAAGGCCTGCAAAGAACCTCTCCGGATTAAAAGTCGTCGAGTACAGCACTGGCTGTATTTTTCCTCGTTGGTGCTGGTGCTGGTGCTGGTGCTGGTGGCGTGATGAACTCGAACGCGAAGAAGTGGAACAGGCTTCTGATCTCGACGAAGGTCGGTACCCGGGCTGTTGAAGCGTATGTAACAGTAAAGAAGCAGTGGTAAGGTCAGGCGTGGACCACGCAACGTGCGGTGGTGAACGGTGTGCGTATGGGTTCCTCGTGTCGGGAGAGACTGGCGGAAGCGCGGTGGGTGACTGTGGTGAGGAAGTGTGCGTTGGTCTTCGTTTGATCACAATACGCGGTGGTGGGGACGCTGAGAACGGTGGCAACTTTGGTCGAGGGGGTTCAAGCGTATCGGGAAAGGTGGTGCGAGCAGGAGATAAAAGGAAGGGGGTCGTGGCGGGGCTGATATAGTCCTGCAGACGCCGAGTCTTCCTCGAGGACGACGCGATTGAGGATGACTCTTGCTTCTGTGGCGGAACCGGCATTGCTGATGGTTTGTAATGAGAAGCCCGAGCTGGCGTATGGTCTCGCCTGTCACGCTCATCAACTGCCGCGAAGTGTCGGTCTTAGTAAGCTGCTACGTACCCTGCTTGTGTTATTTGTGCTTCTGCAATACGTGCCCGGTAGGCCCTAAAAGGTGAGCAATTCAGTAAATCAACCATTGAAGTGGTAAAGGGCAACTTTGAAAATTGTGGCAGATCGGATGCTTGCTTTGATCGGTCAGTCCAATCCGCACTCCAAGAATTGTAGTGGATCATGGATCATACTCAGGTTACAGGTATGGCCTCAACTGAGGCTGTCCGGGCAGTACAACCCTCGCGCTTCTAGAATCGAACTGTGCGTTCGATGCGTTCGATGCGTCTGAACCGACTCCAACAGAGCCGTGGCGGTCTGTGGTAGATCCTGGGGTGGGGCTCTCGCTCAAGGCGCACTCCAGACGTTCGGAGACTGAAAGAATTGCAACAAGCGACAATGGATGTCCTTGAGAGCTTTGTGAATAGTGGAACCTCTTCCGTGACATCGTCCATTAATTTCCCGAGTCGAAAGGACTTCGCCATTGTAGCCGCCTCGTCTGCAATGGTACGAGATGAAGACCAACTTACCTTCCTCCATATTGTGTATACATTCGCCGACCACCCCCACCGTAACCGTCCAAATCAACCGGGTCGAGTCTCTCGCGCGGGGATGGAGGCACACCAAAATCTTCCACATGAGCAGTTGCTCTCAGGCCAGTAGTCGAAGGGAGGTATATAGAGTCCTGATTGGCAGTTGTCTCGGTGGTCGTACCCCTCGAATGGGCAACGGAGACATACTGGGTGAGGGCGCGTGGAGGGGGAGATCGAGGGCGTTCGCCTCTGCGCAGGGCACCACCCGACGACGAGCTTGTGGTACGGGAGTGTTCAGGCAGGAGCGCGCGCGTTGAAGGGCGTCGGGGAGCAAGACTTGAGAGTGGCGAGCTGGATGTGGAAGGTAGGCTGCCCGTCATAGTCGCCGCATGGGGCCAGTACTCATCCCGCATGCTATACGGGGAACCTCCGTCGTCGAAGAGGTCCTCAACATCCTCAACGACCTCCCTCATCTCGCCCATCCACGTTGCCTGCAGCAGCTGCCCTTCGCGCAATGTCGCGGTAATATTCCTCTGCTGGCGTGCAAGAGAGCGATCGAGGATGTCCTCTGAGTGGAGGACGGAGGTAAGAGAGGACTTTGTGGACATGGTCGACTGGAGGAGCGCGTTTGAGAGTTCGAGCGCGTGGACTGAGCGGGCAAGGAGACTGTCAAGGTAGAGGTCGTCGCCGTTGGATTGTTTAGTCGACGGTTTGGAGGAGGACGATCTGCGTTTGCCCTGGTGGGAAGCGGGGCGCCGACTGGGGACACTGGCGCTAGTTCGGGTCGTGGTCAGCGATCTCCGTCGACTGAGAGAGCTCGTCATAGGCAATGGAAGTGGCTCGTCGTCTCCTTCATCCTCTGCATCAACGTCTGTATACGTGGGGGGTGCATCGCTCGCAGAGGGGGACGTAACCTCTGGGGTGTATTCAGGCAACACCGTCGAGGGCGCCGACGTTGTTGTAGGCGATGCCACCTTGTCGGATGCGTATTGTCTGCGAGGGAGTTGAGTGTAGTGACCGACGCGTTGTAGCTGCTGCTGGTGGGGTTGTGCGCGTCGGTGGCGCCGGTGAGACGTCTGGGACTGCGACTGGCCAACGATGGCGATGGCAGTAAATGCATCCGCGTCGGACGAGTCCATCAGGGCCAATATCGTGATGGCGGTCAACGCCTGATCTGTGCGCTCAAGGGTTATGGTCAAAGCTTACATCATATATATGGTCATCGAAACACTGCTCGTGGTAAATGCTGGTAAATGCTCTGAAACATTTTACCTATTCACCTTTCAAAAATGCAGCATTGCATCATGCATCATGCATATCGTAGGTGGTCCAAGCATTCAATTATCGGACCGAAAGCCGGCGACTGGCGACTGGAATCTAAAAGGAAGGATTTAAGCCCGTTCCGTGGCTGGCCGCTGGCGCTGGCGCTTGGCCACGCCCTTCAGGCCAGTACGCCAGTACCGTTGCCTACCGGTGCCGACAACTAATCCCCCCTGACTTGACCATTTCAGTATCCAATCCTTGAAATTAGGGTCTTACTGCGTATCTCAATCGTTCACTTGCGTCACAACTCAGGAGCCCGATCGCAGTGTGGAAGAGGTACAGAACCATGGACAAACAAATGGCCACTCTCAACGTTCACAACGTCCAGCAAAAGATGGAACCACTTCATCGCGTCCAAGTTCATCTTGCTCGGATACGAGTTGGGAGATGGAAATATGTAATATTTAGCTCTCCTGAACTCCGGCTTTACTCTCCACCCAATCTCTCATGCACATGCACGAGACGCGCTCGAGATCGGGACCATGGGACCACGGTCGTGGTCGCAGTATCGATTCTTGTTCTTCGATCCCGCCCTTCAAAGGATGAGCGCTTAGGTGCTTACAACATCCAGGCAGACCCGCGAAGTAGATCCCTTACCTTGATAGTGGGACAACTATATGATCTTTGTATCGTTTGGGCCTTCTTCAGGCGGTGTTCCGCAACCCGCCCGCTTTGCTACTATTGGGCATGCAACACTACTGCAATTCGGAGTGGACAGCAGACCGCCACCTCCGCTGATCGCATACCCCTCCTCATCCGGAGTAATCATGCTTCTTAGCCTGCACTTTTGTGTTCACTCGGTCAGGCGATGTACCGAGCACCTACTAACCATCGCACGACATCGTATATGGTATGAATAACAGTACTACCGATCTCGGCTGCTCGTTCTTTCTTCCAGTCATATAACCGTACCGAAATTGGGCATTCGGATCACAAGCACCCAACTGATGACGGTCAATCTAGCTTAAAGTCTTGCAGGAGTGTCCCGGTAGAACATACAGGCAGTAATTCCTTTTATACTCTCCATTGGTAAGCTAGCCGTGCACCCAAGCAAGGTTAGCGCCTTCCAGGTTCATAAGGCGGTCCGTTTATTATAAAACATAGTACCCAAATTTGATCTTATTTATAGCAAGTAGTGTATAGCCACGTCGCCTGCACTGCGAAGCATGTACGTTCATGAATACCAACGCGTTTGATTCCTAACGTATAATTCGCTCGCAATGAGATCAATATCCACCCCAAACCGTCGTATCTACATTGTGACTGCGACATACCCTAGGACAGGGGCTATCCCCATATTGATTTTTTGACGCAAGGAAATTGGGGGTCCACCAGTGGAGTGACCGGTATCAGGGCCTCTAAGTATCGCTGCTCAAATACACCACTCGCGGTTGACCGACAGCACTTCGCCCTCTCGTTTAATGCGCCATCGCGAAGAGGGAAACCTAATAGTATGCAAACTTGGACATTTCCTTCCCCACATCAAAGATTTGTTCCGTTCCATGCCATGATACTGGTCTTTGGTGCCATACTTGGAAACGAAATGCTGCTGATCAAGGTCCTCGTTGAATATTTCGAGAGTTTCGAGGCTTGACAACAGTGGCATTGCATCTTCTACGTGCGAACTCCACTTCTTGACAAAGGAAGTAAGAATCTGGGAGGTATCTTCAATCATTGAGACGTACGAGGCTTTGAATGGACTCGGTGATTTCACCGCAAAGAACTAAGCGGATATGAGAGAGAGAGACCCCAACTTCTCCAAGAGTTTTCAAACATTCGAAGATGTCGATAATATGCCCTGTCAGGGTTAGGCGACGCAACGATGTCTGCTCGCAGCTGTCTCTGATAGCCATGACTAGGGACGAACGTTCAAGTCGCGCCATGTCCTCCAGGCCTTCAATGTGCAGATCTTTGACCACGGATTCTGGCAGCAGAATCGACGCGCCTTCGGCATTGGTTGTGAGGAAGGACAGAGAAGGGAAGAAAATGGAGTTGGGGGGATGAACCCGATATTCTCTTAGCTTGTTCCCGTTACAGTGAACACGTAGGGTATTGATACGAGTCTGGTATGAGATCCAGCCTAGCATCGGGTTAGACTCTGCCCCAATATGGACATATATCTCTCGAAGAGTCACGACTACAACGGGAGTCGTCCACAAGAGCGCATTTTGTGGTGCGTGGATAACCAATTTCCGCAAACGCGTCATGTTTGTCAAAGCTTGAAAGAAGTCAATCGGGCTAAGAGGTGGACTTGGTGGATCGCAAGGTAGAATAATGTGATCGTGATCGAGTGAAATGACAGAAGGAGAGCGTGATTTGCGTATGGTGGACTTCAGGGTCGCGAGAAACGAGGATCGTCGTGAAGGCGGCTGGATCAATGGTGCAAAGGGTTCCTCCTTAAAGTCCCATTTCGCAATACTGAGTTCACGTATTTCAGCAGCTCGTGGAGAGTCTGCCATAAGAACGCGAATGCATCGCGTGAATCCAGCGGAATCCAGCTCTGGGACAATGGAGCGAAGCCGCGCGCTCGCGACAACACTGAGACTCTTGCATGTCTGTGCCAAAGAAAGCAGGTCCTGGCGGCTGAGATAGTCGAGGATTTGTTCCTGCAGCTCGACTGGTAGGTTGAGCATGGTCAGGTTCATGAATGACTGCTTTGTCTCGGTAACACGAGGCCCGAACTGGAACATCGAATGAAAACTGTTGGACCCTGGCATATTTGATGTTCATGCGTTCGATGCGGTCATTATTACGGTTCAAATTAGGTTTGAAATGGCCAGGATAGTTCTCTGTCATTCCAGTACTTTAGTTGATACACCGAGCCATACCGCTGCTGAACTACTTAAGAGCACTTCCGTTCTCCCATCCTGGTACACGAAATTGCGTCATCACAGCTGGAATAGAGAGAGATTTACTCTAGTTGAATTGCTTGTGGTATTGTAAGGGTTCACCGTGAAAGCTGGGCTCCTTATGAGCCTGGTGTGGCATGATGGCCACACTGCTGAATGTAGCAGAGATAGTTCATTTCATTAATGATCAACGGTATGCGTTCTCGAACAGAATGACTGCCCGGACTTCCACTGGTGTATTATACGCATATAGTAAATTAGCTCAGTTGTCAGAAATCCGTCGTATTATGTCGTAGAAGCCACTTCAGATTAGAGACAAATAAACGAAATATTGTGAGACAAAATTGGCTACTAATGGACGTTATAAGCACTACTATACTACGAATACGGCGGAGCGAGCGTCATCAGGTGCTCTCGGTGTCATGTCAAAACGGGAGGACGATACGACGAAATAAACAAACTAAAAAAGGAGATCAGGGAGCTAGTCCCCAGGGTGGATATTCCAATCTCGGTCCAGGGAGGCCACCTTCGAGCCTGTCCACCAGCCATTTTGTGTTAGTCGGAAATCGTACCACGCCCAGGTGAGGGCAGAACCTCGCCCATTCGCGAACTAGCACCCCTTCAGCTCTCATAACAAATTCGCTCTTAGGAACACGAATTTCTGGGTCTGGAAAGTGAGGACTATGGTAGCCGATCCATAACTCGAACCTTTCAAGTGTAGGCGTGGTCCTAAGAAATGACCCCACGTTCTTTGTATAAACCTGCGTAGGTAATATACGTCTTAGTCAAGGGATAAGAGTGCGGTGGGGAAGTCACGCACACTTGGAGGAAAGTTACATGTACCATGAATATTGTTCGAAAACACGAGCCGCAACGAATGCAGATCCGAAACGTGACCTTGAAGCAGAGCAAGAATCCTTAAGACGTCATCATCGCGCCCGACGAGCGTAAGTCGTTTAATGTTGCCTGAGATATTGTTCTGCACGATAGTCTCCGCCAAGCCACGAGCATTTCTTGTTTGTTCTGGGACGATATCCTCGATTATAAGGTCGGAAACCGATGAACATTGGAGCAGGATTGTGGCACCACGCGGGGTAGTCCCGAGGGAATGAAGATGAGGGAACAAAATCATGCGCTTATTGGGTAGAAAAGAACGTCCATCCGGCCAATACTGTGGGACCCAGAGGCGGAGTGTAGTGAGGTTGCTCTGGCCCTTGATCCAATTGAGAAGCCCGATTGATTCTGCTTGACGGTATACGAACACCTCGCGGAGAGTTGGAATAAAGAGGGTAAACCCCCATAAACTTGGACGAACAGGTCCATGAATGACGAGTTTGCGTAAATGTATCATCTTCTGAAAGGCGGTCGAGAAGGTTTGGGAAGAGAGCTCAGAGTCTGCAGAGGTGGAGACTATGGGTGTGGAGCCCTTGGACTTCGAAGGCTGGAATAGATCACCCAGAGCACGGGCGATTGTTTCATGGAAGGTCGGAAGTCGAGTTACTGGAGGGATACATTCGCGCCGGAATGCGCAGGTACCACTGATGTTGATTTCGAGAACCTCTTTTCCAGCATTAGGCGAAGTCGAAAGCGCCTGGATTAGCTGTATGGTTTTCCGGGGGGTTAGGCGCGGGAGGACTCTCCAGAGCTTGGACGCAACAAGCCTCGCTAAAAGTCGGCAAGTGAAGGCACAGTGAAGCAAACTTTGCCGGTCGAGATGTTCAATTATATCATAAAGTAGTTCGGTTGGGAGGGTCGTGAGCGCGGCGATCATGCCTAGCTTGCTTTGTGAAGCATTTGTCCTCCTCCCGAATAATTCCCCGTCGACTTGAACGCCTCCCAGTTCATCTTTTACGGCTTGTGCTCGGGAGGAGTGACGGTCAACAGGAATTTACTCGCAGTTTGTGCCTTTCAGGTCCAAACGGAGCGGCTCGACAGAACGTCAACGACCTGTTCGAATGGATTAATTCAGGATGAAAGAAGAGGTGAGGCTTTACGTGATTCTGATTACGACCGCGCCCCTTCGCACGTACCAACCCGAAGGGCAGTGGATAGGATTCGGGTAGTGAAGGTGTAGTACTAAACTGCTGGACACGCACAGCCACCAGTGCCTATGTAGTAGTCTCATTTGCAGTCCACAGAATTCGGACGGAGTAGTAATACTCCTATCGGCATGGCACCAGGAAACCGCCCAGCATGAATCTGTCATTGCTCATCAGAATGGATCAGAATGGAAGTCAGCCGTATGCCTGACAGGATCGCAGACCAGCTCGACCAGGAACTCGTGAGAGAATTTGGAGTGCCAACAGAAGAAATCTAACAATATTCTGCGGGGAAGCGGGTCAGTAAGAACCTGCCGGATAAATACTATAGTTACCCGAGAAAGCAAACCAGCCTCTTGAATCCTACGAGCAGCCATGCGTAGAAACCAGGAATACCCAGGCCCGAGGGCGGGACAAGCCAATCGCCATGCCGTGGGTAACGGTCCGTTCTTCGACCGCCAACGGCCGACCTCTTCTCAATACCTCGCTCAATACTCAATGACTCAATGCTCAATGGCTCAATGACCCCGCCGGTTCAAAGCGCCCCTGACCCGACCTTGCCGTCGGAGCGGCTCAGCTCGCCGCGGACATTCCGACCCACCGTGGGTCGACTAAGGGACATACCCACGAGAGTTGACAATTGACGGGAGTGACAAATGAATGGACGTCCTCTGCTAGCATAAATCAAATAAGGTCAAACACCGAGGGAAATCCGACCGAGGGAAGAAATCAGGGACGCCCGTGGCAGGCTTGTGCTTTGGTTGCTCTAGTACGTATGGCCAGGGCAGATAAATTCATCCTCATACGATCATATCTATGGCCGCTGCCTCCGCTCCCAAGGACGCAACTCCCCCCCTTCTCCTAACGAACGTGACGACGACGACGCCGACTCTCCGCTATCGCCAATGTCAACTATCTTGACTCCTACCACCCTCGCTTCGTCAGCAGCGATCGCGCCAACCGACATATCGAGTAATACTAGTTCCGCCGATGCACCAGCCGAGGAAGACGTTTTGGGAACATCCTCCCAAGCTATTATCGCCTGCAACTCGATAAGCGTCGCCGCTTGTGTCCTCGTTATCGTCGTTTACGCGCACCTACACCGAAAACATAGACGATTAATGCAACGGACAAGCCTGGTCCTATCATGCGCCATGGCTGCGTCTGATCTTCTGCTTCATGTAAGTGCGTTCTTGACAGGGATCCGCGAAAATGAGTACACTGCACGCAATACCAAGTCTTCGACCTCTTAAACACAGGTGGCTGCGTCCAGCAAGTGCCTTTGTATTCACCGAGACCTGTTGCCTCAAATAGATGACCGGGCTCATCCTGTCGTCGTGCATAATGCGACCTCACACACTCTCAGCCCCAGTTCGCCTGTTTTAGTCTAGATCCATTTTTTTAACCTTTTTACGGACACACCTGTCGCCGCAGAGCGCTAACAAACTCTACCTTCATAGGCGACCAATTTAGTTGGTTATTTCAACCTGCCTCAAGGGTTCGCCTGCGCATTCGTCGGAGGTTGGATGTTCGCCTTTCCGACGCTCCTTTCCGTCTTCTATTCCTGCTGCATCGCTTTCAACTCCCAACTCTACTTCGTCTTCCGGAGAGAGCCAAATGATACCGGAAAAGGTATTGGGACCCTGCTCAAGTGGTACATCATCGGGCCGATTGTACTCAGTGGTACCATCTGTGAGTCACAAACAACATCTGTGAATGCGTAGGCCCTCATCAGTCCTCAGGTTTTGCTGCCCTTGGAGCTGGCTTGTATGGCTACGATTCAGTATATGGCTACTGCTGGTTCGCCACTCCCCCACCAGATCCCGACCACCCATACCGGCGTCATGTGCGACCATTGATCGGAATGTTGGCCACCTTTGGCGGCTGGTGTCTCCTCGCTCTACTTTATCTCCTCATCGCCAGTTCCACGGTTGCTTGGGTGGTGTTTTGGAAGTCATCAGACGTAGACTTTGGTGGCCATATTGGCCTGCGAAGGAACCGACAGAAGTTTACAAGCGAGACTTCCATGCCTGCACCATCCATGTCGACCGGTGCCGCATCGATAGGTTCAACGGGAATGGAGATCGCAGGTCGAGAGAAGGCATCTCTTACTCCACCGGGTGACATCAAATCCCATAGCAAGAGGATCCCCTCAGATACTCAGACCGATAACGAAGCGGAGCTGAGCAATGAGCAAGTTGGAGAGAGAGATTGGAATATACATATATTCCCACCAAAGCCAAGACATTCGTTAGACGAGGCTCATTCCCAACGAATCGAGGCCGTCACTGCGGCCCCACCTACACATAAAGAGCGACCAAACGTCTCTCGTCGCGCTGGAGCACTACGAGCAATGACTCTCAGGCTGATCGGATACATCCTCATCCCCGTCATTTGCATTCTACCTAGCAGTATCAAAGATCTCATCGTCAAAGCTTACCCAGTCGGCTCGGTCGAGATTTCTGATGTGATCTCAGGCTTTTTCGACGGGTTAAATGGCCTGGTCGGCCTCTTCAACGCGATCCTGTTCCTCGTCGACCCTGTCTTGCTGATTGTCTGGGCGGATCTACGAGCGAACCACCGCTGGGGACGGTTACGAAAGCAGCGCTCGGAACCTCACTATACCGACCCCGAAAATCGCGCCGCCATAGAGGTCGATGCGGTGGCTGAGTCCCCTTTACGAGGCACGGATACCCCGAGAAGCGAAGGCGGCGGCGAGCAAGGCGGAGGAATTCGGTCCACTCACTTCGGAAAAGAGGAAAGTCAATCCTCTGTCAGGCGGGTCTTCGGGGACTCTCTCGTTTCGGGTCTACAGAAAGTTGACAATGAGCAGCGGTCGTCGCGTCTCATACAAGCAGGCCCGAAACTACTTAAAAGCATGGGTCGCCGCAAACGGCATGAATCGCATCATGGTGGAGGAGCTGGACTCATGATCCATGTGCAAGTCGAGGTAGCGAAGTACAGCGACCTTGAAAGGGTCGAAGATTACTTGCATGGGTTATAAGCTCTATTGCAACCGTATTCGTGGCGCTACGATCGGACATTCCCTGTACTAGCTCTATTGCTTTTATTACTTTTACTGGGTGAGGATCTTGCTGCTCTCCAGATCGTGTATGCTTTTTCATTTGCAATCGCTTTGTGATCGGTTCTTTGATTTCTCGATTTAATCTGTGCTCATAATTCATAAAACGTAGTTCTGTTATTCATTTGTATTCTATACCCTCGCTTTAAAAGGCGGCGAAGATCCCAATCAGAGAAAAAGAAATGATTCAATTGTTAGGAATGTGATTATTTGGTTCTGCCCTCGGGTGTTTCGCGTATGCGACGAGCGCTCAACGTAATTACAATAGGGTAGTCAAATAGGAAGAAGTAAATCTGAATCGAGCAGGGTGTTTTTTTAAGTTGGACAGGTTAAGGGTCCGAGCGAGAATCCCGAGCAAATACATGACGTAGAGGATTCAAAGGGAATGGCTACGAAACGAAACCAAGAGCATAATCCGTGCGTATCATTCTAGAGATCGGTTTTTCGAAGAGGGCTGAAGAAAAGGGTTTCAAGGAGGAGTATTCGGTCCTAATTACCAGCAGGAATGTCAGAGCCCGTATGGAAGAACAGATCGAAGAGGCGCTGGTGACAACATAGGTCTAGATCTTGACGAAGCGGGCCTAGTATTTGACTGATTACCTCGCCGTGACTCGGGTATCAATAACGCGTGGGCGGAGTCTGGACACGGAACTAAATATAACCCTTGACGGATCGCGATTTTCGGCTGACGCGGCTAGACTGGACTTCGGAATCGACCACAAACTTGGGACACCGTTACCCAAGTTTTGGTCTTTCCTACATTCTTGTTGCCCACTTCTTGGCTGCTAGAGCGCTTTCAGCCTTCAGTGATGGCTTCGGAAGTTGTGCCACACTGCTTCCCACAATTTGATACCAACAGGGGCACATTGGGCATGGAAGACGAACGGGGCCCACCGAAATCCCAATTTCTAACAGGCATAAGCACGGAGGGTCGGAGAAAGTTTGCAAGGTCGTCGGAATAACTATTACGAGTGCTCCCGCGTGCTGATCGTCTCGTGGTTGTCGGGAAAAACCCTCCCTGCGGAATTGCCTGTAACCCCTTGTCTATTTGTAACTAAAATTTCTACTTATATAACTCTATGACGAATGAAATCAGAGTAACAACGAATAGCAAATTACCCTTGGTTTGCAAATTGACAGACATGGACGACAGAAAATCCTCGGAACTCCAATCTCCGAAAGTAGTTGCTAGCACGCACGCTGCTATGCTATTTATTCA
>Ga0307513_10009778_pt1 | contig 12115 bp, 6 predicted proteins | sample 15_EM_MG_FD_202174 | JGI IMG/M metagenome (GOLD analysis project Ga0307513, IMG submission 202174) | Populus trichocarpa ectomycorrhiza microbial communities from riparian zone in the Pacific Northwest, United States - 15_EM | ecosystem: Host-associated > Plants > Roots > Unclassified | place... | reverse complement strand
TTCGGGTCGGTCAGTCGACAAGGACAGGTGACGTCGAAATTCGTGATGTCAATTTCTACGTTGTAGGATTGAAAGGAGATTGGAAACATGAACCGGAAAACCGATATCACTGTCGCGTGACCCATGTGACACAAAGGCAAATGTGGCGAATCTTCGCCTTCGGAGGGCGGTACATCTCCGTGCTGGGACTAGCAGAAGATCACGACCCGGGTAGTCTTCGAGCCATATTCCAAGAGCTCTGAGACGCAGGGCGTACCGCTCGAGCCATTGGTTTACCGCCAGTTCCTCCAGTTGCGTTGATAGTGATAAAACACACAGTGCGAAGCTGTGGAAACGCCTCCCATTCTGAAAAATATATCGAAAAGGGACCGATAATCTGGCTCGAGGCTTATCTGTATGACGGGAATGCCTAATGTCTGGAGGCTTGAGTGTCTATCTCCACTAGGGCCGGCTAGCTGTGTCAGTTGAATGCATACGCAAAGTATCGTGCGGAGATCGGCTCCAGTCCAATCGAGGGTCTTATCAAAAGTTGTGAAGGTGAGATGACGGAGATTGGAAGGGAGAAGGAACAGGGTAGGTAATGGTCCGGTTAGGCATACTGTTAGATAGCGGACACCAGACGAGAAATTTTTGAAGAACCGTTTCGTCCCACAAGATTTAGTGGGTCTTTCGATAGTAGAACTGGCGACGGATCCTCCGTGAGGCCGAACTTGTAGAACAAATATTGCACGCGGAGGTTGGGAAGCCCGATACGCGCCAAACTCTCACACGCGTAAATTCCTTTCCCTTAAATACTCGTACCATATATCAAACACGCTTTACCCACTTCTTCCACGGCTGAAAACTGGCGGGAGTTGAAAGCCGCGACTACCTGGTCGAATCAGCCGACACCAAAGTGACCAATGACTAGACATTCGTGCATAAACTCGGTGGCCAACTCCGCCCAAGCTTTGGAAACAAGCATTAACGAGCATTTTTTTGGGTAGAGGTTCAGGCAGCCTCCGGCTGTAGGCGTGGGTCCCGTATGTATGGTATACCCACAGGCCAGGGGTCCAAAATTGTGAGGAGACCGTCAAGGGGCAATCGACCGGAAGGAAGGAAGTCGCGCAGCGCATGCTCTCATGACATATCGTGATCGTCGCCAAACTAACCTTCTCTTTCTCAACTACTATCCAGCCATTGTTCAGAACACTCCCATTAGGCACCCCGCTACATTTACCGCAACCGCAATACCGACTGCTACTACGACACCCCGCAAGTATCATCGTCCTCTTATCCATCCTTCTCCCCACACCTGCTTCTCTCCTTCGCCTTTCTTGAGCCTGTTCCCTATGCTCGTCCTCAGCTAACAAGGGCCACATAACAACCTCTGGTCGCGCTACCATTTATTCCGTCTTATTCGACGTGGATAGCATTCTGTTGATCCACGATCTCCTCCATCCTGCAGTCGATGGTGGATCCTGTCGTCGTTCTGCACGACCAATTCGGAAGCCTGGTCCTCTTCGGCCTTGCGCGCGGCTGACAGAAGCGGGTTAATGTTGGGAACAACGAGTATAGATAATTTGCCAGCGGAGATCGTACTGAGCGGCACATGGTGACTCTCCAGGCGAGGTTTGGAACTCAGACGGCACACTCTGCGAGGAAGACATGTCCATGGGCGTATCTGGACAGGAGTCACGTGAGTCTACTCTCTATTATTCTGAGATCCCTTGACCATGGAAATACTTGATCAAGGTGTTGCAGACTCGTCACTGTTGGCTCCTTGGGGTGGCGTGACCTTGACGTCGGGACCTTCAAAAGCTTGTTCCTGACCGCTTGTTCCGAACAGTTTGGAGACCACCGTTCAAGGGGACCTTCTGAAACATAGCCGGTATGGATATCACAGAGGGATTGCGGCGCTTGCTGTACGATAGGATAGAACAATCAGCGGTAGCGAGCGAACATATGCTGAATAAGATGTATCGTCGAGACGTCATGAAGGAATACTGTGATAGTATGGCAAAAAGACCGCCTGCCGGTGTATTCTGGCCAGGTCCGCAGCCCGTACTCGTTGATTTATTTATATACTCAAGTAACTGTTCCTTGGCGTTCTGATATAAAATATTCTGACTTTCCTTAACACCCGAATCATGATTATCTATTCAATTACCATAATGGTTCTTTACATTGACAGTACCACGCCCGCATTCAAAGTCTGAGGGTGTAGAACCATCCCAAGACGTCAGTATTGGAAACGCCGGGAGACTCCCTCACTCCTGCCTGCCCTGCACGGCCTTGTGAGGTCACTTCCCGTCGTCTTCTTGTCGGCCCCAAGGACACTGTTAATGTCGTAATAATTAGGAGAGTACGTTGAAAGGCCCCCAGGGAGGCCTTAATATGGCCTCTGTCAGCCTCATATTCACCGACACCCACATATCCTGTTCGTTGAATCCACTGCTGTTTGCCAAGTGCACAATTCGTTTAGGGCTGATGCATGATTGTTCAATCAATTCCAACGGATCCCTTTGGTCACTCCCCATCCATACCCAGAAGCTCTGGAGAGAGCACTTCGAATGCTCCCTTGACGAGATAATGGACACAATGTCCGGGATCAGGTCGAAATGCTCGCTTGGTCGTAGCCACCGGCGATACTTGAGCCCAAATCGCCTCAAGGATGGGCACGCCGGTGCACGCCATCTTGCAGGGGTAGATCTTACGCCTGTGGTGCTTGCATGTACCGGTTGTGCAACAAGGGACCGAAGGCCCTTCGCTCGAAGTAAAGCAGGGTGCGTATTTTCAATCACCAATTCCTCCAAATGTGGCACGAATGCTAATGCGTTCACCAAAGCCTGGCTGGTCGCCTCGATTCTAATATGGAGAATCCGTAGTGCAAGTCGGCTCTCTCCCAAAACTCGACTCGAAAACCAGTCCAATTGCTGAGTCCCCCGTCTGCTAAAAGAACCGGACGATGTCACAGAGAGATGAATTATTTTTGGCGCTGAGACAACATCAAGTATATGAAGAGGATAGCCTTGAAATGTCAGGTCCTTGCAGTTTGGGAGGATAGCACTGAATATGTGCGGATGGAGTGGAAAGCGAATGGTGCAACTCTCAAGAACATCAAAGGTCCTGCCACTCATCCATTGAATTGAGACCGCTCTGAGTCTGAGATGACGGAGGGTGTTGACAAACGGTAAGTTAATGTCGTGCGTATAGGGGGGAAGGGAGAGATAAGAGGCGGTAAGTTCTTCCAGTTGATGTAGGTGAGGGAGAAGGTCGGCTGGATCGTGCGTCCCCGAGATATCGAGGACGAGCACTTTGACGGAACGAAGGATGGGGGAATATGTAGGAAGGAGTGATATGACATTAGGTGAATTTATTTCGACTGTGGTAAACTCCGGACTGACTGTGGTGGCGAGAATGCGCAAGAGACGGTCGAGGAGGGGTGACATCTCGGGTGACTCGCAAGCGGACTTCACCTTGAATGTCTTCAACCGGCTCATGGTAGCGTTGGAGCATCGTTGGAGACCACGGTGTACCAGGTGCCCCGGCAAATCAGCCTGTCCTGGAGTCGTCTCGACTACCAAGCTTCGCCATCGTGAGGTGGCTTCGATGGCAGCGAAAATAGCCTCGTAAGCAGCCTCTGATGGGATGAAGTCACCACGGTCGGTCTCCGTATCCAAAGAAATATTCAAGGGCAATTGATTACTTTCCAACAGCCTTGTCACGACGCTCCTTGGTGTGCTTGTCCCTAGCTTGAGTGATGTCCAAATACTGGTGACGCTCGCATACCAACGTTGACAGACGAGCATCAACGCCAATGGTGGACCACTTACATCGTCGATGATGATGGAAAAAATTGATTGGAGCAACTCGGGTGGAAGGCAGGTGACGGGTGCAATAATCTGGATTAACCACCAATGTTCGGAGTGGTGCCATAGACGACGTGCAAGTCTGTAACGATAGCGGGGTTTGATGGAGTCTATGATGCGCTTGGTCTTCAAATCTGCTGAGAGTTCGGCATATGTCGGCTCGTACGGAAGTGACTGGACCTCCTGCGGTAAGGATGGTGTCTCTCGCTCATTCAGCGTCAATGCCGCCAATGCCACCGCCAGCGCTTGTGCCCGTGCCACCGCTTGTTGTCGTGCCTTGACCAGCTTCGCTGCATTTTGTGCATAGGTCAGCTCTTGTAGCACTTTGGCCAGATTCTCTTGTTGTAGTGCCTCGGCCATCTCCGCTTTCTCCACTTGTCCTTGTGCCTCGGTCAGCCTGACAAGTGCCTCGAGTTCCTCGTCCAGCAGCTGTCGTGGTGCCTCGTCCAGCTCCGCTTGTCGTTGTGCCTCGGCCAGCTGTCGTTGTGCCTTGGCCAGCTTCGCTTGTTGTCGTGCCTCTTCCAGCTTCCATCCCGGCACCGATCCCGCTGAGGCCAGCGTGCAGGCCAATGCTCCTGCCCGCTCCTTTATCTGCCTTTCAACCGAGAACAGTGCCACATTCGCTCGCACCTCCTCGGTCCACTCCCACTGTTCCCACCTCCGCGCCCACGCCCGCACATTCGCTTGCGCCTCCTCTGTCCGCAGAGACAGTTCCCGTGCTTGCTCCTCCTTCAGTTCCAGCGCCAGTTTTTGCGCCTTCTCCGGTTCCTCCGCTTGTTTCGCCCGCTCTAGCTCCTGCAGCGCCCGGGCTTGCGTCTTCTTCAGTTCCAGTTTCAGCGCCCGGGCTTGCGCCTTCTCCAGTTCCTGCGCCCGCGCTCGCGCCTCCTCCAGTTGCTGCGCCCGCGCTCGCCTCTTCAGTTTCCGCGCCTGCGCTCGCCTCTTCAGTTCTTGCACCCGCGCTCGCCTCTTCAGTTCCTGCACCTCCCCCTCTTGCGCCTTCTCCAGTACCTGCACCTCAGCCTCTGTCCTCAATCGCACCCGCTTCTTTGCTCGCGCGCGCGGCAACCACGCGATCGGCACCCGTCTCGCTCGCGCATACTTATTTCTTCTGTTTCCTGATTCGGATTGCATATCTCCGTGTAGTCAAGCGAAGATCCTAGGATCTAAAGATCGGTCTCAACCCAATAGAACACTGACGGGGTCCAAGCAACATGTGTTCGAGTCTGGTAAACATGCCCTGTTTCCCGACTCGAGAAGTCGCCGCCACGGTGAACTCAAAACACTGCATTTCTTCACCCCCTTTGGGTCCCATCGTTCTGATCTAACGGCGGTGTGCTCTTCGCTTTACCTTCGTCCGCGCCCGACACCAGCACCTGTTTCGTCTCCAAGGCGAGGCGGTGAGCGGAATCACCGCGTCCAAGCTCACCAAATCGTCAGCTGCCTTTTGCTGCTGCTTTCGGGGAAGCGTGGTTGTCAGGGCCTTCGGTTTCCAGCGAGGTGCGGGGGCTTGTCAGGACTTGGTGATGATCGGACCCGGTACAACCATTCCATGATATTGTTTTCAATGGATAATCCACGGTGCGATTGGGTTGACTGATGCGATTGCTGACCTTGAACCCGTTAATCTTCAGGTAGTCCTTCGAGAAGCGCTTGCAGGAGAACATAGTATGTGAGTCACTTCGTATTTCTCTTCACCCTGACCTCACTGGGACCATGATTGACTAGTTCGCCAGACACAGAAACAGAGAACCATGAACCTCAGCACAACTAGTAACCCCTTGCCATGTCAACCGTTTCCATCTCCGTTCCAGGAGAGCCTTGGCTCCATCTACGATTGTGAGCCCGCGGAAAGCCGATGTCCGAACTGTCAAGTCTGGTACTCACGACCCCTGCGCATCGCACTGAGCACTGTTGACATTCCTTTTCTACATCTTTTCTGTGCCGCATAGTGAGTGGAATTCTAATAGAAAGAACGTATATATATATATATATGAATTGGTACGTAGCGCTGCTCGGTGACCGTACAGACATGCTACGATTGGTTGTCATACCGCAACTAGAATGGAACTGCGAAGACTGGTCAATATTGTACTGATCGCGTCGCATAGGGGTTCTGTGACAGCTGACCGGAGACGCGAAAGACTCCTTGGACGAGAGTCGGGTAAGGTGGCAATCCGACTATCCCACTCCCGAATGGGAAAAGCCGGCAGCAAAGGGCATCACCATCACATGTCTTTGTATATATCCACTACTCTACATTTCGCACCAAATCTTGATGTGCTTAAGGGTCGGTATCATATAATATCGTAAGGAGTGTTAGAATGTGTCTGCTATCAGCAGTTGAGGTTTTGTTTCTACCCACGTGGGGTAGCGGAAGTTGGAGCGTTGGGACTTCAGCGATTCCGGGAGGTGAGACACGATGAGAAGAGAAAGTGCGTATATACAGCGAGCGCATGAAGTATCAGAAATAACAGACCTACGCCCCTCCAGATACCACCATGACCAAGCTCGCCGTGAACGAGATCGTCCCCGTCACGACCTTCACGACTTTCAAGGGAGAGACCACCTTTCTTGCGGATGCGAAAACGCCACCTATCCATAACCAGTTCCGGCGCTACGCGGGTTGTCCTATTTGCGACCTGCATCTGCGTTCCATCGTCAAGCGCGACGTCCGAGCTCACCGCGCTCGGCGTTTCTGAGATTGTCTTCTTCCACACAACTTCAGAGAAACTTAAGGAGCACACGAGCTGCCTCCCATTCCCCTGCGTTTCCGACTCGACGAAGGAATTTTACAAGATGTTCGGCACGGAGGAAGGCGATGGTCTCCCGATGGCTTCACCTGTCACGTAGCAGGCGTGCTTCCGAAGATGATAGGACCGGCGGTGGTTAATCTTGCGAAGGGAGAGACCAAGAACCCTCTCAACCCGACTGGAGGAAGGCACCAATTTGGTCTTATATAACTGGTGTATAGACCCAGAACAATATTTGTACTGGGCCGCAGCAGTAGAACCTGGTATACGTTTGATGCCTGCACTATGAATTGGTCGCTGTACTTACGATCGACAAAAGCGTCTGTGAGGTCAACGATCACTAGCCGGTCACCCTCAAACCAAGAGGAGACAGCAACCGCAGCGCTCTTGACGTATGTGTCAAGGACATCGAAACGCAGTTGGAGCATGTCTTTCTGCTTTCCATCCAACCTTGTGGATGCCATGTCGCTTTTGAAGGCTAGAAGAGGGATGAGGATTGGAGCCTGATAACCGTCGAATGCTCACCTCAGTGGCTGACCTTTTCTGGACCGAGGTCGCGGAGCACAGAAAGCGCTTTGTACATTTAGAGGGGGCCATGCTAAAAAGGAATGTATTTTAGTTAAATATTTCGTCATGAACCGACCATTACACCCATCTGACCCATCAGAGTGAGAATACGAGACACATCTAAATCGCTGTCCGCGATCTGCAAAGGTTGCACCTTAACCCTTGGAAGAATACTGTAAAACTAAGGTTACTCGGCCTATATACAAAATATAATAATCAATTATTGAACAAAGTATTACCTAGCTACTCACAATGCCAGTACAATGACATCTGAAACAGCCGAGCCGCTGAAATTTTGGTTTCACTCAGATACGCTACCTCGCATGGTCGGTCGCCATTTTCTTGATCCCAGTGAAAGCTACCACACGTTTGAGCAGTAACACTATAGAGATGGGGGCCGTATACGCACACCAAAGCTGATAGTGGAGCCGGTAAGGTCCCGAGTTTTGGTCTTTGACTAAGGATGCCTTGAGAATGCAAGATAAGGTGTGACTTTTTCCTGACCTCTGTACTGAGTTATTACCACGTCTCCATGAGCATTGGAAACTCATACCTGAACACCGCATATGAGGCCGTTGGATGGTGCGTCGAGGTTGATATAGAGATGTGGGTCGCTAGAACTCTGGACTGATCCTCGCTGATTCACAGATATCACACTTCCTAGTAGCCCCCTTTGAGGAAACACATTGACCCAGTTGTCGCTGTAGCAAGCATTGAGTGGCACAGATATTCGCAGGCTAGCAAGAGCTGGTGTACCCGTCAGTGCATCAATTCTCCACTGGTAGGCGATTTGGTTCTAGTAAGGATAAATGCATAAAGGGAAGTGGAGCGAGTCGCTCAGGCTGAATTAGGGCGGACTGCACGATTCTTTAAGACCTTGTTTAAGATTTAAGAACACGACGGAGATCGATAAAACGCGTGGCCTGGTGGTGGGTAAGAGCCATCAGGTGATTCCACGCGCCTTTGCCAAACAAAACGGCGCCTGACCCTCAACCACGACTTTGGCAGGCTCTTCCTCTCCCACAATACATCACGAGACTAATGCTGAGCTTGCTCTCCTCGAGTCCTGTCATCGAAAAGCTACGGGTCTTCTGCCAAAATCACATTCGCTTGTTACCGCTCCCATTTTGACACGGGATGCGGCCTGCAACGGCTGATGAATCCCAATCTGGTGCGCCTTCAGGTCAAGTGAGGTATATACGTCTAATGGAGGTGGACCAAAATCGTTGGTGCATTCCTGTAGTCTCCTGTGGCATGCACGCAAACCAAATTGGGGACACAGAGCGCACGATTTGACCGCATGTATATTATAAAGCACCCTTCGCATCACTTTGTCGTGGCGAGGGTGTTACTCTGGGTCATCGTTTTCAAGTCGCCAGGGCTTCGGGTTTGATGTTGACTGCAGCTTTTTGGGGGGAGCTTCTTGGTGAGTCCTCTTACCCACGCGAAGCGGAATTGTGATGGTAGAGCCGCGATTATCTCCAGGCAGATGCAAATATAACGAGAGGTACCGAAGACGCACGGCAACTCGGTCAGTCGAAGGGCAGGTGATACCGAAATTCGTGATGCCAATTTCTAGGTCGTAGGATTGAAAGGGGATTGGAAACACGAACCGGAAAACCGATATCACTGCCGCGTAACCTATGTAACACCAAGGCACTCAAATGCGGTGAATTTAACCTTTGGTAATTCTTCCCTCAATAACTTTCTGAGGCGGCACATCTCCAGTACTGGGACTAGCGGAAGATCACGACCAGGGTAGTCTTCGAGCCATATTCCAAGAGCTCTGAGACGCAAGGCGTACCACTCGAGCCATTGGTTTACCGCCATTTCCTCCAGTTGCGTTGATAGTGATGACACGCACGGTACTAAGCTGTGGAAACACCTTTAGTCTGAAAACTATAGCGAAAAGGGACCGATAATCCGCTCAGGGCGTGTTCGTATGACGGGAATGCCCAATGTCTGGGGGCTTGAGTGTCTATCGCCACTTGGGCCAGCTTCTAGATTATCCACGAGAGCCGAAGTGATTAGCCCTGTCAGTTGAATGCATACGCAAAGTATCGTGCGGAGATCGGCCCCAGTCTAGTCGAGGGTCTCATGGAAGGCTGTTAAGGTGAGATGACGGAGTGGTAGGCCAAGGGGATTGATAAACCCCATGGAGGGTATGAACCGAACGGACTGGACACCTGAGCGGTACACTGTGAGATGGGTTAAGTGAAGAAGCCGTGACGGACTCACGAGTGGAGAAAATGCTTAACTGATGCGGTCCGATAAGCACGGATAGTGAGCCGACGGAGATTGGAAGGGAGAAGGAACTGGGTGTTAGGGATAATGTTTAGACAGCGGACACCAGACGAGCAAAATTTGAAAAATCGTTTCGTCCCACAAGATTTCGTGGGTCTTTCGATAGTAGAACTAGCGACGGATCCTCCGTGAGGCCGGACTTGTAGAACAAATATTGCACGCGGAGGTTGGGAAGCCCGATACGCGCCAAACTCTCATACGCGTAATTCCTTTCCCTTAAATACTCGTGCCATATATCAAACACGCTTTACCCACTTCTTCCACGGCTGAAAAACTGGCGGGAGTTGAAAACCGTGACTACCCGGTCGAATCGGCCGACACCGAAGTGACTAATGACTAGACATTCGTGGATAAACTCGGTGGCCAACTATGCCCAAGCCTTGGAAACGAGCACTAACTCGCGTTTTGTTGGGTAGAGGCTCAGGCAGCCTTTGGCTGTAGGTGTGGGGGCCGTATGTATGGTATGCCCACAGGCCTGGGGTCCAAGGTTGTGGGGGGGATCGACAAAGGGCAATCCACCAGAAGGAGGGAGGTCGCGCAGCGCATGCTTTTGTGCCGTAGTTCAGGGGGAGGATCGGAGTCCGGAATGAGAATATGAGCATTACAGATATACAAGACCTGCAAAGGACCGTTTCGCTCACGATAATAGACTGCGTTGGAGGACAAGGGCTGTCGGCAAAGTCCGGCGCGGCAGTACCCACTACTGAACTCTGATGATTCACCATATGTGATACTTATAAGTCTATCCATAGGTATCTAGCTAACTCATGTCATAGGAAAGCTGAGGTTCGTGATTTGAACGATGACCCGTTTTCCTTTCAACCGTAGACAAAAATTATGCAACCTTTTCAATGACTACTTGCTTCGACAATGCAATAACTTGCAACGTCCACCTTCAGGGGAACCCGCATCGAGCTGCGCTCGTTGAGAAGCCAGCAAACCCAAACGTCACCTTCAGCCCACCACCACCCATTCTCACCTCTGTTAGCGGATCACCTGTCAGTGAATCAAGGTCAGACGAGATCGCACTAGAAGCACCCTCGCAGCCCGCCGATCACAGCGGATCGGGCCGTCTTCTGCCCCCACCCTATTCCTTCCTTGCGCATCGTTCGTCACCTAAGAAAACGGGCGATTTTTCATCCGTGTCACGAGGGAGAGGGGAGAGGGGACCGGGCTGGAAGGTAAACCAGAACTCTGAGACGAGCCCGCGTCGCGCCTTGGAAAATTCCATAGCATGGTGGGCTGTGGGGTCCTGGGTCCTTTCGGGCGGCGCATGGATGGGCGGAGGTCGAGACCAAAGGCACTATCACCTCGTCATTGCTGGTAACTAGTGACTGGTAATTGAACCCGACTGGCCGCGGGGGTTGGTTGGTGTCTCCGTAGCCTCGCCCAACTGCCTGACTGCCTGGAGAGCTCCGGTCGCCCCGCCCTGTGCCGATACGGGGTACGGGTGGGTGGGGGCTCTGGCAACGAAACAACGGGAGACAAAAAGGCTATCAACCGCACCTCGCGCGCGTCATGCGCAAATTCCAAATTCCAACTCGGGCCTGCCGAAGAAACTCCCCCTTAGCTGTCGTGCGTCTGGTGACGTCGAGGTTAATACGGCATGATGGCGTGGCAGACTCATGATAAGTAAGTCAGTACGGAACGACGTTCGACGTGCAAGAAGTAAGTGCCTGCGAGGAGCGGTACATAAGGTAAGTCCCCGGTCACTCACCCATGCGCCTCCGTCTCATCTCACCTCACCTCACCTCTCGCCCGCCGCCGCCCGCGCCCCAGCATCCAGCCTGCACATGCAACCCCGGTGTTCAAGAGCCTGCAAGACGTCACAATCGCACATTACGATCGATGCGTATTATTCTCATTATTATTTTTCCCTCCGGCGCGGCAAGGACAAGACAATTCGCCCTCTCTCTCCGCTCCGCTCGCGTATCTGCGATAGGCAGCCCACGTCCCAATCTGGGTGATAAGCCCATGCCCACCGAGAGGCAATCTAGCTCGTCTCACATGATGCATGATGACGGCGATGATGCATGATGCATGATGCATGATGCAGCAAACGCAAACGCAAACGCCATCCATCCGCGTTTCCAGGATCGATCGGCGCCTGAACGCGAACGCGCGAACACGCGAATGAGCTTAGATTACACACCTTTTAGATTACTCGACAGGAGCTCCATCTCCAGCTAGGCTCCAAAGCTCCAGGACCGGACCCCACCGCGAGGCGTATCTCACTCCGCTCGGGAAGATTTGAGATTCGAGATTCGAGATTCGAGATTCGAGGAGCGATAGATAGATAGAATTCGGCAAAACAGCAAAGCAAACCCGAACCAAATTGACGCTGTTCGCTATCAGACTATCAGGCTATCAGGCTTTTTTTCGCCTTACCCACACGAACCCAGAAACAGAAACGCGGGATGTACGGCCCCACCTCGCGCGAGTAGCAGACGTAAGATGTAAGACGTAAGACGTAGGTAGGCGCAAAGCAGGGAGGGGTGTGGACGTCGACGTGTGGATGTGGTGTGCGGCCGTCCGTGGGCTGAACGTCAAAAAATGTGGGATCGGGGCGTGTTGGTGCGGCGACATCGAGAGTGGAGGGACGACAACCGGGGGAATCGTTCTAGCTCTAATCCGAGGGGTGTG
>Ga0307513_10009777_pt1 | contig 12115 bp, 11 predicted proteins | sample 15_EM_MG_FD_202174 | JGI IMG/M metagenome (GOLD analysis project Ga0307513, IMG submission 202174) | Populus trichocarpa ectomycorrhiza microbial communities from riparian zone in the Pacific Northwest, United States - 15_EM | ecosystem: Host-associated > Plants > Roots > Unclassified | place... | reverse complement strand
TACTCACTTGATGTGAACTCTTGCTTGATGTGCAGATCCCCCAAGCTGCAGGAATAATGTAGGTAAGTTTATTTACTTCAGTTAGTCTATTTCTTGCTTAGTACTGGTTATCGGCAGCACTGTTATTTGTAGATAGCTCTTGTATTAAATGGGAATATATTTATTATATGCAGATATCTCTAAAAGGTGGTCCCTATTATCTAAAATGCACACTTGTAAACCCACGTAGGGACCCATGTGAGGGAGCAAGTGAACTTGCAATTTTTAAAAATTGTAGGTCCTATGCATGGTGCGCCCTGCTGTGAGAAGAGGGTCCCTGTCCCCTGAGGTGGTAAACTGGGTGCAAAATCCCAGAATTGGGTCCCACTTGAGAGAACAGGGACTCCCCGCCCAGAGACGTGGGACTGGCATACAGGGGATGGGTCCCTGAGCAGGGACACCACGCCTTGCAACAGGGGACACTACGTCTTGCAGCAGGGGACACACCATGTCCACAGACTGGGTGTAGTATCTATAGAGCCCATCAGGCGGTTGTTGAATGGATGATGCCGGTGATGAGCCGAACCTAGCGCAGCTCAGAGGGGGGAGAACCGTAAGAGTTTATAGCATACACCTAGCGCAGCACAGAGGGGGGGGAACCGTAATCGTTTATAACATACACCTAGCGCAGCTCAGAGGGGGGAGAACCTTAAGAGTTTATAACATACACCTAGCGCAGCTCAAAGGGGAGAGAACCGTATCATACACTAGCGCAGCTCAGTGGAGGGAGAACCATACGGGTCTCCCAAACTCTAGCTGTGCTCTATAAGTACAAGGTCGAATACTGTTTCACTTGCGACGGACTTGTGGGGGGCGACCCGAATGGGGATGACCTGTCGCCATCGCCAAATGGACAACAGCTGGAGTGGTCACCGGAGCACTATAAGGCCCCAAAAGGTGAAGCGTGGCGACTGGTGGGTTGTAATAAGCCGCCGGAGGGGCGGCTGGAAACAATTGGGGTTGAATTGGGACTAGAGCGAAGGCTGGAACTTGGGTACGGACTGCTGCTGGCACTCGGCCACGGACCGCTGCTGGCACTTTCGGTTCTGGTTTTGGTGGCTTTCCGATCTTGGTGAGAACGTACACTAGTATAAGGATGCCGATTGGAACGCCGACAGAGATAGCAATTATGACGTGTTCCGGTAAGCCCGGAGTCCATGTGCTGGGTGGTGTGCTGGGTGGTGTGCTGGGTGGGGGTAAGCGCTATCTTAAGGGCGCCAAAACATCGTACCTTGTCTCTCCTACTACTCGCAATACCTCGAAGGATTCAAGGAGAACAAGATCTGATTCTGATTTGTAGGTGATATTGTGCGGTTGCGTAGCGTTGAGACCCGTCTGCCAATATACAAGACACTTGTGATCGATCGAAGTTTCGCCACTGGAACTTATGTTGATAAAGTCCTCTGGGGAACGTTATTGGTGAGAGCTTCCGAGAAGAGAGTGATTCACGTACGGGCCATTGTCGATGGATACTGAGCCGTAGTTGGCTCCCAAGAACTGCCCTCGAGGCCCGCAGAGTCCCCACAGCCACACGGCCGCACCTTAAAAGTCTAAAAGAGCCTGCACTGATGAGCCGGTGTTACTCTGGTAGTAATGGTAACCAGATAATGTATCGTTGGCGACCCAGCCGGTCATAAGCCGAACGGAATTATTCCCGGCCTTATACGAATCAACAAATGTTTGGGCCCTTGTAAAGTTTCAGCGATTTCATAGTTGGTTTCTATGTGTGATCCCTCACCCGGTCATGCCAGTTCCGACTATAACGTCGGCTTTGCTGAATTGAAAACGCGCTGCAGGTGTAACTTGGGCAAGGACGATCTCCAACGTAAAGTTAGTCTTAGTTCCATTGAGCTTGAGGTTCTCCGCCTCAATTAAAAGATTTCCATTTGGCTTCCCAGTCGTCTTCGTGCCGTTATTAAGAGACCAGGTGTAGTTCATCCCTTCATCTGCGCTTCCATAGATGTAAATGGCGCTTCCTATTGACTCATGTCAGTATGTCCCTTTTGTCCCATATTGGAAACCTACCATTGAAGTCGAATCGCATTCTCGCACTCGAATTTGCGGCGACGTGGAAGCCCTTCACATCATCACAAACCGGAAACCCATTCGAGTCTATCGATGGGCACTCTGCGCTGAACTCGTCGTAGTATATCCTTGGCGAAGTGTGGGGGATAGTCTATCAGTCAAGCCATCAGAACAGGACGGTAGAGCAAACCGCAATGAAAAAAGAATAGCCGTACGACATTATAAGTAGTCTCTGCCATGGCACTGTGCGTCTGGGTGAGGAGGAAGGAGCCCTGCGTAGCCGCTGCTGTATATACGTCCATGAGAGTCTGGCAGACGCCTTCACGTCCAGAAGACAGTCTCACGTCTAGCAGATAGCCTCATATCCAGCAGACAGACTCATGTTCAGCAAACGCCCTCATGTCCAGCCTTGCTCTCTGTACTGATGGACAGATTTGATAAACGAAGAAGCGCGTGCGTAGCACATTCGTTTTAGGCTTTGCCCTTGAGTGGGTGATGGAATTGAGCTGGTGCTAGGGGCTAATAAGGGAATTAAAGGCAACTGCTGTGTACGCGTTGGCCTCCTACAGACCACCACAGAAAAGAAAGATGAACACGGTCACCTGAATTGAGGACGCAGGGAGTGCGTGGCTACGTGTCTTTGTCAACCCACTGGTGGCCGCCATGTTCGTCTTCTCTGCGATGCCCCCCGACCAAATGGCACAGTTCAAGGTTATGTCATTCCAACGGTGTTGATATCTCAATATACCTGCACCGTTGGCGATGAAACATCTTTCATCCGCGATTTACGATGCAGGGTACAATGAGTGGGCTTGAGAGTCAGTAAGTGCGCAGAAATATGTGTCGCTGCGAGTCCGGGAGCAAGGTCCGTAGGGCGTCATCGAATGCGGTGAGGGCTGAAAGTTGTCTGACAGTGGCGCGGCTTGAACACGCCGCAACATATGGAAGAAAAACTACAAGTGCTTGTATTCTAAATCTGAACATCCGCCTTCCCAGCGTTAGCCTTCCCAATATAGCCTGTCTAGCGTCAGCCCTCCTCGCGTCCCAGCGTTAGCCTTCCCCGAGAGCTATATGCATTCTTTTTTCGCCGTGAACTAACTTTAGTGTTCGTTCAGTCCTCCGAAGTACAGTACCGTTCAGTCTACCCAGTTCGCATTGCACTCAGTTTGCATTGCAAGTCGACTGACGCGTCCATGACACTTGGTATCACGGGGAACAGAAGTATCCTACTCCCGGACCCTGTGGTATCCCCATGCGTCGCATCATCAAACCAATGGAATGCACAGCATCTAGCTGCGAGTCGGGCTCGTTATCCCGTCAGCTAGCTTAGCTCCTGCTTCTCGTTTGTTAGCTTCAGTAGATTACCTAAACCGGCCCAACCCCAAAAGTTGAACCGTCCGCAATTTAAATAGAGGTGTTCTTTTGAAATACTTGTACCGGGGGCGAATTTGGAAGCATTAAGGCGTGAGTCACTTCGAGTACGCTCGATCGACCATGAAACATGGAGGCTCACGTTGAGCTGTTGAGTTCAGGTGTCTCGCCCCCGCTGGGCCCCCGCTGGCCGCTAAGCAATGTTAAGCACGATAAGCGCCAGAAGCACAATACAATTGGCGGATCACGCAGATGGCAACAGATCACTGCATCTTAAGACCACCTCGACAACAAATGAGCCTCGTCGCACATGTGGCGGGACAAGTGGATTCGGCCCGGCCCAAGCGCTCATTCACCGGCCGGCGGTCGCACCTCGGACAACATACATACCACCAGTGCCACCGCCGTGCCGCCGCCAGTGCCCCAATCCGACATCGAGAGAAACATGACGCGAGATCTCCCCGTTTCCGCTCAGCACTACTCCACAAACCAGGTCGCACAAAACCGCCCAAGGGCGACGACCTCACAGACGCACCTGAAGAAGTAAACCGCGGCTACCCACCAACTGAGCGCACTCCGCCGCGCCTTCGCCGTCCTCGACGTTCCCGACGCCCTCCGACCCGACATAGCCGTGCTCCGAAATATATATAATCAGAAAACGGCCTTCTTATGGGTTAGCTCAATGGTGCTTAAACCACTAACATATTGACTAGTACATTAGATCCGACAGGCATGACCGGCAATAGGTACCGGGAACTAATCGGCTTGTCGCACTCGCTACACGACCAGACATTAGCTTCGCCATTAGTAAACTCGCCCAGTTTTTGGTCAACCCAGCACAGATCCATCTAGACGCAGCTCTACGCGTCCTTCGTTACCTCAAGGGAACAAGGAGATGGACACTCAACCTCGGAGGGGATATCGCGGATACAGTAGGGTGTACCGATTCAGATTGGGGAGGAGACCGAGATGACGGAAAGTCCATTGGTGCGTACATTTTCCGTATGGGGAATGGCGCTCTCTCTTGGAAGACTAAGAAGCAGACCTCCGTGTCCCTCTCATCGGTGGAGGCAGAATACATGGGGATGTGCCGGGCTGCGAAGGAGGCAGTCTGGCTTACAGGGTTACTCGAAGACCTCGGACTGGACCTACGGTCGCCTCTCATCGTTTATGGCGACAACCAAGGCCCTCACGCGCTCACGCCAAATCCAGTCTTCCATCCACGTTCGAAACACATCGCAATCCAATATCATTTCACTCGCGAGCTCGTTCAGACGGGACAGCTCGTTGTAAAGTACATTCCAACAAAAGCTATGGTCGCGGATGCGCTTACGAAGGCGCTCCCTCGCCCACAGCATGTCGCCCTCATGGAGATGATGGGCGTATACGAAAGGAACTAGCAAGGCAAGAGACTGGACTCAACGACGAGGGGAGGTGTTAGGAAACGAATTGCGGCTACCGGGTAAAGCCGACTCCTCAGTGAGACACGGCGCAATGCCTCACCGTCGTCGAGTCTCGAGAAGGTTCGAGAAGGTTCGGAAAAGGTGTATATCTACGGAACTTACGGCCTCAGTGGTTTAAGCACGAGTTCCCTCATTTGCCTGCTACCTGTCGGATCTAATGTACTAGTAGTAGCCTGTATGAAGGTACCCAATATGTTAGTGGTTTAAGCACCATTGAGCTAACCCGTAAGAAGGCCGTTTTCTGATTATATATATTTCGGAGCACGGCTATGTCGGGTCGGAGGGCGTCGGGAACGTCGAGGACGGCGAAGGCGCGGCGGAGTGCGCTCAGTTGGTGGTAGCCGCGGGTAACAGGAATGGTTTTCTTCAGGTGCGTTTGTGAGGTCGTCGCCCTTGGGCGATTTTGTGCGATGGTTTGTGGAGTACTGCTGAGCGGAAGCGGGGAGATCTCGCGTCATGTTTCTTTTGATGTTGGATTGGGGCACTGGTGGTGGCACTGGTAGTGGTGGTATGTTGTCGGAGGTGCGACCGCCGGTGAATGAGCGCTTGGGCCGAATCAGCACATTGTGCTGGAATTGGTGAAGAGTTTGCGACGAGGCTCATTTGTTGTCGAGGTGGTCTTAAGGTGCAGTGATATAGTGATCTGTTCCGCGTGATCCGCTAATTGTATTGTGCTTCTGGCGCTTATTGGGCTTAACGCGGGACACCTGAGCTCAACGTGAGCCTCCATGGTTCATGGTTGTTCGAGCGTACTCGAAGTGACTCGTGTCTTAATGCCTCCAATTGTAACTCGGCGAGGGAATAGACTCGCCCCCGAAACCAGTATTTCAAAAGAACACTTCTTTATTTAATTTGCGGACGGTTCAGTCTTTGGGGTTGGGCCGTTTAGGTAATCTACTGAAACTAACAAACTACAAGCAGGAGCTAAGCGAGCTTCGACTTAGATGAATGAAACGGGACAACGAGCCCGGCCGACTCGCAGTGGGAAAGCCGGTTCCTAAGCTGTGCATTCCATTGGTTGATGCGACGCATGGCAATACCACAGGTCCGGGGAGTAGAAGTCTCGAGAAAAGATTTCTGTTCCCCATATGCAAAGTGCCAAGGTGTTCAGACGAGATGATCTCCGGTGGTCGATTTGCAATGCAAACTGGGTGCAATGCAAACTGGGTAGACTGAACGGTACGGTACTTCGGAGGACTGAACGAACACTAAGGTTAGTTCACGGCGAAAAAAATGCGTACAGCTCTCGGATTGCCCGGCCACAAGCTGGGAACGCTGACGCTAGGAAGGCCAACGCTAGGAAGGCTAACGCCGGGGCGCGAGAAGGGCTGACGCGAAGAGGCTATTTTGGGAAGGCTAATGCTGGCACATAAGGCTAACGCTGGGAAGGCGGATGTTCAGATTTAGAATACAAGCACTTGGAGGGTTTCTTCCATATGCGGCAGCATATTCAAGCCGCCCCCGTCAGACAACTTTTAGCCCTCACCGCATTCGATGACGCCCTACGGACCTTGCTCCTGCGCGCGCGGCGACACGTATTTCTGCGCATTTACTAACTATCAAGCCCACTCATTGTATCCCCTTGCCATTGGAGCTCTCCGCAGCTGTCTCACCCTGCACGGTAAATCGCGGATGAAAGATGTTTCATCGCCAACGGTGCAGGTATATTGCGATACCAACACCGTTGGAACGACATGGCCTTGAACTGTACCATTTGGTCGGGGGACATTCCAGAGAGTACGAACATGGCGGCCACATTGGAGTTAAGGAAGACACGTAGCCACGCACTCCCTGCGTCCTCAAGTCAGATGGGTGTGTTCACCTTTCTTTCTGTAGTGGTCTGAAGGAGGCCAACGCGTACACAGCAGTTGCCATTCTCTGATTAACCCCTAGCGCCAGCTCAATTCCATCACCCGTTCAGGAGCGAAGCCTAAAACGAATGTGCTACACACGCGCTTCATCGTTTATCCAAACTGTCCATCAGTACACAGTACAAGGCTGGACATGAGGGTGTTTGCTGAACATGAGTCTGTCTGCTGGATATGAGGCTGTCTGCTGGACGTGAGACTGTCTTCTGGACGTGAAGGCGTCTACCAGACGCTCATGGACGTATATATAGCAGCGGGTACGAAGGTTTCCTGCTTCCTCCTCACTCAGACGCACAGTTCCATGGCAGAGACTACTTATAACGTCGTACGGCTGTTCTTTTTTTATTGCGGTCTGCTCTACCGTCCTGTTCTGATGGCTTGACTGATAGACTATCCCCCACACTTCGCCAAGGATATACTACGACAACTTCAGCACAGAATGCCCATCTACAGACTCAAAAGGATTTCCGGTTTGTGATGATGCAAAGGGCTTCCACGTCGCCGCAAATTCGAGTGCGAGAATGCGATTCGACTTCGATGGTAGGCTTCCAATGTGGGACAAAAGGGACATACTGACACGAGTCAATAGGAAGCGCCATTTACATCTATGGAAACGCAGATGAAGGGATGGAATATACCTGGTCTCTTAATAACGGCACGAAGACGAACGGGACGCCAAATGGAAATCTTTTAATTGCGGCGGAGAACCTCAAGCTCAATGGAACTAAGACTAACTTTACGTTGGAGATCGTCCTTGCCCAAGTTACACCTGCAGCGCGTTTTCAATTCAGCAAAGCCGACGTTATAGTCGGAACTGGCATTACCGGGTGAGGGATTACACATAGAAACCAACTATGAAATCGCTGAAACTTTACAAGTGCCAAAACGTTTGTTGATTCGTATAAGGCAGGGAACGATTCCGTTCGGCTTGATGGCTGGATCGCCAACGATACAATACCTGGTCATTATTACTACCAGCGTAATAACAGCTCACCACTGGTGGCTATTTTGAACTTTCAAGGTGCGGCCGTGTGGCTGTGGGGACTCTGCGGGCCTCGAGGGCAGTTATTGGGAGCCAACTACGGCTCAGTATCCATCGACAATGGCCCTAGTACGTGAATCAATCTCTTCTCGTAAGCTCTCACCAATAACGTTCACCAGAGGACTTTATCAACATAAGTTCCAGTGGCGAAACCTCGATCGATCACAAGTGCCTTGTATATTGGCAGACGGGTTTCAACGTTACGCAACCGCACAATATCACCTACAACTCAGAATCAGATCTTGTTCTCCTTGAATCCTTCGAGGTATTGCGGGTAGTAGGAGAGACAAGGTACGATTCTTTGGCACCCTTGAGACAGAGCTTACCTCCACCCAGCACATCGACTTCGGACATGCCGGACATGCCGGACAAGTTCACAATTGCTATCTATGTCATCGGTGGATTGGGGGCCTCGCTACTACTCCTCATTATCGCGAACATCTTATGTTATCGCAAGAGCCGAGCACGAAAACAGAAACAGAAACTGTTAGCAGCGTCCCGTAGACGAGGTCCATTCGTCTCTCTTGTAGTGCAATAGTGACCACTCCAGCTGTTGGCTATTGGGCAATGGCGACGCGTCATCCCCATTCGGGTCGCTCCCCACAAGTCCGTCGCAAGTGAAACAGTATTCGACCTAGTACTTATAGAGCGCAGCTAGAGTTTAGGAGATCCTTATGGTTCTCCCTCCTCTGAGCTGCTCTAGGTGTATGTTATAAACGCTTATGGTTCTCCCCCCTCTGAGCTGCGCTAGGTGTATGTTATAAACTTTTACGGTTCTCCCCCTCTGAGCTGCGCTAGGTTCGGTTCATCACCGGCACGATCCATTCAACAACCACCTGATGGGCGGACGGCCGAAGAAGTGAACCGGCTGCGCCAGGAGATGGACGCTATGAGGGTGGCGATGTATAAGCAACAGCAACACTAGAGAAATCTCCTGATTCACGGATAAGGTGTCGAATGTGCTCACTGAGAGAAGTACTTGTGGTGATATTGTTCACGGTTGGGTCGAAGGTCAGGGAGCGCAATACAAGTGGGGAAAACATGTTCGATAGCATGTGTACATAGTATCTAGAGTGTTTTTACAAGTAATAGAGGAACAATTTCGGGCAAACTAAAAGGGAAGGAAACACTGCAAACAGAGTGCGTGTAGCCCACAGTGTTTCGTTGTTAAAAGCCTGGTTACTTGTTAAAAGCTGGGCTGGAACGGGGCGGCCACAAGACGCATCCTCTTGAAGATCGGCAGTCATTAAAAATTAGAATTAAATAAATCTGAAATAAATCGAAATAAATATGGCCAAAATACTATAGCCAAAAAATAGCATGGATATCTCCCAGCCCGGCCGGTAGGATGTGCATTGGCCAAAAGAGGCAGTTGCATGATTCGCCATGGTACTTTTTATTTATTTTTTATTTTTATTTTTAAAGTCAGGATTTATAGTGCTAACCGTGAGGCATGTTACACTTCAACTGAACGCTATATAAGGTATCTGCACAAATTGTCTGCCCTTCTCACTGCTTCTCATCTCTGAGGGATGGATGGGTACATCACATGGTCGGTGGTCAGCTTACATCACGGAGCTGCTCTCTTGCTTGCCAGGTGGGCAGGTGTCTCTCACTGTAGGTCTAGGCTCTGAGGTGACCAGCCTTGGCCTTCGTTGCTGTAGGTGCTGCTTGGCTGGTTCGGGAGTGACAGGACGGTGACAGCCCCATAGAGGTGTAGGAGGGCTTCTCCAAGGGGATGGCTGGATACATCCTCATGGCCAGTGGTCAGCTTACATGTTGCTTGCTCTCTTGCTCCCCAGGTGGGCAGGTGTCTCTCACTGTAGGTCTTATGCCTGAGGTGATCAGTCTCAGCCTTCTTTGCTGTAGGCGCTGCTTGGCTGGTTTGGGAGTGGCATATGGCAGTAGGCCCCAGTTGCTTGTTGGTGGGTGTGTAGTGTGGGATTGTCAGCGAATTGGTGGCCCCGAGGGGCATTTCTTTCCTGCAGGCGACTGGGTGGTCGCAGTACATCTGCTATTGTTAGCTGAGTCACCCCGCTGGCCAGTAGAGGCAGGCTGCTGGTGGGTTGGCAACATGACGTGTCACCTACAGTGGGGGGGGAACACCTCACATCTGGCCTTTCACTGCGGCTGTCATTGCCCCTATGCTTCTCCAACCCATTGCATGGGCTACCCAGGTCCCTACATAGGCAGTGGGGTGGGGAGGCTTGGCCAAGGAAATGGACAGATGTGGTAGAGTTGAAGTGCCCCCCCATGGTACTTTCACGCTACTTTTGGTTGCTTTATATGTAATAGATTTATTTATAACTATAAAGTATGAAGCACATTAAAGTAGCAGTGTTCGTGCACTCAATCGCACTGCCCCAGCCTCCTTTGAGGCTGGGTTATAAAGCGAGCATGACTAACAATTTTCAGAATAAAAATTTAAAATAAATAAAAACTGAAATAAATCGAAATAAATATATATATTATGTATAAAAATGATATGGCCAACAATGGCATGGATATCTGTTGGCTGACCAGTAGGATGCGCATTGGCTGAAAAAGGCAGTCAGGTGATTCGCCGTGCTACTTTCATGCTACTTTCGGTCAGTTTTATATGTAATAGGTTTTATTTATAATTCTAATGTATAAAATGCATTAATTTAACAACATTTGCAGACGGCCAGGTATGGTCTGGTGCCGATTTTTTCCAAGTCCAACCAAATCACCACAGGTCACAACCCCACAACCCCAAACTTGACTTGAACCTCTTCCACAACCATCACTTCCTGTCAAGTAACCCCAACTCCATACAGCATAGATACAAGCCATCACTTGTGAACCAAATCAACTATAAATGGCTGCAAACATTGGGTGAAATGCAGGAGGATGATGGAAAAGGTAGCTCCCTAAGGAGCTTCTTACATTTATAACATACTGCTCTTCTCTGGTATATGGCTCAGCAAGGGATCTGCTCTGTGATCTCCTATCCCTGCTGCTCACTGGCCAGCCCTTCACAACTGCCTTGAATGAGCTCATTGAGAATGGGGCCCAGACTACAGAACGCGTGTGTGGAACATCTGTATCGCCGGTGACTATTTACATGTCCTTGTAGAATTATAAGCAGACCCGTTCATTCCCTCCAAGGTCGAGCTCAGTGAATATTCACAGTTCTCTCTGTAGCTTGCGGAATTACCTGCAAACATGCTCACACCAACTGTGCATTCTTCTGACTTTCCAGCACTCTTGAGCCTAACTCATTGTTTCATGTGGTCAGAGCTTCTGTGAGAAAGTGGTAAAGGAATTCGAAGGACTCAATAATGTGACTATCTGTGTGCAAGATGAAGGTTCCTGCTTCTTCTTGGCTGTCTCCATATTGTAAGACTTACAATGTGTCAGCCTGGGCCAAGGAAAAGGCATGCGCACCTTCTTGAGTGTAGCACAAGGTACCCACGAACCAGCCAAGTTCTTGGAGATGTACATATTGTTTCTCTTTGCCCCACATGTCCGCTTCTCATTCACTCTATCCAGATTCTCCTCATATCACAGTACTAAGCCCCCTTCCAACAGCCACTACAAAGGCTCCAAGGAGCCCAATGCTTGCCCACTCACCTTTGTTGGTAAAGGAATCACATTCGACTCTGGGGGTACCAGCCTTAAACCCGGCCCTGTAGGTCCTCCCTTCACTTCCTTCTTGCGATTCAGTACTAAGGCACAATGAAACAGGGAATGAAACTCATGCGCGCAGACATGGGTGGGGCTACTACCATGCTCGCCTCTGCGCTGGCCATTGCCAAACTCAAGTTGCTGCTCGATTTGGTCATGGCTACCCCGATGATGGAGAATATGCCTGGCGGTGGTGCTACAAAGCTTGGGGATGTTTAAGTAGTCGCTTATTTTCTTTGCTATGCCCTCATGCGACATAGGACGAAACCCTCTTGCGGTTTTAGATAGAGCCTGCACTGGGGAACCACATCCCGAGTTCACAGTGTAGATCCTAAGGACCTAGCTCCGTACTTTCCCCAGAGTCGATGGATCATCTTCCATACTTCTCAGGGTATGGCATCTGGATGATCACAAAGGCCCTGTACCAGCCGATACGCCGTAACAGTGTTTGGTGTGTATGTGTGGCCATTATATTGCTGATCAGGGTCTCTTAACAGCAGTGCCTCTGCGCCCTGTCCCTGTCAATGTCTTAATACCTCTCTGTCTCTGTGGTTAGTGAAACTCATTGAGAGAACAGGTCCCCTGTATTCATATGTCAGGGAACAGGTGACACCTGTTGGGTGAACAGGTGAGACCCCCACGTCTCCCACCAACCTCAG
>Ga0307513_10009776_pt1 | contig 12115 bp, 3 predicted proteins | sample 15_EM_MG_FD_202174 | JGI IMG/M metagenome (GOLD analysis project Ga0307513, IMG submission 202174) | Populus trichocarpa ectomycorrhiza microbial communities from riparian zone in the Pacific Northwest, United States - 15_EM | ecosystem: Host-associated > Plants > Roots > Unclassified | place... | reverse complement strand
AACCTGGAAACAAAATAGGGATTCTCTAGTATAGAACACCAACCTTTGGAGACCAACTTGGAACAAAAGACTGATTTTTCTGGTGGAAGTCGAACAAGAATGTTGATCAACAGATCGGCATTCAGATTGACAAGAGAGAAATCGTTTTCTCCTCTTGCTGCTGCTTCTACTGCTTCTGCCGCTATGGATTCTGATGTATTTATTTCTCCATCCATTTGTTTCTATTAAGTTTGGCTTTCGCCGTTTTGCTCTCTCTATATATATGCACACATTCTTAACATCTTGTCATTCAAGGAATAGGATTCTTAAAATATCCGAATTGGAAGAGGTTTCCAAGTGCACTGCCTCTGCTTTTGGCGTCATACCGTTACTCACTGGGATTATATATTAAATAGAAACTGACTACAGCTATTAATCACGCAACCACCTGAGGATAAGTCCTTGGGTAATTGAATTGAACTATGATTTTCATGCCTTCAGCTAGAATTAATTAGTTAAATAAGGATTTGAAATACAAATCCTTTCTATCTAGGAAACCTTTTCCTATCTCAACACAACTGCTAGCATTAGTGCAAAAGTTTCTTTCCTGAGCTGTTGACTTGTGATATACCTGGTTTAGACCCTATGTATAATGCAGAAAGCAGAAGGAATAGGATTACTGTTTGTTTGAAGATAAGTAAAAAAACATTGCTTGTTGTTTAGACCTATGAGATTATCTCAAATTAACTTATTTATTCAGAATATTTTTTTTCAAATATTTACTATTTTTTTATTTTGATTTTGACATTAATTATTGATACGTGTTTTAAAATATTTGATTATATTAAATTCAAAACCAAACCCAATATATGTTCAAATTTTCAAATAAAAGGATATTTAAACAATATTTATGATTGGCTTCACCCAAAATGCAAAAGATGAATTTATATGACCAACTCATAGCAAATCAATTTTGAAATACATTGTCAAATCAATTTAATTTTGAAATATTTTGTATGTCGCTAGGAAGATGAAAATTGATTCTGTAGAGGGTTCCTATCTTGATCCACTTGCAATTGATGATAAGGTAATTAATTAAGATCAGTGAGTGCTTCATCTTCTTCAAAGCTTTAGTGTTGATTTTTTATAACTTGTAGCTGGAGTTTGTTATAATCTGCTAGAGGATAATTTTGTGGAACTTACTTTTTCATTTTATATAGATTCTTAATTATCGGATCTCAGTTGCATTGGAAATGGCACATAATTAAGGATCTTCTACACCGTAAGTTGTCGTGATTTTGAGCATATTTTGCAGCACATAGAATTCATATGCAATTAGTGCGTTAGTATATATGAATATATGTGGTCAATATATGGTAAACTATGTTATAATGTTGCCTTGTGAAGCCTGACTTGTCGGACTGGTTGTATTGCAAGATGTTGCCCTCTTCGGTGGAGCAGTTTATCATAGAGCTAGTATGGAAGGTCTGTTGGCCGACTTGGCATTGTCCCTATTTGTATTGTTTTTTGCTTTTATCTGGTTGTTTATTCCTCGGCCTAAAAATTTGCTTGATATTTCGAATGTCTTCTTCCAGTTGGTATGATTTCTTCCATCTTGATGGGACCCATCCAGTGAAGGTTGAACCTCTCCTCAAAAGTAAGGTATGGATCATAATTTTTCTATTTGATTACTGGTTTAAGGGTTTAGAGTTTAGAATGAGGAATATTTTGAAGCAAAAGATATGGTAAAGAATGAAGTATCGTGATTCTGTTGTCCTGTTAATTAAGAAACCTAGAGGTAGTTGCAATGTAGGAAATGTGTGGAGCTCTTGAAAGCTTGAAGGAAACTGGATGCTATAGGGGTGGAAATTAAGTCTGCCTGCTACGATAATTACCTTTCATTTATGTTAGAATACCTATGTTCATAATTGATGAATTAACGTGTTTTATGTTATTTTTTTCTAGAATTCATGTTTGATAAAAGAATCAAAGAAGACATTTTACAATTGCTAGTTATAGTCATGTTGAACTATCAGACATTAGACCTTGATCAGAGGAAAAATAATAAATTGCTTGAATCAAAAGATTAATCAATTATCCAACATATAAACCTTAATTTTAAGCTCCATGGATTTTGGGACTTCATTAATTGACGTTGTCTGTGGGAAACAAATCAAAAGGCCATTAATTATTCTTCATTAACTGGTTTTTTATATCCCTAATCATCATCAAAGGCGTATGATCAAGACACTTCTAAAATGGGACATGTCATGAACCTCCCTACAATTATTGGCATATCTACTCCATCAGAGCTTCAACAACTCTTCAATAGGTAGGAAAAGCTATGCAGTAATTGTTCACTCTAAGTTAAAGTACGATTTCTTCTACTTGCCAATGGACTTAGTAACACAATAAAACTTGGGCTATGCGTTTGCCAACTTCACAAATACAATTAAAACCTTGAGATTCTAGAAAGCTCTCAACAAGTACAAGTGGAAAGTTGGTTCAAACAGTTAAGCATGTTAAGTATCTTTGGCAATCATCCAAGAGAAATGAAAGAGTTTCCCTCACGCTTGACACTATGATCAAATGAAAATTCATAAGTTTTTGTATATGAATAACTTATTCAAAATATGTTTTCATTTTCTTCAGGTAATGCCTGGGGACCTCTCATCAACTAGTTAATGAAGGATTTGACTTGGGAAATAGCCCCACAACCTTCAAAGGATGGGATAGACCTAGTTTTCCTAGTATGATTGCATAATTTATCTTGGAAGTGATTGACCTAGTCACCCTAATACAATTGCACAACTATCTAAGGATGGGATAAGCCTCACAACCTTCCAAAGATTGGATGGACTTAGTCTTATTAGTGTGATTGCACAATTTACCTCGGAAGAGATCATCACGGTCTTGCTATTGAGATTGCACAATTTACCTTGGAAGAAATTGATTTAGTCACCCTAGTGTAACTCTCCAAGGATGAGATAGGCCTCATAACCTTCCAGGGATAGGATGAACCCAGTCTCCATGGTGCGATTGCATAATTTACCTTGGAAGGGATCAACATGGTCTTCCTAGAGCAATTGCACAACTCTCCAATGATGAGATGGATGATGCCTCAACAACGGGGATGGAAGTGATCTCCCTAAAACCCCATAACTTTCAAAAAAGTTTTGACTTTGTCCTCATAATACAATAACACCAATCTCCACATGATCTTAGCATCATCTCAATAATCTGTTGGAAATAAAAAGATATAATCACAACCTAAATTTCTTTTCGGTTCCAAGCAGGGGGCATATCCTACTAAGGTTAGACAAAATTCAAAGGTCAATTCCTACCAAAATTTGATAAATGTTTTTCTAAATATAGGCATTGGACCCATACAGATTTTCAATAATTTTCTAAAGGTTTTTAGACCCTACATGGAATTTTTATTATAAACGTTGGACCAATATAGATTGCCTAGGGAATTCCCTCAACTTTTTTCTAAGTATGGGTGTTAGAGCCATATAAAATTTCAAAACTTTTCTTAAGGGCCTTGAACCCCAGTGGAAATTTTACTATGGATGTTAGATCCGGGATGAAAAGAATCAAATTTATAAAATAAAACAAAATATATGTTACATGGAGAAACCCTATAGGAAAGAGGTTGTGTATATAAGGATTGGGGGGGAGGCTCAGATGTTTAGACTAGGATCTTCAGCTAGGTATTCTCCATGTTGGACAATTATAGCCCTCTGCAAAATCAGGCACTAGAATTGGATGGAAGAAAGCACTGAAGTCCACTTGCATTCTTCTAGATTGATTGAAGAAATACAAGTTGGATATGGTAAGAAAGATATTGTCTCTAATCATCTCTAACAAAGCTACAAACCCCCAAAAACATTCATGGAACTCCCCAAAGGAATTTCTCAATGCCTCCAACTGAGCTCGAGAACTCTAGGCTTTTTTTTAAGAAGTAAAAAGCTCAACCCTCAGACCATCTTAGGTGGTCTTCGCCTCAAGAATCCCCCGTTTTAGGATATCCACTTTATTATAAATAACTTGAAGCAGTTTATCATTGGAGCCTAACTGAAGAACAATGTCTTGTATTTATACCTTTAGTGATGAATAGTCCACCTTAAACCTCCTTAATTTGGCCTCCACAGTAGTTTTCTCCTTCTTTAGTCACTTGAAGGCAACCTAATTTGCCTTATTTTTTCTAATGACCTCTCTTATGTGGTTCTTCTTGGCCATTTAATGCCTCTTGGAATAAGCGCACATTATAAAAGTCTGCCAAAAACAAATGTTGGGAACAATGGTCATAACACCAATCTACAAAGAGGAATGATAAAGTTCACTACATTGAAGGCTATTTGTCCGATTAAGGCTAAATAGAGATAATAGCTCTTATCAGACATATCGAGATGTTTGATGTAACGGTAAGGATCTTCTCTAGCAGTCTCATCATTTATAGGCCAGTCTCTTTAAGGCTTAAACTCTCACCGACAATAGCCTTTATAAGCTACCTCTCCTCATCAATCAAGGTGGAGAAACTAAAGGAAGCTCAATAAAGACCGAGATCAGGAAAAGCATCCTCAAATTCAACTTCCTTAGGAACAACCCAAATAAAAGGCAAAGTTAGAAGTTGGGGTAAAGGAAATGCCACTATATGAGCCTTTATGGCTTAGGCTAGATCACCAATTTCTATAAAGGTGGAGAAATATGCCTTAGGCACGCAATCACTTTAGAGGGGGTTAGATTTGTTTGACCCCCAGGTAGGGGAGTGTGACTACCTCTAACTTTTGTTTCTGAGAGAGGTTGGGCTCCCACCATTGCATCCTCATAGATAAGGATTCCATCGATGATGATGATGATGATGGAGTTGTCATTCATCTCTTCTCTAGTCTTACCTCTACTCAAGATAAGAGACTAAGACCCTTTTAATGAAATCTCCTTTGCAAACCTTGTTGAAGTTTCTCCTTCTCCTTCAGCTGTTAGTCATGTCATAACCCAATTTTTTAATTTTTTAATTTTTTAATTTTTTAATTTTTATTTTATAAAATAAAAAAATTAGAATGGAAAAATTGGAATGAATGAAGAAAATTTGAGATTTGGGTCAAGACAACACAAATAGGAAATTTTTTAGGATCAACTAGGGAGGAATTGTAATTTTAGGGTTCAATTTTGTTAGAAATTGAAAGAATTGATAAGTTTGGAGACTTAATTAAACTTTGAATTGGTTTAATTAATGATATCAGGAGTTTAATTGAAGAATTAATAAGTTTGGGAACTTAATTGAGCTTTGAATTAGTTTAATTAATGAAATCAGAGACTTAATTAAATAAATATTAAAATTCAGAGCTGATTTAGGTCAAAAGCAAGTAGCCATGACGAAGGAAAAAAAACCTAGAATAGAGAAGGGAATAAAGGACATAGAGAAAGACGAGAAGAGAACAGGGGAACAAACGGGATAGAAAAAAAAAAGAGATGAAAAAATAAAGAAAAAGGTAGAGAAAAGAAACGCAGAGAGAACACGAGAAAGATAGCAGGAGAAGAAAACTCAAAGAAAAGAAAACTAAACAGAAGAGGAGAGGAGAAGCCAATAGCAGAAAGGCAAATCCTAGCCTTCTCCCAGAATCCCAACAATGAGCTTCATCCCCAGGTAAGTTCTTCTCATTTCCCTCATCTTGCCATTTTTAATTAAGCATCTACTATGCAAAGCAAATATGAATTAATCCACGAATGCTCACTGCTACACGGTTTGGTCACTGGCTTGGGTCAATGACGAAGCTGGTCTATACGGCTAAGCTAAATCCAGCCCCTATAAAAAAATAAAATAAAATTATAATAAAAAAATAGTTTTCTTTTTTCTTTTAATCCAAATTTTAGGGTTTATTCACTAGTGCTAGAGTCAAAAATACTATACTTTTTGGGTTACATAATTTTACTAAAGCCAGGGTTGAAAATATTTGTAGTCGAGTATTCACTGACGTTAGAGTCAAGAATATCTTAGGCAAACCATGAAAATCATAATACAACAAACTTTTAGCAATTTAAGACAAACCAGCAATGTCGTTTGCCTCAGGTAGGACGCTAAAAGGGTGATAGTATCTTTCTTTTTTGCGTAATTAGTCATGTACCATAGAATCTTTGTTGACCAGTTAGGATTCCTAGTGATCATAATACTAAGTGGTGACTCATTAAATTAGACATTTTCCCTCAAAGAACAAGATGTCAGATTTCGGTCTTTTTTTATGAAAAATTTTTAATCAGTCATTGTGATGTCTGGGTGTGACAAATCCTCCAAAAAAACAAAGTTAATAGTGAACTTAGATGTAACAAAAATAAAAAAAGGGTAAGGAAGCTGCATACTTTACAATATAACCTAGTAGTGCCCTCTGTCCATCCTATTGACTTCGTACTCAGTTGAGGCCAATGTCAATATAACATATGTCTTCCCCTAATCCAAGCTTAGATGGGGTTTTATTGTTGACTTCAAAGGAAGGTACCCTCTAATAGTGGAAGCAACCCTAAATTTGTTGCATCCCATCTCTAGGGTTGACTAGCCTATTATACCTCACTATCAACCACCTCCTCCTTTATTTTTTTACATAAGCAGGTTTTCCCTGCAAAGTTCCTTTCATGGCTCTTATAGGTCTATTGGTAAAGTTAAATAACCAACACATGTCATTGTCACAATTGGTGCTAGCAACCAGATGATAACAGGTCCTAAAAACACTAATTATAGGCTCAATTATGACGAGCCTACGAAACTTATCAAAGGTGGATAAGATTATCCACTTGTTGGGGTGCAATTGGCTTGGACTCAATTGATAATACCTAAAAACCTCCTTCATAAATCCTTGTAGATGGAAAGTGTACCCTAATGCATACATGTAAAAATGAGTTGTAATTTCCAAATGACCTTAAGCAGAGCTTGAGGTCAATTAGTTGATATGCTCAGCCTCGGCAAGAATTTGAGTTGTGTACTCTCCTACTTGTCGAACATTAACAAACTTAATATTCTCCACACCTAAAATGCTAGGGGAATCATCCTCAAGGACCTGAGGCAACCTTCCTCTCCTCTGATGTTCTTTAATAACAATAGAAGAAGTATTTCTCCTCCAGAGAGAACTACTTTCCCCTACCAGAAATGGATGTTAGGGCTCCATCCCTTTTAGTTTTGGGGCCTAATCTAATAGACCCATATCCCTGTTGTTTCCCCTAGTTCCAGGTCGAAACCTAAACTCCTCATCAGAGGCAACAACATTTTTTTTTTCTAGAGACAAATCTGACTCTTTTTTTGTCAATTTTATGTTTAAAGTAGATAAGGAAAAAAAAAGCTTTTGGCATGAAATACCTAGAATGAGGGATTCTTCTTGGATTATAGCAAAATTGGTTTGAGGTTTTTTCAAATAGAGTAGTTTTTCAGAAATTACAGAAAGTGAAAGTAAAAGAAAATATAGAAGTAAGAATGACTATAGTTATAAAGAAAACATATTTTTGTCCTCATTGTTAGATGAATAATCTTTCATGTCATCTCAAATCTTCAAAAGTCCATTCAATTATTGTATTGAATGCACGCTAACGTTTTGTTTCCTAAAAGATACCTTTTTTTTTTAATAAAGATAGGTCATTTGATCATCCATTTCAAATAAAAATGAGACACATTGCCACAAAGAATCTCAACAATTCTATAAAGACAAATCTCATGAGGAAGTTAAAAAATCCCTCGTTAATGGGACATAAAATTCTCAAGTAAAACGACTTTTTTAAAGCTAGTAACCTTTCAAAATCTTTGCGTAATAAATATGCAAAGACTTGGGGAGCTACTGATGGAAAAACATGTTTTATGTTATTTTTTCATAGAATCCATATTCAACAAAAGGACTAAAGGCAGGGTGATGACCCAACATCCCTGAGCTTAGCTACGCATTAAGCCCATGTATATGTGGATCTAACATCTTGCCAAACCCAGCATCCATAGGCTCATCTATGCACAAAGCCTAGGTACATGTGGGACTAGTAGACTGTCAAACCTAATATCCTTAGACTTAACATCTCACTAAGCCTAGATGGATGTAAAATTGATAATCTTTATAGGTTTTCTATTGGGTCACGAGACTCCGTTTATTTTTGTCGTGACCTATAACATAAATAGTTAAGGTCAAAGATACTCATCTCTTTATATCCCTAGGTGTATAAAAGTCTTCAAAATGACTTGTTACTTTATCCCTCATTAATGACGTGTAAATGATATTTATCCTACATTAATTATGTGTAAGAGATATTTATCCATCTTTAAATGTTATCAAGGTAAGTTGACACTCAAACCCCTTCTTTCCATAAAAGGATAAGGTTTATGTTATCAACTTCATATGCAACCAGTGATATCTAGTTGAAGTCAAACGATAGACATAAAAGGATTTGTCAGCATCCTTTCAAGAATCAATCAATCAATCTTATATGCAGAAGATAAGATAAGTGACATGAGAAATAAAGGCAGAACTAAGGGTGCAACGCCCTCCAAAATTTAAATTAAAATAGTTTATAATGTTAATAAAATATTTATTTTATTTTATAACATATCCCTTTCTAGTTAAAAAAAATACATTTTTTTAATCATTTTCAAATATTTTTATACAAAATATGATTTGAACATTTCATAATATGATTATAGAGAACAAAGAAAAAAATAGATATTCTTGTTAAATGCCTTTTATATTCTAATTTTTCTTCGATTTCTTTTTTATAAAATTAGCATAGTAAATTAAAAATATAGAGGAAATAGCACAATTTGAAAAAGAGAATTATTGAAATAGCATAGTTTTTGTGCATATCACGATTCAGAACTGCGACATCATAAGTTGTCGTGGTTCTGAACCACGACTTCCTTAAATGTCGTGATTGTGAATCGCAACGAGCGAGAAATTTAATCATATTATCTCAGTTTCGAGGTGCTAACCTATTCTGGCGCAATTGGATCTTTTCTAGGATCTAAATATGTTCAACTAATCTATAAAAACATTTATTAGATCATTTACATAGTTTTATTGAGTCAAATCCACCTATATATATATATATATATATATATATTTCCACCCAAATGTTTAGAACTTTCAATTTCTACGCTTCATTAATGGTTGAAAATAGACAAACATTGTAAGCAATTCCTTTAAATAAAGCAATTCAATGTAGGGTGTAACTGTTTTGGTGGTTATCCTGACTCCATAACATATAAAAGAGTCACGTGTTATAAACATAATGTTTATTTAATGTTCATTTTTCAATCGCTACTTCTTTGTATGTTACATTTTGGAACAATGATAAACATAAACTATATTATTTTACTAATACTTTTTATAATTGTATTATTTTGCCAAAAGTTAAAATTTTATATGCTAATAGCTTAATTGTTCCTTTCTCTTTTGTAAAATATCCATAATGCTTAATTTTGGATTCTCAGGGTCGAATTGAAGATTAGAGGATACTTAAAATAATTACTTAATATCCATTTAAAAAAAACCAAGTATGGATAAGGATAATATATTGCTTTTTAAAATATTTTTTTAGTTAGAAATATATTAAAATAATATTTTTATATATTTTTTAAAATAATTTTTGACATCAGTATATCAAAACGATCTAAAAATATTAAAACACTAATTTTAAATAAAAAATAATTTTTTTTTAAAAAAATATTTTTAAAATAAAAAAAACAAATATGATCACACGTAGACATTTTATTGTAGCTTCACCAACCAATTTTCTTCTCTTTTTTGAGTCCTCAATTCTTTTTTGTTCCTCAATTCTTTTTTCAAACACTGATTTAAATGGCTAAAATATTGGTCAATTTGTCAAAATATTTGAAGGAAAAAACAATTTAAAAGAAAAGAAACCAAAGGTTTTTTTTTTTAATTTGGATTGAATTTCAGTTTTTAAACCCATTTTTTGGGTTTTCAGTGTTATTAGGTGGTTTCAAAGACTTTAATAATGTTTTTTAGTTATTTTTAAGTAAAAATAATTGAAAATAAATTTTTAAATCAAAAAATTATCTCATCTAAATTTCCAGCCATCATAGACAAATAAAAAATTTAGATTTTTTTCTCAACTTAGATTTTATCCTTCGATAAATTTTAGTATGAGCGGAGCGCGGGACAGTAACCTCGTAATAACCCTTTAAATTTTAAAATTAAAAAAAAAAAACAAGTACCACATTTCCATAAACCCAAAAACTAATAACAATTCAATTGGTTCGTGGAACTCACTCTCTTTCTGATTGGGCCAGCATAGTCACAGGTATCAAGCAAGGAACTTTAGCTGGATACCATACCTTATAGCCTTCCAAGATCGTACTTTTCATTCACCTCTTTCTTTGATTCCTTAAAAAAGCACCAAAATTCTCTACTGAAAACCATCTTAAGTAGAAAATCGTTATTTCTATTCTGGGTCTAAAGAATTTTCAGCTGAAACATAAAAAATCAGATATTTTTAGAGGTCACTTGTACAATTATCAATTCTTAATTAATGGCTCAAGCAGTGGAGGATTGGTATAAGCAGATGCCAATAATTACTCGCTCTTATGTCACAGCTGCAGTTGTTACCACTATTGGTTGCTCTCTCGATGTATGCCTCCCTGCTTGCCTTCTCTCACCTTTTCTTCTCTTTTTAAACTTTGTATTTGTTGTTTTTCTTTTTTTTCTGTGTGTTTTAATATGTGGGTTTTGCTTGTTTTGATGGGATAATGAATGGTAAATTTGGTTTTAATGAAACGGGCTTTCTTGTTTTCTTTATGATTCAAATGGGTTTGATTTAATTTTGTGAATGATAGGTTTTTTTCTTTGATTTTCATTGTGGGTTTTGTTGTTTTTGAAAAAAAAAAAAAGACAACGTTTTGAGTTATTCTGTTCTTGAATGATTTCAACTGGGTTTCGTTCAGTTCTGTAAGTTGTAGTTTCCCTTTTGATTTTCATTGAAATTTGTGTTTGTTTTTATTTCTTGATTTTTTTTAAGAATGTTGAAATAATTAATTTGGATATTTGGAGGTTGAGTTAGCTATTGCTTTTGTTATTAGACTTAAGGAATTAAATTTGGTTCATTCTGGGTTTATATTTATCTTGGCATTTGTGATTTTGATGGGTTTATAAAGGTGAAGGAATTTCTTTTATATTTAATTTAGCTCTGGTTTTGTTTGTATTGGGCAGATAATATCTCCTTCTAATCTGTACTTAAACCCTAAACTTGTGATGAAGAATTATGAGTTCTGGCGCCTTGTCACTAATTTCCTTTACTTCCGTAAGATGGGTAAGTTTTCATCTGGCTGTTAGTGGTGATTACCAATATCAGAAATGTACGAAAGCTTTCAACTTTATAGTATATGTATCAATTCTTTCGTCTGCACAGCCTCTAGCATCTTAATATCAGAAGGTTTCAAGCTTTGTCTAGCTCCTTCGGTGACCTATGAACAGGCTCCTAGGTGTAGTGAAATGAGAATTTCACATTCGTTTTGCATCTCTATTATAAGAGGGTCCTGAATTGGATTTTAATATCTGTATATCCATAAACAAAGATGTAGATATACTATGAATAGAAGAGTTATTGTAAACTTTGGTTGAACAAGTTCATTGTGAGCGTTGCAGTGTTTTGCCTGGTCAATTTTATGACATTTGCATATATTACAGCATGTGATATCCAAGTTTTTAACTGCCTATCTTCTTCAAGCAAAAATTAATATTCAAGTGCAAATTCTTCAATGAAATGCTACCTCTTTTTTTCCAGTCTAAATCTTAAGGCTTCAGTTCCAAGGAAAGTGATTATCAAATTGTGATTGTTATCATTCTACAGAGGGAACCTGAGTTCTGTGTTGGGAATCAACAATTAATTCCTAAAACTGAATTGGGCACTTCTAATATACCATACCAAGATGTTGCAGATGATGGAGTCTGTGCGCATAGCTGATTAAACGTGCACTTTATGGCTCTTTTTTTTCCATGAAAGCATCTTACATCCTGGGGTGCTTTTTACCGGAAAGTTTGGTTTTCTTATATCTTTATGTTATGTCAAATTCCTTATTCACAATAAAGATAGGGTTATGAGTTCTGACTGCTTATGATATACTTGTGTTCTTGCAGTTAATTTTTTTTTTTTA
>Ga0307513_10009775_pt1 | contig 12115 bp, 9 predicted proteins | sample 15_EM_MG_FD_202174 | JGI IMG/M metagenome (GOLD analysis project Ga0307513, IMG submission 202174) | Populus trichocarpa ectomycorrhiza microbial communities from riparian zone in the Pacific Northwest, United States - 15_EM | ecosystem: Host-associated > Plants > Roots > Unclassified | place... | reverse complement strand
GTCATGATCGATGCCGACGGGTCCACGGACCCGGCCGAGATCCCACTCTTCGTGGCCGAGCTCGTCGCCGGTGCTGACTTCGTGAAGGGTTCGCGGTTCGCCAAGGGCGGCCACAGCCACGACATCACGAAGCTCCGCAAGCTCGGCAACGACGGACTCAACCTGGTGGTAAATGTCCTTTTTGGAACTCGATTCACCGATTTGTGCTACGGCTACAACGCGTTTTGGCGCCGCGTGGTCCCGACGCTCGGCCTTCCGGACACGGGTCTGCCCCGGCCGGCCGACGGCAGCAAGCTCTGGGGCGACGGGTTCGAGATCGAGACGATGATCAACATCCGGGCCGCGGCCGACGGGATGAAGGTCGGCGAGGTCGGCAGCATCGAGCACGCCCGCATCCACGGCGCCAGCAACCTGAACACGTTCCGGGACGGCGCCCGGGTGCTGCGCACGATCTTCAGCGAGTACGGCCGGATGCGCACCCAGCGCAAGACGGACCGGCTCACCGACCGGCACGCCGAGACGGTGCGCATCCAGCTCCCGCCGAACATGGTCAGCCAGGCGCCCTCACGGATTCCCGCGCAGCCGGCCCTGGACCAGGTCGTCACGCGTTCCGCGCCGACCGTGGCGATCGGCCGGGCCCACCCGTCCGACCCGCGGCCGCACATCGCGCACGTGAACCGTCCCCGCCGCGGTGACGAGGTCGGCACCCGGCGTACCGACGACATCAACATGCTGCGGGCTCGCGCGGCGCTCGAGGACTGAGCCACCACCCGACCCGGTCCCCTTCTCCACCTGCCAGGAGCTCCTCTCGTGGAAAACCGTCCGTCCGTCAGCATCGTCATCCCGACCCACAGCGAGAAGCGCTGGTCGCTACTCGTACGCACGATCGCGTCCGCCAAGTCGCAGGAGTACCCGGCCAACGAGATCGTCGTCGTGGTCGACCACAATCCCGACCTGTACCGGCGAGCCCGGCGCGACCTGGCCGGGGTGACCGTCCTGGAGAACCTGTACGCCCAGGGCGTCTCGGGCAACCGCAACACCGGCGCGTTCCACACCCACACTCCGCTGATCGCGTTTCTCGACGACGACACCATCGCTGCCACCGACTGGCTCGGCAGCCTCGTCGCCCCCTTCGCCGACCCCGAGGTTGTCGGGACCGGCGGCGGGATCAGCCCTGCGTGGGAGGGTTCGCGTCCCAAGTGGATGCCGGACGAGTTCCTCTGGGCCGTGGGCGGCTCGTACGCGGGCATGCCGACCACCACGGCGCAGATCCGCAACGTGTGGTCGGCCAGCATGGTCGTGCGCCGGGAGACCTTCATGGCGGTCGGCGGCTTCCGGACCGGCTTCGGCAAGCTCGGCGGCCAGAACCGCCCCGAGGACACCGAGCTGTGCCTGCGGATGAGCAACCTGGCCGGCGGCACCTGGATGTACGTGCCGGACGCCGTGATCCGGCACGCCGTGCCGGCCAGCGCGGCCACGTTCTCGTTCTTCCTGCGCCGCTGCTACGCCGAGGGGCGCGGCAAGGTCCAGATGGCCGGCCTGCTCGACGGCTCGCGGAGCCTCGGCTCCGAGCGTGACTACCTGCGGTCGCTGCCGAAGGCGGTGGTCCGCAACATCGCGGCCGCCGCCCGGGGCCGCGGCGTCTCGCACGCTCTGCAGGCCGGCGGCGTGCTCGCCGGGGTCGCCGCCGCGGGTGTCGGCGGCGCCGCGGAGACCATCGCCCTCAAACGCGCCGAGCGCCGTCCCGCCCTGGAGGCAGCCCGATGACCACCGGCGTGAACGGCAAGCTCTGGCCGCCCACCCAGCACACCGACGAGTTGCTGACCGGGCCCGGCATCGAGGCGACCGGCGAGGTACTGCCGGCGGCCGTACTGGACATCGAGCTGTCCGACCCGCTGCCCACCGTCTCGGCGATCGCCCCGGACGGGCGGCGGGTGGCGCAGGCCTGGATGCTCGTCCGGCTGTTCACCGAGCCACTCGGAACGCTGCTGGTCGACGTACCGGAAACGGGTCTGCGGCCGGGCGACCTCGCCGCCGCGGTCGAGGCCGAGGTCGGCACTGCCCTGCGGCCCCGGCTCGCGGAACTGGGCCTGGCGGCCCTGCCGATCGACGGCATCACGCCGGCGGCCGAGCCGGCCTTCCTGGCCCGGCGCCGCGAGGTGCTGGCCGACGCCCCGCACATCACCGTGGTGATCTGCACCCGGGAGCGGCCCGACGCGCTGGCCCGCGCCCTGGACAGCCTGCTGGCGCAGGTCTACCCGGACTTCCGGGTGCTGGTCGTGGACAACGCTCCGGTCACCGGCGCGACCGCCGAGGTGGTCCGCGAGGCCGCCCGCCGGGGCCCGGTCGAATACCTGGTCGAGCCGAAGGGCGGCCTGTCCTTCGCCCGCAACGCGGCGGTCGCGGCCGCGCCGGGCGAGATCCTGGCCTGGCTCGACGACGACGAGTACGCCGACCCGAACTGGCTGGCCGAGGTGGCCCGGGCGCTGGCCGAGCACCCCGAGGCGGACGTCGTCTCCGGCGTGATCGTGCCGGCCGAGCTGGAGACCCGCGCGCAGCTGTGGTTCGAGCAGTTCGGCGGGCACAGCAAGGGCCGCGGCTTCCGGCCGGACGTGTTCAGCCCGGGCACCGCGCACATCCAGAGCCCGCTCTACCCGCTGCCGCCGTTCGGCACGGGGGCGAACATGACGTTCCGGGCGGGCGTGATCGAGCGGATCGGCGGGTTCGACACCGCGCTGGGTGCGGGCACGCCGGCGATGGGTTCCGAGGACACGCTGGCGTTCACCCAGGTGCTGGTCGGCGGCGGGACGATCGTCTACCAGCCGACGGCGGTCACCCACCACTACCACCGGCGTGACTTCGAGGGCCTGCACAAGCAGATGGTCGGGTACGGGGCCGGGCTGACGGCCGCGTACACGAGCCTGCTCCTGCGCCGCCCGGGGCTGCTGTGGCCGTTGCTGCGGCTGGCGCCGGGTGCGCTGCGCGACCTCACCAGCAGCGACAGCCTGCGGGTGTCGACGCTGCAGGCCGACTTCCCGCGCGAGCTGCTCAAGGCGAACCGGCGCGGCATGGTGGCCGGCCCCCGGGCATACCTCAAGGGGCGGCGCGCGGCGAAGGCCAAGACCCGCGGCACCGGGCGCTGAGTGGCCGTCTTCCCCCGAACGCCCGGAAAAGACCCCCGGTACGGGGCATTACCGGACAGGCAGAAGCATATGAGGCTATTCACGGGGGCCGCCCGCGAGCGTTCACGACCTGGAACCATGGAGGGGTGCGGCCAACCGGCCGGCACCCGCCTGCACCGGGAATCTGAATGCTCATATCGCGCCAGCCCGAGCCGTCGCCGGAGGACGACGGCCCGTCGACCGACGACGCCGTCGGCGACGTGGTGAAGGCTGCGCCCGAACCGGTCGCCGACATGAAGTCCATTCAGATGTACGAGTCCCCGGAAGACGCGGAGGCCCAATCCATGGCGGACCAGCGCTCGGCTGACCGGGCGATGATCCAGGACCGTGAGCCCGACGAGGGCTCCGAGGTCGTGCGCGGGACGGCGCGCGTCCAGTCCGAGCCGCCGGTCCGGGCAACGGCGCGGGTCCAGCCCGAGACGCCGCAGCAGGCGCGCGGCAGCGCCAGGGTGCAGCCTGACCAGCCGGCCGCGAACGGCCAGCCTGCCGCGAACGGGAGTGCGCGGCCGCAAGCCGACCAATCGGCGGCGAACGGCAGTGCCCGGGTGCAGTCTGAGCAGCCGCCTGCCAGCGGCAGCGCCCGGGTGCAAACCAGCCAACCGCCCGTGAACGGTGCCGCACAGGCGCCTGCCAGCGGCAGTGCCCGCGTGCAACCCAGTCAACCGCCTGCGAACGGCACCGCACGGCCGCCTGCCAGCGGCAGCGCCCGCGTCCAACCGCCCGCGAACGGCTCCACGCAACCCGCGCCCAGCGGCAGCGCCCGCGTCCAACCTGGCGGCCAGCCACCCGCGAGCGGCACCGCGCAACCCGCCACCGGGAGCGCCCGGGTACAACCCAGCCAACCGCCCGCGAGCAGCGCCGCACAGCCCGCCAGCGGCAGCGCGCGGGTACAACCCAGCCAACCGCCCGCGAGCAGCGCCGCACAGCCCGCCGCTAGCGGCAGCGCCCGCGTCCAACCCGGCGGCCAACCGCCCACGAGCGGCACCGCGCAACCCGCCGCTAGCGGCAGCGCCCGCGTGCAACCCAGCCAGCCACCGCCCAACAGCACCGCGCAACCAGCCGCCAGCGGCAGCGCCCGGGTCCAATCCGAGCAGCCGCCGGCGAACGGCTCCGCGCGGCCCGCTGCCGGCTCCGCTCGCGTGCAGTCCGACCAGACGTCCGCGAACGGCACCGCCCGGGCACAGCCCGACCCGGCAGCAGCCCGGGGTAGCGCCCGAGTGCAGCCAGCGCCGCCGCCGGAGCCCGCCCCGCCCTCGGGACCTGTGCGGGGATCGGCCCGGGTGCGCCCGGTCGAGGCTGCCGACGTGCAGACCTCCTCCGGCGTGCCCCGGATGCCGGTCCCGGCGACCGAGGAAGCTCTCCGGGCCGAAGCCGCCCAGAAAACCGAAGCGGCCCAGAAAGCGGAAGCGGCGCAACGGGCCGCAGAGGCGGACAAAGCCGAAGCGGCACGCAAAGCCGAACAGGCCCGCCAGGCCGAACAAGCCCACTGGGCCGAGCAGGCCCGCAAGTCCGTGGAGATCAACCGGGCCGAGCAGGCCCGCCGCGCTGAGGAGGCCCGCCGGGCGCTGGCGGAGGCCCGCGAGGCGCTCGCCGAGGCCCGCGAAGCGTTCACCGAGGCCGCACCGCCTGTCGAGCAGGCACCGGTCAAGGCCGCCCCGGTTGATCAGCCGGTGCGCGGCAAGGCGTCCGTGCCGGTGAAGATCATCGGCACGGCCGCGCCCGACGTCACCAGCCTGCTGCCGTCGACCGTCGCGCCGCCGCCCGAGGTCGTCGAGCCGTTCCAGATCCCGATCGTCCCCGGGCGCCCGGGCTCGCAGCGGCCCAAACCGGCGCCGGCGCCCGACCCGGCCCGCGCGCCGAAGCCGGCCCGCTGGCGCCGGCAGCCGCTCGACCTCGGCCACGCGCCGCTCGTGCTCGCGCTCTCCAGCCTCGGCGTCCTGATCGTCGCGCTCGCCTACGTCGGCGGCCGGGATCTCAGCGCGGGCGCGACCACGCTGTACTGGGTCGGCCAGATCGTGGTCTTCACCCCGGTCGTGGTGCGCCTGCTCAGCCGCCGGATGGCCGGCGTGGCCGAGTCGTTCCTGCTGGTCATGGGCCTGGCCGTCAACCAGTACATGCTGAAGTGGATGTACAGCCCGGACCAGTTGCGGTTCCCCGACGAGCTGCAGCACTGGCTGGCCACCACGATCCTGAACGAGAGCGGCGAGCTCTTCCAGCCCAACCAGGCGCTGCCACCCGCGGTGCACTTCCCGGGGCTGGCCGAGATGGCCGCGGCGGTCACCAGCATGACCGGGATGACCGTCACGGCCTCCGGCATCATCGTGGCCGGCGTCGCGCACCTGGTCTTCGTCGGCGTGCTCTTCATGGCCGCGCTGCGGGCCAGCCGCTCCCCCGCCGTCGCCGGCGTGGCCTGCGCCCTCTACGCGACCGCCATGCACTACCTCTTCTTCAACTCGATGTTCCTGTACCAGACCGCCGCGCTGCCGTTCTTCATGCTGACGATCTGGGCGATGCGGCGCTGGCTGGCGGGCAGCGGGTGGCCGTTCGCGTTCATCGCGATCGTCTCCATCTGCGTCACCACGGTCAGCCACCACGTCACGGCGTTCGCGCTGGTCGCCACGCTGTTCCTGCTCGCCGTGACCGAGCTGATCATCGGCCGGCCGCGGCGCTGGATCGTGCTCCTGCTGCCGACGATCTCGCTGGCCGTGCTGGCGGCCTGGATCCTGCTGGTGGCGCGGGACGTGATCGCGTATCTGGAAGAGCCGATCGACCAGGTCGCGCAGACGGTCTCGCAGCTCATCTCCGGCACTCAGACCGCCGCGTCGGCGAGTGCCGCGGTCTCCGTGGGGCAGCTCGTGGTGCAGGGCGCCGGCCTGCTCGGCCTGTTCATGCTCTACGCGGCCTGCGTACGGGACATGGTCCACCGGCACGACCGGGACGCCTGGCGGTGGGCGGCGGTGGCCGGCACGCTGGTCTTCTTCGCGGGCAACGGCGTCCGGTTCCTCGGCGCCAACGGGCCCGAGATCTCCGGCCGGCTGCAGACGTTCACCTACATCCCGGTCGGCATCCTGGCGGCGATCGCGCTGGTCCGGGGCGTGCAGATCATTCCGCTCAAGGACGCCGACGGGCACCGCTGGCGGGCCGCCGCGCCCGCGTTCGACTATCCGGCCGAGGGCGGCTGGCACCTGTGGGTCCGCGTCGCCGCGGGCTCGGCGCTGATCACGCTGCTGATGATCGGCGCCCGGGCCGGTGGCTGGCCGCCGATCGGCTCTATCCTGCCGGGTCCGTACCTGGCCGGCGGCTTCGAAAGATCGGTTGACGCGTACGGGGTGTCCGCGGCGAACTGGGAGCGGACCACGCTGGGCCCGCTCAACCGGGTCGGCGGCGACGTCACCTCGAACTCGCTCGCCTCCACCTATGGCCGGCAGGACCCGGTCCGCGAGGTCGGCCCGCTCTTCTACGCCAACGAGTGGGGCCTGGCCCAGGATAATCTGGTCACCTCGCTGCACCTGCAGTATCTGGTCGTCGACCGGCGGCTGAGCACGCAACTGCCGGAGAGCGGGGCGTACTTCGAGAACGACCCGAACGCCGGCAAGATCAAGTCGCCGCTCACCCAGACGCAGCTCGGCAAGTTCGACACGCTGAGCGACGTCGACCGGCTCTACGACAACGGCACCGTCCGGATCTACCGCATGGGGGTCGAGTGAAGCCATCACACGCCCGATATCTCGCCCTGCTGACCATCGCGTGCGGGGCGGCCGTGCTGTTCGGCCCGCAGCCGCTCGCCGTCGTCGGCGGGCTGTTGCTCGCCCTGGTGCTGCCCGGCCTGGCCGTCAGCGAGACCGTGCTGCGCGGCCGCAAGCTGGCCCGCGTCGAACGCGTCGTGCTCGCCCCGGCGCTCAGCCTCGCCGTACTGGTCATCGCGGGTTTGATCGTCTATGCCACCGGCTTCCGGCTGGAGAAGGTCGCCTGGACCTCGGCGACCGTCGGAGTGAGCCTGCTCGGCCTCTTCGGCGCGACGCTACCGAAGGCCTGGGCGATGGTCGCCGCCCGGTTCGGGGCGTACCTGATCGCCGAGGACGATGACGACGAGGCGCCGAAGAAGGTGCCGGTAGCCGCGGCCGCCGCACCCGCCGCGGTGCCGCGGGAAGCATCCGGGCCGTCCCTGCCGCCGCTGCCGGCCGTCACGGAAACCGGACACATCATGCCGGCCCAGCCCAAGGACCAGACCTTGGTGATCCCGGCCGTCATGCTGGAGGAGCAGGCCCGGGCCAAGGTCGCCAAGCAGGCCGAGCAGGCCGAGCAGCCGGCCAAGGAGGCCCCGAAGCCCACCAAGCCGCCCCGCCGGCTGGTCTGGCAGGCCGCGCCGCTGTTGCTGGTGGTGGCCCTGCTCGGCGGGGCCAGCTGGATGTCCTATGCCAGTTCGGTGAAGAGCTACCAGACCACGGTGACGGCGTTGTCGGCCGCGCCGTCCGGGCCGGTGAACTCCGCCGGGACCCGGGCCGTGGCGGTGACGGCCAGCGGGCTGGTCGCCTCGGAGGGGCCGTACCGCCTGGTGGCCACCGGCTCGACCGGCACGACCCTGCTGAGCCGCACGATCGAGGTCACCGCCAAGGGCACCTGGATGCAGAGCCTGACGCTGCCGGGCAGCCAACGGGTGACGCTGAACCTGTACCGGTCCGCCGACAGCACCGCCTACCGCACGCTGTACATCTCGGCGGTGGAGTAATCTCGTCGGGTCACGCGACTGGCGGCAACGAGGATGGGTCAACCATCGGGGAGCCTGCAGTGGGGGCCGTCCGCCTGGGTGCCCACGTCCGAGGGGGCATCGCATGTCATCACCAGCCACAACCGGCCCGGCTTCGGCCTCGACCGGCGCCACAGCCGAGACCAACGGCGCGGCGGGCACGGCCGGCGCCGGGACGGCCCGGGTGCTTGCCGGCAAGCCGGTCGCCGAGGCGGTGCTCGCCGACGTCGCCAAGCGCACCGAGGCGCTGCGCGCCCGGGGGGTAAACCCGAGCCTCGCCACGATCCTGGTCGGCGACGACGACGCCAGCGCCGGATACATCCGGATCAAGCAGCGCCAGGCGGCCGAGTTGGGCTTCGACTCGCCGCACGTGCACCTGCCCGCGGACGCCGACCAGGACGACCTGCACCGCGCGATCGCCCGGTTCAACGACGACCCGGCCGTGCACGCCATGCTGATCCAGTATCCGGTGCCAGCCCACCTGGACTACGACGCGGCCCTGCTGACCGTCGACCCGGACAAGGACGTCGACGGCATGCACCCGCTCAACCTCGGCCGGATGTCGGTGGGCCTGCCCGGTCCCCTGCCCTGCACGCCGGCCGGGATCGAGGCGCTGCTCGCCTACTACGAGATCCCGGTCGCCGGCCACGAGGTGGTCATCCTCGGCCGCGGCGCGACGATCGGCCGGCCGCTCGCGATGCTGCTGGCGCAGAAGCGCCCAACCGCGAACGCGGCGGTAACGGTCGTGCACACCGGCGTCCCGGACTGGAAGCGCTACACCCGCCGGGCGGACATCGTGGTGGCGGCCGTCGGCGTGCCGGGCATCCTCGGCCCCGAGGACGTCCGCCCGGGCGCGGTCGTGATCGGCGCGGGCGTCCGCTACGAGGGCCGCAAGCTGCTGCCCGACGTGGTCGAGGAGGTCGCGACGGTGGCCTCGGCGATGACCCCGCGAGTGGGCGGCGTCGGCCCGACAACGGTGGCGATGCTGTTCCGCAACGCGGTAGCAGCCGCCGAACGAGCAGCCGGCTGACGGCCGCCTTTCAGAGATAGCGGGCGGGGGTCGTGCCGAAGGCCTTGCGGAACGCCGCGATGAAGGCACTTGGTGAGCCGTAGCCGGCGGTCACCGCGGCGTCCTGGACCGACGCGCCGCCGGCCACCCGCTCCAGCCCGCGGAGCAGCATCCGCTGTTGACGCCACCGCCCGAGCGTCATGCCGGTTTCGGCCCGGAAGCGGCGCTCGAGGGTGCGGACGCCGATGCCTACGCTCCGGGCCAGGGCGGGGGTCGCGAGGGCTCCGGCCGGGTCGCCGGTGATCAGGCGGGCCGCCTCGACGGTGGCCGGGCTGGTCGGCTCAGGCAGCCGGAACGGCGGCGGCCCTGGCTCGCCCAGCTCGGCGACGATCAGGCCGGCGATCGCCGACTCGGTCGGATCGCGGCCGTCCAGCATGCCGATCGCCGTCGCCCGCACGATCAGCTCACGCAGCAGCGGCGAGACGCCGAGCGCGCGGCAGTCTGCTGGGACGTCGGCGCGCCAGGCGGTCTTGAGATAGACGGTGCGCAGTGCGCTGTCGCCGACGAAGCGGATCCCATGGCCGACGCCGGCCGGCACCCAGACCGCCCAGGTCGGCGGCGCGATCCAGGAACCGGCGGTGGTCGCGACCGACATCAGGCCGGACCGGACGTAGATCAGCTGATGCCAGTCGTGGGTGTGCGTGGCGATGACGGCACCGTCGCGGACATCGGACGTCGAGGCACGCACGAGCAGGAACGGCTCGTCGGCGCTGCTGCGACGTTTTCTCGACATCGACCGGCAGAATAGCGGGATGGCGTCGCCGGCCGCCACGGCGTTACGGTGCCGGTATGCCGAACAACCTCGCCTCCTTCGCCATCCACGTCGACGATGTCGACCGGGCTCGAGCCTTCTATGAGGCGGTGTTCGGCTGGGACTTCGAGCCGTGGGGCCCGCCCGGTTTCTACCTCATCCACACCGGCGATGAGGCGTCGCCCGGCATCCAGGGCCTGATGCACGCGCGCCCGGAGCCACGGACGGGCGGCGGCCTCAACGGCATCGAGCCGACCTTCGCGGTGGACGACGTCGATGCGATCGCCGCGCTGGTCGAGGCGAACGGCGGCCGGATCATCTTCTCGAAGTCGGTCATCCCGACGGTCGGCGCGCTGATGCGCTTCCTCGACCCAGAGGGCAACGACATCGGCGCGATGGCCTACGACTCACCCCCGCACACATAGTGCTGGCGAGAGCCCGACGGGCGGGTGCTCAGCCGCTGAAGCGGGGGCTGTTGGCCATTGCCTTGTAGGCCGTCAGGGACGCGGGATCTGTGTCGATGCGCCATTTTTCGGCGTAGCCCGGGTGGGTGTCCGTGTCGAACCAGGTCACCGCGCCCACCCCGGGTCGCTCGTCGACCCACTGGGCGAATGTCGTGATCCAGTCGCCCTTGGTCCGGCCGCCACGGTCGACCGAGCCCACCTCGCTGATCATGATGGGCTTGGTCGGCGAGTACTTGTTGTAGATCGCGTCGTAGAGCGTTTCCGGCGTTTCGCGGCGCAGGTTGTAGCCCGACAGGCCGACCCAGTCGACGTACTTGTCGCCGGGGTAGTAGCCCGGGACGTCGTTGCCCGTCTCGGGTGAGGCGGAGGACCAGTTCGGGCTCCACACCCAGGAGACGTTGTCGGCACCCTCGTCGCCGAAGATCCGGTGCAGCCGCTGCCAGCACTTTATGAAGGCTTCGCTGCCGCCGTCGTTCTTGACGCCGCTCCAGACATACCAGTCGCCGTTCATCTCCCACGCCCAGCGCAGCAGGGTCGGCTTGCGGCTGGCCGAGAGCCGGCGGGCCGCCCGGGCGATCATCGCGTCGTACTTGCCGCTGAGGATGTCGGCGTACTTGGCGCCGCGCCACGAGACCATCGGGATGGCCTTGGCCGGCAGGCCGACGATCGATCGGGGCAGCGTATCGGTCCAGCCGTAGAACACGTGCACGATCCGCTCGTCGCGGCCCAGCTGCTGGCGGCGCAGGGCCAGGCTCTGGGTGAGCGTCTTGCCCTCGAGATCCAGATATGCCCCCAGCATCGCCTTGCCCGGCTTGAACGGAACCGGGCCACCGCCCTTGGTGACGACCTTGGGGCCGGTGGAGACGCTCGGCTTGGCGGACGCGCTCGACGGCGTGCGCGGGGTGGCCTGGGCCGCCGGATTCTTCTCCCGGGCCTGCAGGCCGACGAACGTCGCCGCCGGGACCGCGGCCAGCCCGGCGATGCCCAGCAGCCGGCGCCGGGTCAGCTTTCCCGGCGCGCGGTGGGCGCTCACGTCAGATTCTTTCCGGCGCGCCGGGCCGTCTTGCGGACCAGCCGCCAGCCGGGCTGGGCGAGCTGCTTGAGCTGCGGCACGAGCTGCGACCCGCCGCCGGCCACCAGCGCGACCAGGTCGGCGCCGGTGTGGTCGGGGGTGGGCTGCAGCCGGGGCACGGCGAACCGGCGCTCGTCCGGCGAGTGCAGCCGGCGGCCGACCTCGGTGGCGTTGTCGTATCCGGCCTGCTGGACCACGTCGCGGACCCGGCGCCCGTGATAGCCGTGCGGGTAGGCGAACGAGCGCACCTTGAACTGCAGCCGCTGCTCCAGCTGGTCGTGGCTGCGGACGATCTCCTCGCGCAGCTGGGCGGGCGGCAGCACGTCGAGCGGGTGGTGGATCAGGCTGTGGTTGCCGATCTCGACGCCGGCCGCGGCGACCTGCAGCAGCTCCTCCCAGGTCAGCATCGGGCCGAAGGCGCTCGCCGAGTCGCCCAGCCAGTCGGCGTGCTCGCCGAGGTGGCCGACGGACGCGTACAGGGTCGCGCCGGCGCCGGCCGCGGTCAGGGCGGGCACCGCCTGGGTGAGGAAGTCGCGGTAGCCGTCGTCGAAGGTGACCGCGATCAGCTTCTCGGTCGAGCCCTGGTCGAGCAGGTCCAGGGCCGAGGTGAGGCCGACCAGGCGGTAGCCGGCGGCGGTCAGGGCGGTGAGTTGCTCGGCGAGACGCTCCGGCGGCACGGCGAGATCCCGCAACGGCCCGCCGACGGCGGACACGGAGTGGTACATCAATGCCGGCAGGGTCTCCCAGGCCGGCGAGGCCGTGACGGTCACCGCAGACTTCCTCCCCGTTTCCAACCGGTCACGACCACTATCGTCCGTCGCCTGAGCAAG
>Ga0307513_10009774_pt1 | contig 12117 bp, 11 predicted proteins | sample 15_EM_MG_FD_202174 | JGI IMG/M metagenome (GOLD analysis project Ga0307513, IMG submission 202174) | Populus trichocarpa ectomycorrhiza microbial communities from riparian zone in the Pacific Northwest, United States - 15_EM | ecosystem: Host-associated > Plants > Roots > Unclassified | place... | reverse complement strand
CGGACCCGATGGACGATGCGTTGGAAGCCCGCTCTCAACGCCTTCGCCATCACCTTCAGCGACCGATTCCCGGCCGCTGAAACCTACTGACCCACCCGCCGGAAACACCGTTAACGAGATAGTCCCGCATACGGCACTGAAGCGACGTTGTTCCCCATGGCGCACGACATGATGCTGGAGGACGGCTGGGAGGACGTCGCGGACCACATTTTGCAGTGGTTGAACGGTCTTGGCCTAAGCCGGCAAGCGAAGAGGCTGCCATAAGGGCGGCTCAGGAGATTACAGCAGCCATTCAGGCTCTCATCGAGATGCAGCACGACTGTGCTTTCGGTCGTCTTACCTGTGGTCAGTGCGGTGGTGGAGCCATTCTGCTGCCGCGGCGCCCAGTTTCGCTGTGGGTAGTCGGGGTGCGTGGACGAGGAACACCTCGCGGTCCACGTGCGCGACGCGCCGGACCCGGCGCTGCCGGCGGAGATGCCTTCGGAAGGCGGCCATCAGGTCATCGTTATGGGCTATTTCGTCGTTCACGGTCACCTCGTGGCTCCAGCGCCACTCGTCCATGCGTTCCGCGGCGACGAGGTCGTCCTCCCACACCTCCGGCGCCGGCTCCGGCGGTGGGTGATAGATCCGGACAAGGCTCTGGAGATTCTGGTCGTGACGCGCCCACCAGGGCAGTCGGTAAGGCCGGGTCGGAGCCGTTCGCGGCTCCTCCGAGAATGTGTCGTCCACCCCGTACCGCCTGAGCTCCGTGCACGTGCGGTCCCGCAGGTGCACGGGCCTGCGGGTCCCGTCGAGGACGGGAGCGACGTACAGTCCCGCGGCGTCGAGGGGCTGCACCGGGCGGAGCATGTCCTCCAGCGGGAGGGGCGCTTCGGACGGTTCGATGAGTACGGGCATCCCCAAGCCCCAGACACCCGGCCGGGGGTTGAGCGCCCAGGTCAGCTTCGGTTCGGTCTTGCGGCACACCTCCGCGAGGTAGCCGCCGAGCGCCTCCGTGAACGCCTCGGCGGACCGGAGGACCTGCCGGTCGGTCGTGAGCGGCCTGCGTTCGAACCCGCCGGTGACGGCGGCGTCGTGCAGGATGCGCCGCACCCGCGCCCCGCCGACGTCGCCGGTGCCGTAGATCGCCGGGGCGTCAGGTATGGGAAGGGTGCCCGTGTCCAGTGATCGCTCGAACCACGCGGCGAGGGCATCGAGGCTGCCCAGTGAGCCGTCCAGGTGGACGAGCGGGTCATTGGCGGTCACGGCAGTCAGCCACGAACGCGTGCGCGGCAAGCGCTCGATGAACGCCTCGTAGAGCCGGTGAGCCTCGCGCTCGTCATTCACGCTGGTTCGCAGGGCCACGCTGTCGCTATCGGCAGGTCGAGCGGACGGGTTGAATGCTGCTGGCCTAGCGAGCTTGCGGTTTCGAGAGCGAGCCGTCAGCGGCAGGAGTCTGGGCTCGGTCGGTGATCGCGAGGATGAGGTAGAGGCCCGGCAACCCGGCGATGACGGTCATCGTGATGGCGGCGATGGTCAGTTGATCACGTACCAGGAGCGGGGTGGCCAGGGCCGAGCCGAGGGGCGGAGTGGCCTGCATGAGGGTACGTAGGGTGGCGAACGCGCGGCCGTGCAAGGCCGGCGGGATCCGGCGCATCCGCAGCGATTGAGCCCAGACCGTCATTGGCGCGCTGAGCAGCCCGAGAGCGAAGAAGCCCATACCGACTAGCAGTTGGTCCGGCGTGGCGAGCAGCGCCAGAAAGGATACGGCGGCCGCGGCTTGGACGAGCCCGATGGCTCGCACCCGGGATCGGCGCGGCTGGTGTTGGCCGGCGAAAGTCGCGCCGACGATCTCGCCGGCGGCCAACGCTGACAGCAGCACCCCGAGGGCGGCGGCGCCACCGGGAAGGTGGTTCTTGGCCAGCCATGGGGCGGTCACCAGGAGCATGCCCTCGGCAATGTTGAAGGCCATGAAGGCGATGGTCGTGGCGACGATGAGCCGGTCGCGGGCGAGGCCGAGCAGCGACGGCGGCTTGGCATCCGCCGCTGCACCGTCGACGGCGGTCGCCGCCGTCGTGGATGCGGCCGCCGTCGTGGCTGCCGCCGTCGGGCGTAGCGGTCTGCGGATCCTCGCGACGGCGATGGCGAAAACAAGGAAAGTGGCACTGTCGACCAGGAGCACGTTGGCGGCCCCGATCTGGGTTATCAGTAGCCCCGCCGCAGCAGGACCGACAACGCTGGCGAGACTGAAGCTCAAGGATTCCAGCGCGTTGGCTGGGTCGAGGTCGGCCTCGTTGACCAGCTGGGGGATGGCCGCGGGAAAACCTGCCAGCGGCACCATCTTCAACGACCCGTAGACGGCAGCGACGGCGAAGGGCAACCAGGTGGGGGTGGCGTCGAATGCGGCGGTGAGCGGGACGGAGGCGACGACGAACGCGCGCAGCAGGCTGTCGGCAATGAACACGGTTCTCTTGTCGAATCGGTCGAGCAGCGGCCCAACCGCCAACCCGCCCAGCAATACCGGTGCGGTGTAACACACGCCGAGCAACCCGAGCTGGGCGGTGCCACCGGGCCGAGACAACACCAGCCAGCACAGCGCAACAAACGTCATCCCATCGCCGAGCGTTGAAATCGTGGCACCCAGCCAAAGGCCACGAAAGTCAGTCGTCTTCAGCACATGCAGGTATCGCCGCATCGCGGGCCTTTCCAGTGTTTGGGTGGACGCGGAGCCTGGATCAGATCGCGCCAGCCTGGTCACGATCTGAGCGCTCTGGCGCGGGCCGGCTTGCCCACAGATGCATGGCGGCATAGGAGCGCCACGGACTCCAGCGCTCCGCATGGGCGGCCATTGCTCGTGGGTTTCCCGCCATTCCAAGGCTTTTCATGGCATTGCACAGGCCGAGGTCGTTCGAGAGGAAGACATCCGGATCGCCCAGCGCCCGCATCGCGATATATCCCGCCGTCCATGGCCCGATCCCGGGCAGCGCGAGCAGTGCCGCGACGGACTCCTCTCGATCCGCCCCACGATCAAGCACCAGTTTGTCGAGGCAGATGGCCTGGGACAGCGCGCGCACCGTCGCCGCGCGACGGCTCGTTAGGCCAATTGTTTCGAGGTCGGCCTCGGCGAGCGCCTGCGGGGTGGGAAACAGATGCGTCAGATGAGGATTCGGCGTCTGAATCGGTTCGCCGAAGCGGGCGACCAACCGCCCGCCGAGCATCCGCGCCGCCGGAAGGGATACCTGTTGCCCGAGTACCGCGCGGACAGCCAGCTCAAAGCCGTCCGCGCAGCCCGGCACCCGCAGACCTGGGCGGGCTGCAATGAGGGGGCCCATCAGTGGATCGGGATGGAACCCCTCGGCAATCATGACCGGGTCGGCATCGAGATCGAAGACCTCTCGACAGCTTTGGACGGCAGTGGTCACGTCGCGCAGGTCGGTCAGAGACAACCGCATTCTCGCCTCGCCGTACGAAGCTGCCTCCCTTACCCGGTCGAACTCCACGGCGATGTGCCCTGAGCCGCGGGGCAACCGCATCGTCCGGTGGTAACACCCGCCTTCGACCACCTCGAGGCCGGGCCAGGCGCGCGCGCCCAGCCACTCCACCAACAGACCGGATGCCAGCGGAACCCGGTAGCGGAGCCTGAGTACGAGGTATCCACCCCCTTCGGCAGGGTCGCCGGTTTTCCCCCGGCGCAGCTCGCTCGGCGGACAACCGAACGCCGACCGCATGCCGTCATTGAACTGGCGCAAGCTGGAATACCCGGCGGCGAAGGCGACTTGGGTCATCGGCAACGTCCCGGATTCCAGCAGGAGTCGGGCGACCTGCGCCCGGCGGTTGATCGCCAGCGTCTGCGGCCCGGCCCCCACCTCCGCTACCAGTTGCCGATGCAGGTGCCGCTCGCTGACCGCGAGCCGTCGCGCCAGCCCAGTCACCCCGTCCTGATCCACCGCTCCGCCGGCGATCAGCCGCAGTGCTCTGGCCACCAGGTCGCCGCGCATATTCCATTCCGGGCTGGCCGGCCCCACGTCGGGACGGCAGCGACGACAGGCCCGAAACCCAGATGCCTCCGCCGCTGCGGCGACCCGGAAGAACCGCACGTTCTCGCGGCGCGGCGTCCGAGACGGACAACTCGGACGGCAGTAGATGCCGGTGCTGGTCACCGCCACCACGAAGCGGCCGTCGAACCGTGGGTCGCGACTCGACATCGCGCGGTACGACGTCTCGAAATCGTTCACCCGGCCATCTTGCCGCCCTCGGCGAAGATCGTCTGGCGGTGATCGGACCTGGTGGTGCTCGGTCCTGGTGGTGCTCGGGCCCGGTGGTGATCTAGCGCGATGATGAGTGGCATGAACTCGAACTCCGGCGGCGGTCCGGCCGGCCCGCCCCGGGCAGGCGGACCCCGGTACCCGAGTGTGCATATCCCGTCCGAACAGATCGTCCTGGCCCGGATGCGGACGTCGCAGGATCGCCTCGTCGATGCGATCACGGCGTTCGCCGGAAGCCTCCGGTTCGTCTACTTCCACGCCGCCTGGTTCGGGCTGTGGATAGTCGTGAACCTGGGGGCCTTCGGCCAGGCGGCCATCTTCGACAAGTATCCGTTCGGGCTCCTCACCATGATCGTGAGCCTGGAGGCGATCTTCCTGTCGACGTTGTCATGGTCAGCCAGAACCGCCAGGCTGCCCGCGAGAACGTCCGGGCGGACCTGGATTTCGAGAACAACGTCCGGTCCGAGGTGTGGTCGGTGCACATTGGGAAGAAGCTCGGGATCGACCCGGAGGTCATCGAGCAGCGGGTACAGGCCGTCATCGCGCAGAGCCGGGACGAGATGAGCGGTAACGGTACTGGTGAGTCCGACCCCCGGGATCTTTAGTCCCCAAGGTTCGGCGTCCGTTGGCTCTGGAGCAGGACGAGCGATCGGGGACGAACGGCGACCTGATCATGGACGCCGAAGTCCGCCGGAAGCGGCGTCCCGGATGGCTCGTAGGTGTCGAGCACCGGACGCCAGGTCTGGCCGGGCCTGGTGGCCGGCACGGTGGAGTCCAGCGGCTGCCACCAGGCGTTGACCAGGAGCAGGAAGTCGTCATCGAGCAGTGGGACGCCATCGGGGGATTGGTCAGGAAGATCGGCGCCATCGAGGTAGAGGGCGACGCTGCGCGCGTAGGGGGTTCGCCAGTCGGCCTCCGTCATCTCGGTGCCGGCCGGGGTGCACCATTGCAATTCTGCGGCCTCCACTCCGGTGAGGAACCGCCGGCGGCGAAACACCGGGTGCGCCCGCCGAAGCGCGATGACCGTCCTGGTGAACTCCGTGAGCGGGTTGTCCGTGACCGTCCAGTCGAACCAGCTGATCGGGTTGTCCTGGCAGTAGGCGTTGTTGTTCCCGCGCTGGGTGCGGCCGAACTCGTCGCCGCCGAGGAGCATCGGGACGCCGAAGGAGAGCAGCAGGGTTGCGAGCAGGGCGCGGCTCTGGCGGCCTCGCAGGTCGAGGACGTCGGGGTCGGTGGTGGGGCCTTCGGCGCCGCAGTTCCACGAGCGGTTGTCGTCCGTCCCGTCCCGGTTGTCCTCGCCATTGGCCTCGTTGTGCTTCCTGTCGTAGGACACCACGTCGGGGAGGGTGAAGCCGTCGTGCACGGTGATGATGTTGACCGAGGCGGTGGGTCGTCTGCCGGCCGCGCTGTACAGGTCGGCCGAGCCGGCGAAGCGACTGGCGAAAGTGCCGATCAGCCCGTCGCGGCTGCGCCAGAAGTCGCGCATCACATCGCGGTACTGGCCGTTCCATTCGCTCCAGAGCGGCGGAAAGCGGCCAAGGTCGTAGCTGTCGGCCCGGCCGACGTCCCGGCGATGAGCTTGGCCCGGGAGACGATCGGGTCCTGCGCGACCAGGTCAAAGAACGCCGACATCGGGTCGAAGTTGCCGTCCTCGCGGGCCAGAGTGGGCGCGAGGTCGAAGCGGAACCCATCGACCCCCATCTCGGTCAGCCAGTAGCGCAGCGAGTCCATGATCAACTGCAGCGTGACCGGGCTGTCGGCATTGAGCGAGTTTCCGGTGCCGGTGGTGTCCACGTACCTTCGTGGATCTTCGGGGCTGAGCCAGTAGTAGGCCGCGTTGTGCAGGCCGCGGTGACACAGCGTCGGGCCGAGCTGGTTGCCCTCGGCGGTGTGGTTGAACACCACGTCGAGGATGACCTCGAGGCCGCCGTTGTGCAGGCTCTCGACCATGGCCCGAAACTCGGCGACCTGCCCACCGGGCCGCCCGGCTCGGACGGCGGCGGAGTATCCGGCGTGCGGCGCGAAGTACCCAATAGTGTTGTAGCCCCAGTAGTTTGTCAGGCCGCGCTGGAGCAGGAACCGCTCCGGCACACTCTGGTGCACCGGCAGCAACTCCACGGCCGTCACCCCGAGGCCGTCCAGGTACGACACCGCGGCCTCGTGGCCCAATCCCGCATAGGTGCCCTGCAGCTCGGCTGGTATCTCGGGGTGGGTGGCCGTGAAGCCCTTGACGTGGATCTCGTACAGAACGGTGTCGGCGAACGAGCGCTGCGGGCGAGGCCCGGTAAGCCGGTCAAAGGCCGTGTCCACCACCAGACTTCGCGGGACGTGTCCGGCCGAGTCCAGGGAGCTCGCGGCGTCCGGGTCGTCGAGGGCATACCCCAGGACCTCGGGACCGAACCGCGCCTCCCCATCGATCGCGCGGGCGTAGGGGTCGAGCAGCAACTTGGCCGGGTTGCAGCGCAGTCCGCGGCCAGGGTCGTACGGGCCGGTGACCCGGTAGCCATAGGCCTGGCCGGGGCCGATTCCCGGCAGGAACCCGTGCCAGATCTCGCCGTCGCGCTCCGGCAGCGGCACCCGGGTCTCGCTGCCGTCGGGTCCGAACAGGCAGAGGTCGACTCTGTCGCCGGCGCTGGTCACCGCGAAGTTGGTCCCGTCGGGGCCCGGGGTCGCGCCCAGCGGGAAGGGATTGCCGGGTCGGGCCACGATGCTCCCGGTGCTGCCGGTGTGCGTGGTCATGCCCGCCGGCCCTTCCGGTATGCCCGGGACCGAGCGTGGTCATGCGGCAGATATCCCCACGCCCCGCCGTCGGCGCTGTAGTCCTCGCGGACCGTGCCCCACTGGCGCTCGCTCAGGTACGGCCCCCACTGATACCAGTCGTCCCCCGTTTGTCCCGCAGTGGACATCCCGATCCCTCCTGTACGAGGTTCTTCCCGCCAGGTTCCCGGTTGCGTTCAGTCGCCTTCAGTTGGACGCGGTCGCATGTCCTTGTAACAACAATGCTGCTGAGCAGCCGCGGCCCAGACAACCCCTCGGCGACGACCTTCGGCAAGGATCAGGCGGGTAAGGTCATTGCCCGGATCACGCCGGGAGCAGATCGGCGGGGCGGCGAGATTCGTCTCTTGGCCGCCAAGGCCGCATCCGATGGATGGGCAGGTGCTGTGATGGGCGATGATCGAGAGGGCGCGGGCGCCGACGAGCCTTCGGCGGTGGTCTCGCTGGCCGATCGGGTGCCGTCCGGCCTGGTCGTGAGATGGGCGGCGTGGGGCACGATCGGTGTGCTCATCGTGCTACTCGCTGCCTACGGAATCTACGTTGTGCGCGGCATCCTCGTGCTGCTCTTCATCGCGCTGTTCCTGGCCATCAGCTTCGATCCGCCGGTGCGATGGCTGATCGGGAAGGGAGTACGGCGCTCATTCGCCATCACCATCGTCGTGTTCATCATCGTCGCGCTGTTCGGTGTCTTCCTCTGGTCGATCGTGCCATCGCTGGTTGACCAGGGCGGCAACCTCATCGACGACCTGCCGGATTATCTCCGCCGGTTGTCGGCGGATTCAGCGGGAGTTCGTGAGGTCACCGACCGCTACAACCTCACCGACCGGTTGAATACCCTGCTCGGCGCCCTCCCGGGTCGGCTGGTGAGCGGGGCGGCCGGCGTGGGTGCCTCGTTGCTTACGGTATTGGTCCTGACCATCTACATCATGGTCGACCTTCCCCGGATCAGGCGGGGGATGGTGCGGCTGTTCCCGCCCCGGCGGCGGCCACAGATCGCGGACATCCTCGATGTGGTCGTCGACAAAGTCGGCGGATACATGATCGGTAACATCATCGTCTCGCTGTTCGCGGGCGTGTCGAGCTTCGCCTGCCTCAGCATCACGCACGTCCCCTTCGCGCTGCCGCTGGCCGTGATAGTCGCGATCACCGACCTCATCCCGATGATCGGGGCCACCATCGGCGCCGCGATCTGTGTCATCGTCTCGATCTTCGCCACGGAGCTCTGGCCCACGGGTGTGGTCGTACTGATCTTCTTCATCCTGTACCAGCAGGTGGAGAACTACCTGATCGCCCCGCGGGTGATGCGCAACGCCGTGGACATGCCCGCCATGGCGGTTTTGGTGAGTGCGCTCATCGGTGGCGCCGTGCTGGGCCTGGTCGGCACCATCATGGCGATACCCATCGCGGCAACGGTGAAGGTCCTCGTCTCCCGAATGTCACAGTGGCCGCCATCCCCGGACCAGCCCGACCAGGTCTAGCCGGGTTTGCTAGCTGGGACGAGGTTTTGGTCCACCGGCCGGGATCGGCCGAGTCGCTGATGGGCGTCCGCGAAATGCCCGCTGACCATCGCCGCCGTGGTCGACACATCCAGCGCCAGGGAGAACCCGGCGATGATCTCCGCGAACCGGGCGCCGCCGCCGGCCCCGGCACAGCCCAGCGCGGTGAGCCAGTCGCGCTGGTTCGGCAGCGACGTGCCCCCGCCCACCGTGCCGGTCACCAGGCTGGGCAGCAGCAGGGTGGCGATCAGCTCGCCATCGTCTACCTCCATCGACAGGATCGACACCCCGGACTCGTGCACGCAGGCGATGTCCTGCCCGGTGGCCACGAACAACGCGGCGACCATGTTGACGGCATTGAGGCCGGCCCCGGCCACCCCGGCCTGCTGGCCGCCCTGCACCAACAGGCGGTGACCTTTCACCAGCGCCGCTGGTGTGCATTTCAGGACCGATTCGACGACGTCCGCCGGGATCCGGCACTCGGCAGTGACCCGGTTGCCGCGACCGGCCAGCATGGCCGTCACGCTGACCTTCTTGTCACTGCTGAGATTGCCTTCGATCTGCATCCACTCCGGTCGCAGGCCGTCATCGCCGGCCAGGGTGTCCTGCATCCACTGGAAGATCTGCCAGGTTGCCGCGGTGACCATGTTCTGCCCGGAGGCGTCGGCGGTCTCGAACACGAACCGCACGTGCAGATAGCGCCCGAGCTGGTACGGGTCGATGTCGATCAGCCGCGCATGCCGGGAGACGAGCCGGACCTGCTCGTCCAGGTCGGGGCGGTGCGCCCGCAGCCAGTCGGTGAAGCGCGCCGCCGCGGCGATGTCGGCGAACTCGAACGCCGGTGCCCGGATCATCCGCTGCGAAAGCACTTTTGTGGTCACGCCGCCGGCGGCGGTGATGGCCCTGGCCCCCCGCGACGCCGAGGCAACGAGCGCGCCCTCGGTGGTGGCCAGCGGCGCGACCACGCTGCCAACCGCGGCGTCGCCGGTGAACAGGAGCGGCCCGGCGAGCCCGATCGGCACTGCCACTGTGCCGGCGAAGTTCTCCAGGTTGCCGGTCAGCGCCCGCGCGTCCACGCCGCCGCCGTCGAGCGACGGCAGTGCCGTCCCGGTACGCGCGCGCAGCCAGTCCAGTCGCTGCTGTCGGGCCTCTTCGGTGTACTGATCCCGTCCCGGGATTTTGTCGGTCATGGCCGAGATGCTGGCATCGCGCCCTGCCTTCGGGCTGCGCTAGCGCTGCAACGGCAGTGCGCGCGAGACCGGAGCCGGTTCGGCCGGTTCCTCGCGGAGCCCGAGGATGTCGATGGCCTGCTCGCGCATCTCGACCTTGCGGATCTTGCCCGTCACGGTCATCGGGAACTCGGTGACGACGTGCACGTAGCGGGGGATCTTGTGATGCGAGAGCTGCCCTTGGCAGAAGGCTCGCACGGCTGCGGGATCCAGGGGCGTGGTGCCCTCCCGCATCCGGATCCAGGCCATCAGCTCCTCGCCATAGCGTTCGTCGGGGACACCGATCACCTGGACATCGGCGATGTCGGGGTGGCTGTACAGGTACTCCTCGACCTCCCGCGGGTAGATGTTCTCGCCGCCGCGGATCACCATGTCCTTGATCCGTCCGACGATGTTGACGTACCCCTGATCGTCCATGGTGGCCAGGTCACCGGTGTGCATCCAGCCTGCGTCGTCGATGACCTCGCTGGTCTTGTCGGGCTGATCCCAGTAGCCGATCATCACCGAGTAGCCGCGGGTGCACAGCTCGCCGGGGGTGCCGCGCGGCACCGCCAGGCCGGTGACCGGGTCGACGATCGTCACCTCAACGTGTGGGTGCACGGTGCCCACCGTGGACACGCGTCGTTCCAGCTCGTCCGTGCGGCGGGTCTGGGTCGAGCACGGCGAGGTCTCGGTCATGCCATAGGCGATGGTCACCTCCTGCATGCCCATCTCGTCAACGACCCGCTTCATCACCTCTACCGGGCACGGCGAGCCCGCCATGATTCCGGTGCGCAGGCTGGACAGGTCCAGGCTCGGTAGGTCCAGGTCCTGCAGCATCGCGATGAACATCGTGGGCACCCCGTAGAGCGAGGTACACCGCTCGTCCTGGACGGCACGCAACGTCGCGGCCGGGTCGAAGCCCGGCGACGGCAGCACGATCGTCGCGCCGTGGCTGGTGGCGCCCAGGTTGCCCAGGACCATGCCGAAGCAGTGGTACAGCGGGACCGGCACGCAGACGCGGTCCTGCGGGGTGTAACCGCAGACGTCACCGATGAAGAATCCGTTGTTGAGGATGTTGTGATGGCTCAGCGTGGCGCCCTTGGGTAGCCCGGTGGTGCCGCTGGTGTACTGGATATTGATCGGGTCGTCGAAGCTGAGCGTGGCCTCCCGGCGGACCAGTTCGTGCACCGGGACGCCCGCCGCGGCGTCGATGAGCGTGGTCCACGATTCGGTGCCGATGTACACCGTCCGCTCCAGGACCGGGCAGCGCTGCGCGACCTCGTCCACCATCGCCACATAGTCGCTGGACTTGAACGAGGTGGCCGACACCAGCAGGCGCACGCCCGACTGGCGCAACGCATGCGCCAGCTCGTTCACCCGGTAGGCAGGGTTGACGTTGACCAGGACGGCGCCGACGCGGGCCGTCGCGTACTGCACCATGACCCACTCCGCACAGTTGGGTGCCCAGATGCCGACCCGGTCGCCCTTGCCGATGCCCAGCCCCAGCAGGCCGCGCGCGAGGAGTTCCACCTCCGCGGCGAACTCTGCGTACGTCCAGCGCCGCCCGGTCGCCACCTCGACCAGCACGTCACGATCGGGGTGCCGGGCGACGGTCGCCGCGAGATTCGCCCCGATCGTCTCGCCGAGCAACGCCAGGTTCGAGGTGCCGCTGGCGTACGAGATGGAGGTCATGGCTACTCCTTAGTCAAACGATTGCAGGCTTACGATGTTCGTAGGCATGGCGGCGCTCGCGCTGTCGTGAGGCTGCGGCGGTGCTGCGGTGGGGTGGTGAGCGATGCAGGTACGCCTGCTTGGACCGGTAGACGTCGTGGTGGAGGGTGCGTCACGGCCGGTGCCGGGAGTGCGTCGTCAGGCGCTGCTGGCTGTGCTGGCGCTGCGCTGCGGCGAGATCGTTGACGCCGACCGGCTCATCGACCTGGTCTGGGGTCCGGCCGCGCCGGCGGCGAACACGTTGCAGACGCATGTGTCCCACCTGCGCCGCACGTTCGGCATCCCGATCGTGGCGCGCCCCCCGGGCTATGTCCTGGAACTCGGTCCTGAGGGCACCGATGTCCTGGTCGCCGAACGCCTGATCCGACACGCCCAGCACGCCATCAGCCCAACAGAACGCGCCCAGCAACTGCAGGCCGGCTTGGCGCTGTGGCGCGACCGCCCGCTCACCGGCATCGCCTCGCTGGCCTGGGCCAGCGACGAGATCCGCCGCCTCGATCAGTTGTGGTGGCAGGCCAAGCAGTCCCTCATCGATGCCCAGCTCGCCCTCGGCCAGCACCCGCAACTGCTCGCGGAGCTGCACCGGCTCATCGAGGAGTACCCCTACGACGAGGCGCTGCACGGGCAGCTGATGCTTGCCCTGTACCGGGCCGGCCGGCA
>Ga0307513_10009773_pt1 | contig 12117 bp, 14 predicted proteins | sample 15_EM_MG_FD_202174 | JGI IMG/M metagenome (GOLD analysis project Ga0307513, IMG submission 202174) | Populus trichocarpa ectomycorrhiza microbial communities from riparian zone in the Pacific Northwest, United States - 15_EM | ecosystem: Host-associated > Plants > Roots > Unclassified | place... | reverse complement strand
GCGCTTTCCTACATTCCTCATCACATATAAGGAGCCACATGCAAAGGACAAGCGGCCCCCCAACCAGGCGTAGTTCAAATGTATACTTGATTCGACCAACCCTCGCGAAGATATAGTTATGTGCATGGCCCATTTGACTTAATTTGCGTACTCGAGTTCCTCTTCTAGTTTATGTTCCATCCTTTTCGACTTTTCCATTACCGCTCTGTCAGCGGCATGTACACTCTACTTAATTGGGTTCTGAATCCTGATCTGATTTCACGCCATACAGTCTGCCCCTGATTACGACTCGCTATTTGTCGTTTTGTCCATGTATGCTTTCGTATCAGCCCCTCTCCGCAATCGACTTGAGACGCAGCGGGTTAAAACCAATAAAAGGAAATTATATTATTAGTGCTTTTATTCTGAAGCCCATATAAGATCGACTTTGACGTCTCGGCCATCAATCGTCCGACCTCCAGAATATGAATAGAAATGATCCAGGTATTCCTTGCTGATGACAAGTACCGCCTTTGCTTGGCTTGCATTAGTAGATTTATTTTTTAACTCTTCCTTGTCGAGCAGAGTCTGGATGAGATTCGTAACCGTTTCCCCGTCAGAAGTATCAACGAATACGATGCCACGCTTGATCCCTTTCGGTACCGGCGTCCTCCTTGATGACCACCCGCATCCTATGAGGAGGGCCTCCAGCGTGTGGAGCAGTCGATCTGCGGGTAGCAATGTACTGAGCGCCGGTTTTCCTTTGGGTCGACGAATGATGGGGTATATGGGGCGACACACGAGAAGAAAGGCGTCCTCGATAAGTAGGTGGAATGGCAGGGATCCAAAGCTATGTTTCTTGACGTGTGGAGAGCCTGGACTTGAAGTCTTTGGTGTTGGGAGATAGACGGTGGGATTGGTGAGCGACGGGGTCTTCCCTGACCCCCATTGCTCATGTAGAGTTGTAGTAAGGTCGATTAGATTTGGGATTAGAGTTGGTTCCCTTGTCACTCTTGTCCTCGGCCGTTTACTTGGAGAGGGATGGGACAGCCCGTTGCCTTGAGGCCTTCTCCGCTTACGGGAGAGGGGAGGAGTGGTGGGGCCCCTTGGGTGCTTCTTTGATGGTGAGACCACTGGCGCCACCCGCTGTTCCGTGGCTGGCGTATCAGTGGTAGCGTTCGCGGCTGTCGTGTGGAGGGGCTTAGTGGAAAACTTCAGCTCAATCACTGCACAGTTGCTCTTCAAATAAACTGGAGAAGGAGATGTGTTGCGTTTTGACCATGTCAATGGTTTGTGTTCTTGCAAACGCCCAAACCATTCGGCTTCTGCTGTCGTCCTTCTCACGAGTGATCTTGATGGTGGTGATGACAAGGACTTGATACCCCACATGCTCGCGACAGTGACATCCAGCTCTTTCTCGGAGGGGTCGCGTCCGACAGCAGCGTATGACTTTTTGCAGTAGCTCTCCAGCGTCTCCCCTATGATATATTAGATGCATCCAGAAGAATCCTACGAGGACGTGATTTACCTTCTTTCCAGCTTCTCTCTTCTGGTCGCCAAACTTTTTTGATACGAGGCCAGCGGAGATGGTAGAACTATAAATCCATTAGACAGGATTACATTCCATGCTAATGCACTCTTACTTGACACCCTGGCGACTTGTCAAAGCCACCTCCGTAAAGCTCGAACAACATTGGAGTTACGAAGAGGATATCCGGAGCCTGCATGCCGGGGCTCAGATTGACTAAATGAGGCGTGCCGTCCAGAAGCTCATGGAAATGTGAGGTGCGAAAGTGCAGATCTATAAATGGAGACTCACCCGTGACACCCATAGGCATACACCCTTGTATTTGATCTCAAAGTTGAGCTGTTCTAATTCCTTCTTCCCTAGTCCGTATGATACGGTAAACAGACATTGAAAGGATGGTCGCCCTCGCCGCTGAACAGCATGTAAGTGGCGGCTAAGGAAACGTTACGATGCTGCGCACCGTCGATGGCTTCTGAGACAAAACAGCGATGTAAAATGTAGTGAGTGTATCTGTACCGACTGAACAACAGTGAGTGCCGCGACCGAATATTTCCCAGATGTATGTACCACCCAGCTCTCTGGCTCTCTCTTTATCCCAGGCGGCTCCAACTACACACATGTCGAGTGTGTCTCCGAGGCCCGGAATATAATCCTTCTTAAGCTGCGACTACCATGAGATTTTGGAAGAAAACGTCGCGGAATGCACATACTTTAACCCACGGTGGATCAGTCGGTGCATTGTATTTGCCCTCTTCCGATTTTAGTACCAAACCCTCTATAATTATGGTGATGAGTAACTAGGCATGTGGTGATGCTAAACAGATACCTTCAAACTGGGCAATCGCCTGGCTGAAGCGCTTATTCAAGGTTTGAAGCGGGTCTTTACCATATAATTCAATACACGTTCTAGCAGCAAGGCAGGTCTAAAGTGGTTTCTCAGCCAATGTGTCACTCGGAAAGAGAAAGAAACGCACGAATCCCTCGATCACCTGAATAGTCTCCTCAAGCTGCCGCCTTCGTTTCTGATATGGCTCGTCGAGTAAACTCTGACCCTCGATGTGCAGTATATCGAAGAAGACAAGCAGAAAGTGGCGGGTTCCTTCGTCTGTGCCATCCGATTGCAACGAATATCCAGCCTCTTGCGACTGAGAATTTGTTAAGTCCTCGGTTGTTTCCGAATCAGAGCTCGAGTCTTGCCGAGATGGTGTCAAGGGTCGGTGCTGTGACGTGCGAGTCCGTCGTCGGACGCCCCGCCCAGTAGATTGGATGATACCACGTATCCTCCAGAACTCTGCAAAATGCACTCAAACTGAATATCCAAATAGATAATTACAACAATGCGGAATGCCTCACCGTCGATTGCATGCGTCCTCTCTGAATATGCAACCATTTCGGCTTCAAGTATGACAGAGATTCGTATTGACGGCCTTGTAGAGGAAAAGAGTCGCTCGGTAAGATTAGAGCAAGGGTTTGGGCCTGGTGGTAGTCCAAGGGCAGCACGGGTGATCGGCAAGGTAGCATAACGGTCCATCGTAGAGTCTCTCTTGCTCTTGCTGAATATCTTTATTTGATTTTCGAAGTCCATGGATAGGTCTACATGGATTTGCATCCTGAAATAAGACGGCCTTGGTCAATGCATGGTATTTATCCCTTAAAAGGGTTGTATATGACACACCGCTCGCCATCGTATTTAGTTTCTGCAAATACTTTGCTACTCCTATTGAGGAATTGATTAAGGGCATCTGTGGAGGAACGGCCCTTGTAGCATTTCGGGATCTACGAGTGGCATTCTCAGTTACATTATTCCACCTCGGTTTGGACAATCCCCTCAATTAGTGTGATGTATAATAAAGCATAGAACATACCGCCACGGGTTTAAACAACGTTGGGCTTGTAGGGTACGGTGGACCTCTCTCGATTGCCCTTGCAGCCTCGTCCAGGTTCGCGCAGAGACGGTAAACCCTCGCCATCTCCGCGTGCCAAGACTTTATTGTCTGATAAAGCCCAAGTTCACATCTCTTGTATTTCGGTACCGAGCGCGGAAGGTTCACGGTGAGGTTCACGGTGGTGTTGACAATGGGCAACGGGTAGAGGACAGGTCGGAGGTCCTGTAAGATGATCTGGGTGAGGAAGCCTGCTTCCTGAGGTGTCACTCCGTCGTACATTTCACGTAAGATGGCAAGCTGAGCCCGCGGTTTGGTGCGTTTATGGAAAGGCTGTTGGGACATTTGCGAAAAGCCAGAATGGGAGGCCAATTCGTCAAGGAGCTCATCTAGACGGTGAATGGATATCCCTGGTCCCTTTCGATCCTGCGCTAACAATTCAGCAACCACGCGGCTCTAACGACCAAATGAATTTATACAAACCATGTAGGTGGCGCTGATGACTTCCCTGACCTCATCGCCCAAGCATCCAGTCTTAGGTCTCGTCTCACTCCCGTCCGTCCACTCTCCCCACCGCAAGAGAGCCTTCCCCTTACTCGAGTGCTTAGGCACACCCAGCACACCGCAGAGCATACACGCGAGCCTCGTTTCCTTCAGGTCATACCTCCTCCTAATATCCTCCTCTGGAAACAGCAGCCGAAAGAGCACCACACCCGTCTCGGGTGGTACGCCCCCTGCGCGCGTGCGCACGAACTTGACCCAGCGCTCAAACTTGTCGATCGGGGTATCATTTGAGTTGCCCTTGAGCGACAGAGATGCGATGGCGACCACAAGGTCCGCAAATCTGTGGCAAATGGCAGGTTTCAGGGGAGGTGAGCGGCAGCGGAACAGGGGTTGAGGCCTACAGGGAAAATGCGATAGGTTGCGCGCTCATAGTTGCGTTGGAGGGCGCTGGACGCGTCTCAGAGGCGCTGGGGGGCAACTGTCTTCGTGTCTGGGGCAGACAAAGGCGTTTGCTTGGCCGGTATTTGCCTTGTTTGCCTTGCCAGGCCTGACTTGGATACTATACGTAAAAGGATGGCCACCATATATTTCGTCTATAATTGTTTATTCTGGGCGTATTGCGCGAAGAAGGACATTCAAGAAATAGACCGCCACGCCCTCAACCTGATCGAGGTACCCTCCAACAGCGGAGCTCTTGTTGTGAATATCGTGCTCCTTTTGGAATGCTTGAACTGGACGCGAGGGAACGCGGTCTCCGGCAATCCGCGCACCCCGAATCAGAACTCTTGTGTCCGTATGCACACACAACCTAGTTCCGAACACTCAGATCACCCTTGAAGTCACAATGCAGACATGCCAAGTATAGAACGAACGCCTCTGGGTTCGACACGCGGAACAAGCTTCTGGCTCTCGTGCGAAACCAGGATAGCCCGCTTATAATCTGCGGGTGAGCGGAAAATACATACTGGTCTTATGTAACTCGCCCATGTTCACTATTTTCCACGCTGGTCCCACGTCTGGCCTGGAAGCACGCGGCTGGCTATCAATCAGAATTTTCAACTATGGAGAATTGTATTGCAGGAGATGGGAGAAAGGAATACACATGGACCACAATAGACAAGTTGACAGCCCAGGCATTGCGAGCAAGACCGAAGACGCGAGAGGAAAGAGAGGAAAGAGAGAGGGACGTTGCGCTGTTGCCGAGAAAATGGCTCTATTCATATGCTTGACAATCAAACACGGTTAATCTGGGAAAGAAACAGATTAGTGTTGGGTGCACAAATTACAAATTGATAACACTCACCTCAGCAGCAATATTCACCCACTCGCGGATCGCCCTCAGATACTCGTCGCGTCCCTCATCAACAAGAACATCCGAATTCCAAAGCACAAACTCCCTAAACGTGCCAGTAACCTCGAGCTTATCGACCCCCTTCTCGTCAGCCTCGGGTGGTGGGGGTTCCTCAACCTCCATATTCGCCTCCTCCTCTTCTTCCTGCTTGACCTCTTCCTCCTGCTTGGGCTCAGTCTTCGGTTCCGGCACCGTGAGCGCGGCAAGCACCGCGGGGGCACTGGGCAAATCGTCATCGTCGTCGTCGATCAACTCGTCCTCCTCGCCATCGGGGTTGAACTTGGTGGGGACGCGCAGCTGCTTTGCCTTGGCCTTCGCGGCGGCCTTGGCCTTGAGCGCGTTGGCACGCTGCGCGCCTGCGAGCCGCGTGGGCCGTTTGCTCGCTTCCGCGGTGCCCTCTTCTTTCTTGCGCGCACGCCGGGTTGGCCTGAGTGGAGGCGCGGGGGCGGCGGTGTGTTTGGTGGTGTCGTCGCGATGGAGGACCACACCGACGTAGCCTTCTGGCAAGGAAAATTCTTGGCCTACGACCACGCGTCCTCGGAACGGGGCTTGGTAACGCGTTGGTAGTACCTTTTCAGAGGTAGACGCTCCTTCGTTCGTATTTGACGCGTGCTGCGCGTTGTCTGCTTCAATACTGTCCCCAGATTGCCCATCCTGATCGCGCTTGTGAAAGTTGTGGACGTTGCGAATGATAAATTTATTATCTATGAGATATGTAGTGTCTTCGGCAGCATCAGTGTTCCCTGGCGGAGGGAGCGGTCGCTTGAGGAAATAGGTTGAGATTGGAGCGGAGCCAGAGTATGCGATGTGAAAGGGCATAAGATTTGGTTTGAGGACATTCTCGGAGGCACTCTGTGAGACTGTGAGGAGTGTGGTATTGGACATGGCTGTTATATTGAGTGAGTGGTTGACGTCCAAGGCGCAACGCTTTGTTTTCCAATTTTACAACCTGGCCGCATTCGATCGTGAATGTCACGGGCAGCAAAGATCACGCTGGGAGTGTCGATAGTGGCATGCATTGGCACGATATGGGGGGTGCACTATATGCAGCGACGGGAGCGAGAGGTGCGTAATTTTTTTGGCGGTGGCTGTCTCTCACGGCGTCGGGGAAGGACTGAAAGCGGTGGACAGGTGATGCACCAGGGAGTGTTACGGGATGACGCCCGACGTGCGGCGAAGGTCAGAGAACGCGAGGAGGCGCTTGAAGCCAGCCGAGAGAAGCAGCGAGCGTACGAACGCGTGCAGACGGTGGCCGCGGCGCCAGCGAGGACGACGACGACAACGAAAAAGGAGGAGTAAGAAAAGAATATGGGTGGCAGGAGGTTATATTTAACACATGGAACACATCAGCAGCAGCACGCGTCCGTCGTTGAGAACGCCGTTGTCAAGCAAACCAGAAACACGCGAGTGTTCCAGCTGTCAACCGGTCAAGTCCTCCATCTCTGTTCCCGACCTCCATCTCCCCCCTCGTCGCTTTTAGCAGAGATCAGCCCATCCTAGGCTGTATCTAGTCCTGTATGTCCCGTAGTTACCCTCTATACCCCTTTTTCCCCGCTCACGACCGCAAATCCAGTCCGGACGGTTCCACTCGTTACTCGCCCCGCTCTTTACCCCATATACAGACAGACGACGAACTCAAGTCCACGTAAATCACCGACAACGTAGACATCAAAAAAATGCGCAAGCGTCTCGCTTTCGAAATCCACCATGGTCGTGCTCTCGGCTTCATCCCTCCTGGTGTCACCCCTGGCACCGAACGGATGACTACAATTCCGAGTACAACTTCAGCTCCAGCAAACCGGGCCACCAGTGGGTTGCCCCTCCTCTACTACCGTCGACCGTTCCTCATCTGTTTTTAGCCGCGGCCGAGACCACTCCTGCGGCTACCACCCCAGCCCCCGCAGCTACCACTGCTCAAACCACTGCTGCTAAGGACACGAAAAAGGACAAAGACAAAGATGACCCGACGACCACTGGCGGCGCTGCGACTACCACCACCCAAGTTACTAGAGCCAATACTTCGACTACTATAGCTCATACTACATCCGTGGTGCCTACGACAACACCGGTAGTTGTTACGACCCGTGACAATGCTAATACCGTCGTCGCATTCGATCCTAGCACCAGCGAAACCAAGGTACGTTTTCTACGCTGAGCTCTTCAATATGCGCTCACATTTCCGCTCAGCAATTCACTGTCACCCGCACCTCCAGGGCCACCAGTGTCCCCTCGAACTCGTCCTCTGCGCTTCCTTCTGCCCCCGCGGAGGACAATGGTCCCAGCGTCGGCTCCATTGCTGGATATGCTGGTGCCACTCTTGCTGGTATTGCGGTCATCTCCATATTTGCAATCTGGATGATCCGTCGCAGGCGCAGACGTCAGGAAGATGCAGACATCGACGCTACGCCGTTCAACCGCCACTCCTGGCTCCGCAACTCGACAATGATCCACGATGACGCACCCACTCCCGCGACAACCAACTTCCCACCGCCACGTCGTGACCCGGACATGATCGACCGCTCCTTCAACGCGACGCCTGTCACTAACTATGCTGGCATGAATCAGTTCCCACAGAACAACTTCGGATATGCGACTCAGCCTTCGTACCAGCCGGGTGCAGTCATCTTCTCACCGTCGTCTGCCAACACATCGTTTGGTCCTGGTCCTGGCGCTGGTCCCGCAACCCCTCTGCCGTTCTCTCCCTCCTACGATCCTTCGACGCCGAATCCCTTCGAGCAGCAAACCGGCTACACCGAAGTCACGCGTGGCGCACCACCTCACCCCTTCAACCCGTACCACAACCAGCAGCAATTCGAGGAGATCCCGCGCCACATGACGCCTTCTGCTCCGCTCCCGGCCCTCCCTCGCACCCCATCACCGACAATCGAAGTTGCACCTCCCGTGCTTCCGCCTGTCGCGACAGGTGCGGCTGGCGGTACTGACACTTTCGGCCGTGTCGCAGCCTACCCCGAACTTTCGCCCGCTCCGACTTCTGCCCACGGTCATGTCGTGGAAGTCCATGCGTCGACGTATGAGGGACAAGCCACACCCGTGCAGTATGGTTTCGCGGAGGGACCCCAGGCTTCGGTTGCTGCTCCTCCGTCCACTCAGCCCCCCGCGGCTCTCCAGCCCGCTGGCCGTGCGCTCACCCGGCCCGAGACCGTGTATGATACCGAAGACGCCTACGGCGGTATCTAAGAACCTGCTCGCCATTTAGTCCCAAGGGCGAGAAAAAACGTGAAAGATAGCAACACTGAAACAAGCCATACCCTCCTACTCCGAAAATCGCTCTTTTTAACCTAATCGAACCATTTTTCTTATGTAACGATTTACTCGCCTCAGCTGTTCCTGGCTCCTGGGTCGCCAAGGGAGAATGTATCCGCGAGCGTACGCTTCGACCGTTAATTGCCGTTTGCCGTTCACACCTAGTACATACAATCCCCCCGCCACCATACCGTCATTGCCATGACCTATTCAGGATGCCGCCCTTCGATCACGAGCACGGGACAAGAGAAAATTGTTTGCTGAAGCGCTTTTTGAGATGGGTTTGTCGAGTTTCGGAGTCGGTCCTCTTCTGCTTTTCTTCCCTTACCGTCAGTTCGTTGAACGCTCCACACCGTCCTTCTCTCGTCTTCATAACTATATAACATACACTATACGCCTCGAACACTTTTTCCCTCCACGAGACCTAGCCAACTCCTTGACTTGGAACGTTGACTTGCCGTTCCCCATCCATCATCCAACGCGGTAGCCGCACACCCCCCACGTTCTCCCCTTACTTCTTGTTCCCCGTTCCCTACCCACAGTACCACGAGCTCTTGGTTACTGTCGCTTTCGTTGGAGGGTGGTTACACGGAATACAGTTTCCTCTTCCTTTTCTTTCCTCTTATTGTGATTTGTATCCATTTTGGGTCCTCCAATATACGTAAACGTTGCAGAGACCTAGAAGCTGCCCAGACCATCTCTCCAGGTTGATGCTGCGTGCTTCTAGATACATCGTTGTCTCTCCCGAGCAAGCAAGAATAAGGAATCAGCTCAACATATTCTACAAACAGGCACGGGGACGCTGCTAAATCGGTTATAAAAGTCGGTATGCTGCTTTCGATTCGGGAAGCAAGGAAGATTGATCGATAAGGCCTCAGCAGCGCCATCCAGCTGCACCGGTGACTACTTCTGACCACTTTCTTCAAGGAAGCCAGTTCATGTGAAGTACAAATTCTCTGCATCTGAACATGCTGGTTTGATTGGCAGCCTTGGCTTCACGTTCCCCCATCCACCGTCCAACGCGGTAGCCGCGCACTCCCGACATTTTCCCTCACTTCTTTATCCCCGTACCCTATCAACAGTACTAGCTCCTCGTTACTGTTGCTTTCAGGGAAGGATGGTGAAATTTCATTTCTTCCTTTTTTATATTGATTTTAGATATTGCGGAGACCGAAAGGTACCGAGAGTACACCTCCAAGCTGATGCAGCTTCAACTTCCAACCAGAATCCATTCGAGTCACCGACCTTCCAGTCCTTCTCCTTTGGTCGGAGCATGTATATCTCAGACACAAAGCAAGGGGACACCGATGAAGAGGCTCTCAAAGAGTGCAAGCCACTCTTGCCTCGAGAGGTAGGAAGGACCGACATTTAAGGCCGCAGCCGCGCTGGCCACAGTCATCCAGGAGCATCCAAGGTGACCACTTCTCCAAAAATAGCCTGTTCACGTGACACATATCGTAACTGAATTCGTCGCTCTCCGTCTGGACATTACAAACTTCTCAAGTCCCGCACTTCGCTTCTCTGGTGGTTGATCCATCGCCCGAAGGCGAAGCGAATAATGGGTTCGTGTCTATCCGACTTCATCCGACTTTATACAGGACACAGCCATCTTCATTGAGCACTTATGTCGTTGGAAGGGAATTCTATCTACACGAGCGCGTGTCAATCGCGTCCCATCCCGGGATGTTCTAAGAACGGGATGGGACGGGGTGATGATGGGATGATGACGGGATGGACATGGACATCGGAGGACGAGATGGGACAGGACAGGATATCCTCACCTTTTTCCTTATTTCACCCCGTCCGAGTCGCAGTATGGCATGTTATGGAAATGAATACATGACACTCAACGTCCCTGACCTTATCCGGTCCCAACCCTATCTCATCGTCGCCTTTGCTTCTATTGCATTTATCGCCGGGACCATCCGCTCACCAGTGACCCTGGTCGCTGAAGAACCGTGTGTTCTAGATCCTAGAGCATTTACCTTCATTGATCAGACAACGAGATACGAGTGGGGCTGGACTCTTTGAGGACCGAGCCGGAATGGGAGTACAACGAGAGCAGGGCGGGATTCCTAGGCAACCCTATTTATATCGCATGAGATCCTAAGGATACCTCTCAAGTTGAAGGGATATAGCCATATTTTGTTCAGGCTGGGCAGCCCTACTTTCGTCTCTACCCACGCCCTGGGTTGACAATAAACACAAATTTACTATAAGACAATCAAAACTCGGTACGTTGATCCGATGCGTCGAGCCAAAGTCAACCACCACGCTTGATGTCGGGAGGGAACGGACGTGCTTGAATGCGCAGACTGATCATAAGACACACTCAAACCGGCAAGCCTGAATAGCCAATTGGGAACCTTTGTTCGGTTCTCCTATCCTTATTTTAGGCCTCGCGCACTGTCTACTGACAGCAACAGCAGCCACTCCCTCAATCACATTTACCAAATCCAGACGAACAGCACTTATTGCGTATGGACATCTCTGGACCTCCCCGGTGATATGACACTACAGTGGGCCTAACTGAAGCTGAAGGCTTGTAGCACGTCAAATGAAAGGACGATCCGTAGCCCTCAACTTGGTTTGTACGGCTCCAATCTTCCGAAATACTGCTGGGAGGCATTGCTCCAGTGGTTGTGAGGCTTTCCGGAGGACTGGCGCTACAGATGGTACAGATATTAAAACTGGGTGCAAATTGTGCGCCTGTGGCTCTGATTTCCCGCAAGGCTACGGGGGCCTGCACTGTGCCAACGCGAGGCGATGCGGGTTAGCGGATTTTTGCGAGATGGAACTAAACTTTCCCTCTGAATTCTATTCTGCGCTCTCAGATCAATTATTTCGCTACTTCGAGCCCGCGCTGCGTTTATCGTCCTAGGTCCCTGCATTAGGAATAGTCTACCATATCTATCTCCCAACTTGGCAACAGTTGCTTATGGGACAATAGGATAGTGACTTTTGGTCGATCGGGGGGCTCTCTAGAACTGGGAGACGACTAGAACCTAAGGCATGATCCAAGTGTAAAATAGAGCCCGAGCACATGTTATCTCATATGTTACAGAAGACTCCTCTTTATATACATGCGGCTCACAGTGTATTGTAACCTCATAAACCAGTCCTGCCATTTATAACGGGGTCTGTAGCTAATACAACCTACAATCAATGGCGCCACAACGGATCCATACCTGCGATGAGAGCTTTCAGCCGCAGGGCATATGTGTCGCACTGGCTGGGCCTGACCGAGGCTTGCGACCTCGGGGATTGAGCCGCAAACTGCTCGGTACATACTCGGTCGTACTCTGGACCTATGGTACTGGTTCCATGTGTTATAAAAGTGCTATATTACGTCTGAATTTCCTAATATTATTTCGCATATCGGTGCAGGGTCTTTCTTCCGTTCCTTGGCCAATCGTTCTTCAATAGTGATCTCCTTCCATTCTCTATAGACACTATTCATAGTCCGTGGACCTGGTGTGAAACCTGTTCAAAGACCACGGGACACCAGTTTATGGAGCAGGGTACACCGGTTCAAGGACCCATCGCCCCACCAGTCATGACACACGGTATTATTGCGTTTTCACCGGTTTCCTCAGCAGGTGTACCTG
>Ga0307513_10009772_pt1 | contig 12117 bp, 8 predicted proteins | sample 15_EM_MG_FD_202174 | JGI IMG/M metagenome (GOLD analysis project Ga0307513, IMG submission 202174) | Populus trichocarpa ectomycorrhiza microbial communities from riparian zone in the Pacific Northwest, United States - 15_EM | ecosystem: Host-associated > Plants > Roots > Unclassified | place... | reverse complement strand
CAGACATGGCAATTGATGCAGAGGGGGTTCAAATATCGCTGTGTAGCATCCGGAAGACTAAGCATCCGGATAGTCTTCCGGATGCTAGAGTGGAGTTGGATTCCGCCATGACGAGGGAGGCACAGGATGGAGATCGTCGGGATGCGGGAGAGCTTAGGGTCTGAGGGCATCTGGACGTATGGGCTTGGTGGTGGACGTCGTTGGGACGTCGAGGACGAAGGGGTAGATAGGGAATGGCGTCCGGACGTGACGTCCGGCTGAAGTGGCGTCCAGAGTAACAGTTAACGTTCTGAGCCTCCTGAGCGTCCGATGCACGGCACGCTCAGGACGCATATAATAATTTTTGCTGATGTATGCCTGCCATGAGGGGAAGGCATTTATTGATAGAAGAGGATGAAAACACGCGATAAACATCCTTCTGGATTGTTGTTCGAACATCTTTCTCGAGAGCCATGATACTGCACAACCGCTAAACATCCCGACCAAAGCTAGGAATTCAGGGTTAAATATCACGAGATTCGATGGCGAGCCTGCGCCTACCTGAGGAACATTCTATACCCATCATATTCTGTTCGAAATCCGTGCAAACGGTCTCCGGAGTATGATATCGTACGAGATTGCCAACGCAGCACAATTTCATTTAATCATACCCTTGGGGTGTGTTAGGCGCACGGACTCCCGTAAGGATTTACAGGGCAAAGTTACCATACCTTGACGCACTCCAACTTCAAAGGAAACAGATAACACCCCCCTCCAGCCCCGGCGTTGGGACGGCGCGTCATCACTGGCCGCCTGGGTAGTTGCGTCCAAACTCCAAAGACCACTATCAACAGAACACAGCTTATAACACCGTATACGTCGCGGCCGTCCGTCCGACCGGATCCTGTTCGCAGGATATATGAGGGGAGACCTCCGGGCACCTTATGCAGGTGGGGGGAGGTGAGTCGGACGACGGCGCATAAGGTTACAGACACTTGAAGACAGACAGTCGGAAGAGTGGGTCAAAGGTAAGAGGACGTTTCGCACAAAAGTTAGTCCACTAGTACCTACTAAGTCGTGTAGAGTATGAAGGCGGTAACTATGCCCAGTAAGTGGATCGGGTGCATCCACAGAGGACAAGTTGGTAAAAGATGGAGTCCGAGGGAAAAAGCCTATAGGTACGATCCCGAGGACAAGTCGTGTAATGCCGGAAGACCAGAATACAACATGCAGTTGCAAGTTGAATTCTCGACAGAACCAACCAAGGAAGATTGGCCATCTTCTGTCAAGCGAGTTAGACTACCCTCGACGAGCACGAGGGCAAGATAATTCGTAGCCATTGTTGTCAACGGATAAACGGATGAGCTAACACCTGACGTGGTCTCCATACCATCAGGAATAATGGAAGCGCAGACCGATAAGTTGACCATAGGAGCAAAAGGTGTGGTGGAGAGTTTTCAGGGTCTACGAGTGTTCGCACTCAGGTGAAGTTCGCAGAGTTGCGGGCAAGGTACTTAGTTAATATAGAGTTAGCATGTATACCGCGATTGCTCAGAGGCGGAATATAAATATCGAGGCATCTTCGCTGCTATTAGAAACAACAAGCACGGAGAAGAGATCTTATCAATATAATAAGTTATCGACACTTTTATATCATTACCAATACTTCGACTATCTACACTGAAGTGAATATTATATCTAGCCTACATTACTCGTGTCTTCTTAACGAGTTCTCCGATATAATTACGATCCAGGTCCTAGCTGTCGGAATACCTCACGCCGAAGCTACCACCTAACAGGGTGGTGGCATGACGAACAGCCCCTTAAATGTATTGCGCACCCAAAGATATACATCTTTCAAGAAGCAAAGTTCCATACTCATGTTGAAGCTGAGCCAGGGCCAGATTTGTTTGAATGGGACGAAACTGTGGCTTACGATGGAGAAGCACAATATGTAGGAAGGATATGAGGAGAAGAATGGGACGTACAGTTAGAAACCCTTGCCAAAAGCATACTGGCAGTATAAGGAGCTTTTGGGAGAGAAAAAAGTAGAGATGTTGGCGCCACGAAGGACCTTCGATTACACAAGCAACCTGAAAGAAGGGGCAAAACCCCTGTGGGGTCCAAGGTACCCAATATTGGCAGCCCAGCTGAACGAAGTGGACAAATACATTAAGAAAATACTTCCACAGGGCAAAATAGTGGATACCAAATCACCCTATGGAGCCCCAATTCTCTTCATTCCGAAACCCGATGGATGTGTGCGCGACTATGTATCGAGTATAGAAACATCAACCAGCTGCTGATCAGGAATAAATACCCACTATCAGTCATGGGTAAACTCCGAAATGGTGTTGCTGGAGCACAAGTCTTTACCAAGCACGACATAAGGGATGGATACCACGTTAGTCGAATAAGCAAAGGCGATCAACCTAAAACAGCCTTTCATACAAGATACTGACAGTACCAATACAACGTTATACCATTCGGACTCGTAAACGCTCCCTCAATCTTGCAGACAATGATGAACAAAATCCTACGGGAATTGTTGGACCATGGAGTAGTCGTCTACCTAGATAATATCCTAATATACTCCGAAAATATGGAAGACCATATCAAACTGGCCCAACAGGTCCTTGACTGACTTGAACAACATGACCTAGCAATCTCGTATAAAAAGTTGGTGTTCCACCAGGAAGAAGTCGAATTGCTAGAGTACATTGTCCAGACAACCGGGGTTGCGATCGGTGAAGGGAAGGTGAAAAGGGGTCAAAATTGGATCATCCTAGATTGGTTAAAGAAGTCCAAATCTTCATTGGATTCGTGAACTTTTGTCTACGATTTATTAAAGACTTCTTGAAAGTTTGCAAACCAATTACCGAGACGTTAAAAGGGAACCCAAAGAAGTTTCACTGGGCAAGAGAACAGGAAAAGGCGTTTCAGGAGTTGAAAAGAAGGTTTACAACAGCACCAATTTATTCCATTTCTACCAAGGAAGAATAACGGTAGTGGAGACAGACACCGGCCATTTTGCAATTGGATGCATATTGTTTCAATACAAGGGAAGATGGCTTCATTGGGTGGCATTCCATTCTCAGAAATTAAACAGCGGCGAAAGAAATTACGAGATACACGATACCGAGTTACTGGCAATAATGGAAGCGTTGAGAAAATGGAGGCGATAGTACCTCATTGGCGAAGTGGAGCCAGTGAGGGTATACACCGACCACCAAAGCCTACAGTCCTTTGTGACCAAAATGAGATGGAACCAACGGCAAATTCGATGGGCACAAGCGTTGACCAACTACAACTTCAAAATAGTCTACCGACTGGGAAGCAGAGGCCGAAAACCCGATGGACAAAGCAGACGGCCGGAGTACACTCCTGAGTAGTAAGCTCATTACAGTGAACAACTGATGTTGAAGACTGAACACTTTCAAATTTCTGTGATTCGTCAAAAAAGCAGTGCAGAAACGGCCCTGGTCACACAAGAACGCGAATCCACAAGCCTGAGCATAATGAAACTTTCCAACGAGTCTGTGATTCCAACAAAAGAATCACAATTCGCGGCCGGTCATGACATCCATGCCCTGAAAGACGGGCTGGTCCCAGCAAATTGACAAGCAATTGTCGAAACAGGAATTGCGATAGGATTGCCCGAAGGAGGCTGTGGAAGGCTAGCTGCAAGAAGATCTTTGGCTAGCAAGATGGGAATAGGCGTGGGCAGTGGTGTAATAGATCCGGATTACACTGGGGAAGTCAAGGTCATACTTTGGAATCATGGCCAGGCAGACTGCTCGTTTAAAGCAGGTGATCGGATAGCTCAACTCATAGTAGAGAGAATTGGTGATAGCGACGCCACTGAGATAGATGAGGTATGGACAAGCGACAGGGGAAGAATGGGTTTCGGGTCAAGCGATCTAAACCCCAAGTGATCCATCACGGCTAAAGACGAAGGAATCCAAATATGTTTCCTTCACGCAGATACACGCGACAACGAGATCTTCAGCGCGGCCAATATCTGTTACTACCCTCGGTTAATGAAAGAAAAAGAAATGTTATCAAGCGCCCGCGTGAACGCTGCCCTGACACAGACAATGAATGATACATTTCTAAATAAGATTAGAGTGACAGGGAAGGACGAGGAAAAGTGGCAAGAACGAAGCCGTGAAAATGGGAGGTTAAGACAAAGGGCAAAGAAAATGGCGGACAAAGGGAGAGGAAAAGACGGGTTACTATGTTACAAAAATCGATTGTACATACCCGAAGACGAATCAGTACAGACAGAAATAGCCCAAGGCTCTAACAACACCTTGGTAGCGGGACACTTCGGACAAGAAAAGACAATCGAAATAGTAACAAGGGATGTTTACTGGAAAGGACTGGGCAACTGGATCAGAGACTAAATACAATCCTGCGACAAGTGTCAACAGAGTAAATCCCGGCGGAATGCAAAAGATGGACTGCTCCAAACTTTGGAAGTCTCTTATGCCGCTTGGAGCACCATTGCGACAGACTTCATAACACAACGATCAGAGTCTCACAGGAAGACCCAGGCAATGGTAGTGGTAGACCTGTTCACAAAGAGGGCCAATTCTTTGGCCATCTACGCGACTGCGACTGCAAAAGATGTTACGGATACATGTCTTCCGGACGTTGGGAAACCTCACGGACTGCCAACCACTGTTGTATCGGACATGGACGCGAAGTTTTCCGGCAAACCCCGGGCATTATTGTGCAAAATGCTATGAGTCAAACCACACATGTCAACAGCGGACCACCCTCATACTGATAGACCCACGGAAAGAACCAACCAAGTTGTTAGGTGGTAGCTTCGGCATGAGGTATTCCGACAGCTAGGACCTTAATCGTGATTATATCGGAGAACTCGTTAAGAAGACACGAGTAATGTAGGCTAGATATAATGATTCACTTCGGCATAGATCGTCGAAGTATTGGTAACGATATAAAAGTGTAGATAACTTCTTATATTGATAAGATCTCTTCTCCGTGCTTGTTGTGTTTTAATAGCAGCGAAGATGCTTCGATATTTATATTCCGCATGTGAGCAATCGCGGTATGCATGCTAACTCTATACTAACTAAGTACCTTGCCCGCAACTCTGCGACCTTCACCTGAGTGCGAACACTCCTACACCCTGAAAACTCTCTACCACACTTTTTTGCTCCCATGGTCAACTTATCGCTCTGCGCTTCCATTATTCCTGAGGGTGCGGAGACCACATCAGGTGTCAGCTCAGTCGTTTATCCGTTGACAACAATGACTACGAATTATCTTGCCCTCGTGCTCATCGAGGGTAGTCTAACTCGCTGGACAGAAGATGGCCAATCTTCTTTGGTTGGTTCCGTCGAGAATTCAACTTGCAACTGCATGTTGTATTCTGGTCTTCCGGCATTACACGACTTGTCCTAGGGATCGTACCTATAGGCTTTTTCCCTCGGACTCCATCTTTTACCAACTTGTCCTCTGTGGATGCACCCGATCCACTTACTGGGCATAGTTACCTCCTTCATACCTCACACAACTTTGTGGATACGAGGGGACTAACTTGCGTGCAAAACGTCCCGTTACCTTCGACCCACCCTTCTGACTGTCTGTCTTCCAGCGTCTGTAACTTTAGGCGCCGTCGTCTGATACACCTACCTCCACCTGCATAAGGTACGCGGAGGTCTCCCCTCATATATCTTGCGAACGGGATCCGGTTGGACGGACGGCCGCGATTTATACGGTGTTGTAAGATGGGTTCCATTGATAGTGGCCCTTGGTGTTGGGACGCAACTCCCCAGGCGCCCTGTGATGACAAGCCGTCCCAACTCCGGGGCTGGAGGGGGGTGTTATCGTTTTCGAAGTTCGTGTGCGTCAAGGTAGGGTAACTTTACCCTCTAAATCCTTACGGGGAGTCCGTGCGCCTAAGACAAGTGCAGGAAGGGTACTTCCGGAAATTTGTCAATTACCATCAGAACGGTTGGTACCAGCTATTGCTGTTAGCTGAACCTCCCTACAATAGCTCAGCAACCAATGCACACAATATGACTCCATTCTTCGCCAACTACGGCTTTCACCCACAGACAGAATGGATCAAAGACAGAGAAGCTCATAACCCCAGAGCGACTATGTATGCTCACTGTATGCAGGACATACATGAACAAGCGAAACAAACCCTAGAAAATACACGGGAATCGAGGAAGACATATTACGAGTGGAAAGCGATGGAACAACCCAACATCGAGGCCTGCGACTTGGTAATGTTGAATGCAAAGAAGCCATGAGCCAAACAACTATTGTAGAAGTTGAGCCCGAAACTGTATGGCCCTTTCAAAGTCTTAGAAAAGAAAGGAAGTTGGGCCTACAAGTTCGAAATATCGCCACCGTGGAAAATTCATCCTGTATTTCATGTTTCCCTATTGGAGCCCTCCCGAGCTTCGAACCGACCAAATGGCTAACGACTACCCAGAGCCCCCGAAGACATTGAGCGAGACCTAGAGTGGGAGGTAGAAAGGATCGTCAAAGGCCAGATCATTTCGTATACATGAAATGTTCACAGAATGAATAAACCTATGAAAGAGCTTCAGTATTTTGTAAAGTGAAAAGGATGCCCGCAGGATGAGAATACTTGGGAACCACTCAAGGGAGTGATGAATGCGCAGGAGGAGGTGGAAAGGTTTGATATAGACAACCAGGAGATGCCGGGCCCAGGGGAGGTCGAATAACATCCAAATGTTCTCAATCGGTGGACAAGCAAACACTGGTGGTTTTTATCCCTAGTGTGATCAGCTCGGGACAGCAGTTAGATTGTATGATAGACATAGAGTATTCACGACGAACACTTGGAAGAGAGAAGCTGGTATAATGTGTACGGACTCATGGATATATTTCAGGGACAGAGTTACCCTACCTTGACACGCACGAACTTCAAAGAATAAAGATTACACTCCCCTCGAGCCTCAGCATTGGGACTGTGAGTCATTACTCGCAGCCTCGGACGTTGCGTCCCAACACCAAAGACCACTATCATTGGAACACCCCTTGTAACGCCTTATATGTCAACGCTGTCAGTCGGACTGGATCCTGTTTCCAGGATATCTGAGGAGAGACCTCCGGGCAGCAGAGGCAGATGGAAGCAGGTGAATCAGGGGATGGAGCCTATTGTTCCAGACCCTGGAAGACAGACAGTCAAGAGAGTGGGAAGGTAACGGGACATTTGGCATACAATTTAGACCCTGCTTGCCTACAAAGATGCGTAGGGCATGAATGAGGTAACTGTGCACAGTAACTGGAGCAGGTGACTGCAGAAAGGATGGGTTGGCAAAGGATGGAGTCCGAGAGAGAAAACCCATAGGTCCGATCCCAAGGACAAGTCATGTATTGCCGGAAGACAAGAATGCAACCGGCGGACGCAGGTCGAATTCTCCATCGAGCCAACCAAAGAAGAATGGCCATTCTCTCTCCGGCAAGTTGGACTACCTTCGTAAAGCACGGAGGCAAGATAATTCGTAATCATTGCTGTCAATGTACAAACAGATGAGCTGACACCTGATGTGATTTCCACACCATCAGGAATAATGGGAGGCCAGGCCAATAAGTTGACCATGGGAGCAAAAAAGGTATCGTAGAGAGTTTTCAGGGTCTATGAGTGTTCGCACTCAGAAATCCTTTGAAGAAAAACGAGCCAGATAGTTAGTTAGTATAGAGGTAGCATCTATACTGCAATTGCTCAGAGGCGGAATATAAATATCGAAGCATCTTCACAGCTATTAGACACAAGAAGTACAGACAAGAGATCTTATCAATATAATATGTTTTTCTACTTTATCGTTACCAACACTTGGATCATCAATACTGAAGTTGCCCATAATATCTAGCGCACATTACTCGTCTCTTCTTAACGAGTTTCCCCATATAACACGATTCAGGTCCTAGCTGTTGGAATTCCTCACGCCGGAGGTACCATCTAATAGCAATTCTTTCACTCTCATCCAGAGGGATACTCTGTGCATAGTTATGTCTAGTCCAGTATGAACCACAAGTTTGTATTCCTCAGAATAAGTTTTCAAGCAGCTAGGTAGAGCATATTCGCTGTTGGGAGATCTGAGTAGATACTCCAGATCATCCTCTTTTGGCGTAGTGTGTTTCCCAGGCAACCAGGTTATCAGCCCATGCTGCTTGTCGCTACCCTTCGCCCAGCGATATTGACGCCACGCTGGTTTCGCTTTTGTTTCTGATGCCCCACCCATGTGTGTAGGGTTCTATGGAGGTCTGGAATTTCAGCTCCCAAGCCCAACTTGTGGCTTCATGCTCTCAAACCGCTATTTTGTAGGGATATCTCCTGCATCGGACCTCTTGTCTAACTCTCCTGACGACAGTATAATGTGCCGTACCAATGTTCCAATTGTCTGCGTCATGGGCGCAGCCACGCTGGCCCTAATTCCTGTACCGATAGTGGGCAATTCTTTCACTCTCATAGCTAGTAAGACTCTAGACAAAGTTATATCGGGTCTGGCGTCAACCCCCTGCCTCAGATTATTCACAAGGGAGTACTGTATTTCTTGAACACCATTTCGGTTGGTGGTGATGATTCGACGCTAGGAGATGCGAGTCGAGACTGCTAATCCTCTTTTGGCGTAATGAGCATCTCGTGAACAGTCCACGTCGCTAACCGATAGTGCTTGCCGCTAGGTTTTGCATGTCCGGTGCTGTTAGCAACACCTTCATTTGGTCCATTATTCCTCACGACAGACCTATGAGGCGTAATTCCTGAAACCCAGATATGGTATAGCAACTTTAAACCCCTTTAGGTAGGCACATCCCTCCCTTGGAACCTAGTGATAGTAACTGAGCCAACTACACCCCTAAATCCTAGCGTACAGGTATAAGACCTAACGCACCCTCGTTGACGAAAGGCAAATACTCACTCCTCGCCTCCACCCAACTTGACACATGCAATTGTCAGATTGATTCCAATCTGTACCAACCTTCACTACGTGTCCTATATCCCACATGCATCCGAATTCGAGCAGTCAGCCCCCACACAGTGTATGCAATCTTAACAGGCTCAGGTGCGACATCATGCCCGACTCCATGGGGTCCAGTCAGCCAACTCCAGGAGTGGCCAATCTGAGCGGGTGAATGTGCGACGTCATATCCGACTCTATGGGATGAGCTAACTTCACGAGGGGGCACTATGCTGGGGAGGAGACGCGATGTCGTACAACCAGATAGACTGTGATGATTGGTAACACAACAGGGAGAATCTGGCAGCTCAAATAGTGCTGATTAGTCGGGTCGTAATTCTTGCCAACTACCAATTGTGAGACGGCTTCAAGCCGGACCGGCCAACCGCTCTGGAGTAGCATAATTCAGACCACAGTATATACTGAACGACAGATGGAGGCTGACGGACAAGGGCATATGGAACGCGTCGGCTTCAGAGACCATACAAGCCATGAGTATCAGATGTCACATCTGGGCGACAAAACTGAACCGGACACTGCACCTGAAGGAGCAAACAGTAGTGATGCGGATGAGACAACACCTAGACGTCATCGTGTGCCACGCTAGGTGGAGACACACAGAACCCATCGCTCAAGGACTGGATGAATTTCAACCAACCCTGGTTCACAGGAAGCAGCAATTGTCACACAGAGGCCCGCGGCCCATGTGACCATAACTCCCGGTAGGGCCTTGCCCACGGTGACCTTCGGAACATGAAGCGTAGCTCAGTATTCTACCCCACATGGTGTCCCTAGCACAACCACATCTGGTATCAGGAGCTTGAGTCTACTAGGTGAACCTAGTACAAGAGGAAATGTGTCCATGCGGCATGTAATTAATGCTCTGCGACACATGGTGCCACGGGTGGAGGGGGAAATACTACGGGTAGCAAAGGATCTAAAGCTTTCAAGTTAGTCCACCATTTATGTTAACCCACTCCCGAACCCAGTTGCTTTCACCTCTGAGGTGCATAGTGTTAGAAGTCGCGCGCAGGATCATATTGCGGATGCTAGACACAATCTGGAAGTGAATAAACAGCGGGCTTCCAAAGTTGTCGAAATTGAAGTAAGGATTGTCTACGGCCCTTGGTGCCAAACCTCACAATTGTAAGGCGTGCTAGAATATTGATGAACGCAAGAAATATTGAACAGTTGTCAAAGAGTATAGACATTGTAAGTCAGAGGTCACAAAATAAAGGGTGCTGCAATAACTACGAACGAGATATCAAAAACACTCTGGGTTGTAGTCTCAGTTCGTCAATTATATAAAAAATCATATACCGGAATTATACTGACTGCTGGGCGACCCCACTGCCATCGCTCGTAGAGTCGAATACCTCCTTGAGGATGACAGGTTCATGTGGCCATCAAATGGGTATAAGGTATGTATCCGCCGGTTGCCCGTCGGCCCACTAGGAGTTCTAATCATGACTGAATATGACGTAGATACAGCCTAGATTATTCCGGTTCCTTGAGCCTCAGATTGCGGAAGCCATCTATGGTAAGTATTGCAATTGCAAGAGAAAGCTTGGGATGCTGGACGGAGAGTTCCTCAATTGTGTCAATCATGCGATGGTGTGTCGCACTTGTACAATCCTGTGGCATCAACTACGCGGATATTGACTTGGGTGTATCAGGGTCCTCCAGACTTCAAGCCTGACGCAGTTGGAGGTAGGAGACCCTGCATGTGCCCCCCGTACTTCGTTTTTGTTCTGATGACTAACCAATCTGCCAAGACCTTTTCTTAGGGCAGAAGAACACCTGGCGGAGAGTACCACAGCTAAGGCAGCAACTCATGCTCAGGAATCTGCGTGAGACGATCATAGACAGGATCTGTTAGGCGCACAGACTTCCGGTAAGGATTTACAAGGCAAAGTTACACTACCTTGACGCAGACGAACTGCGAAGGAAAAAGATAACACCCCACTTCAGCCCTGGCGTTGGGACAGTGCGTCATCACTGGCTGCCTCGCTAGTTGCGTCCCCAGACCAAAGACCACTATCAATGGAACACATCCTGTAACACCGTATACGTCGCGGCCGTCCGTCCAACTGGATCCTGTTCACAGGGGATATGCGGGAAGACCTCCGGGCACCTTATGCAAGTGGAAGCAGGTGAATCGGATGACGGCGCATAAGGTTACAGACACTTGAAGACAAGCAGTCAGAAGAGTGGATCGCAGGTAACGGGACGTTTTGCACGAAAGTTAGTCCACTCGTACCTACAAAGTCGTGTAGAGTATGAAGGAGGTAACTATGCCCAGTAAGTGGATCGGGTGAATCCACAGAGGACAAGTTGGTAAACGATGGAGTCTGAGGGAAAAGTCCTATAGGTACGATCCCGAGGACAAGTTGTGTAATGCCGGAAGACGAGAGTACGATATACAGTTGCATGCCGAATTCCCAACGGAACCAACCAAAGAAGATTGGCCATATTCTGTCCCGTGAGTTAGACTGCCCTCGACGAGCACGACGGCAAGATAATTCGTAACCATCGTTGTCAACGGATAAACGGATGAGCTGCCACCTGAAGCGGTTTCCACACCATCAGGAATAATGAAAGCGCAGACCGATAAGTTGGCCATGGGAGCAAAAAGGTGTGGTAGAGAGTTTTCAGGGTCTACGAGTGTTATCACTCAGGTGAAGTTCACAGCGTTGCGGGCAAGGTACTTAGTTAGTATAGAGTTAGCATGTATACCGCGATTGCTCACACACGGAATATAAATATCGAAGCCTCTTCGCTGCTATTAAATACAACAAGCACGGAGAAGAGATCTTATCAATATAATAAGTTGTCTACACTTTTATATCGTTACTACTACTTCGACAATCCATATCAAAGTGAGTCATTATATCTAGCCTACATTACTCGTGTCTTCTTAACGAGTTCTCTGATATCATTACGATTAAGGACCTAGCTGGCGGAATACCTCAGGCCAAAGCTACCACCTAACAGGAGATTGATACTTCTCATCGTTACTGAGACGAATGTTTGGCAGCAACTGTTAGGTGGTAGCTTCGGCGTGAGGTATTCCGACAGCTAGGACCTGAATCGTGATTATATCGGAGAACTCGTTAAGAAGATACGAGTAATGTAGGCTAGATATAATGGTTCGCTTCGGTATAGA
>Ga0307513_10009771_pt1 | contig 12118 bp, 8 predicted proteins | sample 15_EM_MG_FD_202174 | JGI IMG/M metagenome (GOLD analysis project Ga0307513, IMG submission 202174) | Populus trichocarpa ectomycorrhiza microbial communities from riparian zone in the Pacific Northwest, United States - 15_EM | ecosystem: Host-associated > Plants > Roots > Unclassified | place... | reverse complement strand
GTCATTACCCAGGTTGGCAGCGGCAAAAACCTGGTCATGGAGTCCATCAGCTGTAAAGGTTGAAACTGGAGCAGGTGGGTGCCAGTCACCTGCCCAGATTGAGGTCGGAAGAAAGGAGGCAGTTGCTCTGAATAAGTACTACATGATGACCGATCACTCTGAGGTGTATCAGATTGCGATGGGTAAGTTTCATTATCTTCATACTTACCCTACTCTAATTTACTTGACTGCTAGTCCTACATCCACGCCACAAGCTCGACTACTTCAAGACGGCCAAGTGGGATAAGGAATGGATTGACGCTGCAAGACAGATAGTACGTGACAAGTTTGAACGCACCTACAAAGCCCCCCCTGACACTGACTTGCCAACGCGAGCTAATGGTGAACAAGGCACGAGCTCAAAGAAGGTATGTTACATCCAACTTTGAACCATTTAACAATTTCACTGATACTTTACTGTATGAAGACCAAAAACATTTTTGATAGCCTTTCTGCAATCTGTGCACCAAAAACGACCGATCTCCGTGATGAACTCAACAGATACCTTAGCACTGACCCAGAGCATACTGACAATGTGCTCCTGTGGTGGGCTGAGCGAAGGGGCCTCTATCTGTGCTTGTCACGCATGGCGTTGGACTATCTCTCAATCCCTGGTATGTCAGTTTATGTATGATGCCGTTTTTTAATGCTTACATCCTCTGTAGCTACCTCTGTTGATGTCGAACGCGTGTTCAGCAAAGGCTGAATTTTGCTGTCACACCTTCGTAATCGCCTCTCAGTTCAGTCGACATGAGCCTTGATGTGTCTGGGGGCATGGAGCTTAATGGGATACATATGAGACAGTGATGTTAAAGCAGTCACAATGCTCCCTGATCTCAACAACAACAACAACGAGCCACTAGAGGAGAATTGGGATGTAATTTGATAATAGATAGTATGTACTTAGTTATATTTCTCCTATTATGACACACCCCCCACACGGGTTTTGCGACCTGTCATACCCATCATACCCTTGACCCTTACCCCCCCTTACCCTTCATTCACGGGTACGGATATGCACGGGTAAGGGTACAGGTCAGATTTTTTTACCCCAGGGTTACCTGGGTCATTCACTATACATAATAGTGGCATATACAGGTGGGAGGCGACAAGAGGAGTAGGGAGGGAGGAATAGGCAGAGACGTGAGAGGAGGGGGAGGAGGGGCAGGGAGACGATGACGACGACTTGTTTGTTGTCATCGTTTTTGTCGATGACCAGGGAATACGAGGGGCAGGGGATAACAACAGAGTATGTTGTTATCCCCCGGTGTTCTTGACGCTGATGGTTGGGTGGAACAGTGCATACACACCCCCTCCTTCCTACCCCACCTTCATTCCCACAGTGTTAGTGACAGGGGACAGTATGAAACCCACATGCCATCCCCTTCAACATTGTTTACCCCTCCTTCATTGGGGAGGATTCTTTTTTTTTTTCTTTTTGTCTTGGCATTGTACCCCCCCTGCGTTGGGGGGGTTTATTCCTCCTTTCCACCCCATTTACCCCCCTCATTTGGGGGGTAATATTGTATCTGCGGCGTTGGGCAATGTAAATCCCAAATGCCCCCTGCTCTGCTCTACTCCATTATCCCCCTCTTTGGGGGGAAAGTATTTAAATTAACAAATGTATTTAATAAATTAAAAACAAATTAAAATACATATAATAAAAACTTTGAAAATGAGTAATCAGGCAAGACCCTTACATAAGTAATTACCTATTTTATGGATTGAAGGCTGATTCCTGTGGATTCCAGGCAGATTCCACAGAAATTCCTGGAATCTGATGGAATACATGGAGGAATAAAAAGTATTGGCCCCACCCACTCCCTGCACTGTTTCCCATCACCTGACCACCACCCACCACCTGTTCTCTTGCCACATCACTGCCCCATCCAAGTCGATAGCTGTGAAATTGATGCAAATGACTCCTCCATCTCCACCCACAGCTGTGCCACGTCAGTATGCAGATGCCATTGAAACTGTCAAACCACCACCCCCCATCCTGCAAAAGCTGACAACAACCCACTCCATTCGACAACCACCAATCGCCTTCAAAAACCAAGACCCATTGGCACATTGCCCACCTCAATGAACCCCACCAGCAGCATCACAAACACCAGGGAAATGGCATAGATAGGACCAAACAAACATGATGAGAAAGGGGAAAGGTGGGGAAGTCCCAGACGCAAACAACGATGAAGAAGAGATGAGGAAAGGCCCAGGTAAGCACCCCAGCCCTGCCTCTTGGAACACTGACACCCCATCAGCATCAGAACCCACCAATGCATCAAGTGGAGAACCAAGAATGCAGGACCCAGCACCCCCATGTCAAATACAGCCAGACACCTGTAAACCATGCCCATCCCTTTCGAAAATGACCACCCCCTTCTTTTGAAGACCCCACCCATGTTCAAAAACACCCCCACCATTCAAAACCACCCCCCAGGTAAGTCCATCACCCCTTTTCTCCTTTCCCCACCCCTTGTAAGTACAATATCTTACTATATATCTGTATTTTTAGTTTATATATATGCAATATATATATATATTAAATTTCTTGTTACAAGTCATAAGTATTCATTCCAGATGGATTCCACATGGAATAGTCTATGGAATCCATAATTCAACTATTGTAATTAAGATGAAGTGATTAAATGTATTTTTCATTCATTCTTGACTTAGGGTGAGTCTTTAGATGGGGAATTCTAGGAGTTCAGTTGGACTCCAGATAAAGCCTTATGTAATTAAATAATTAAATGGTTTGTGAATAAGAGGTGTATTCCACAAGTATTCCATGTGGACTTCATGTGGAGAATGAGCATGGATTCCATGTGGATTCCATATCAGTAAATATATGATTTATATGGTGAAACATATTCCATGTGGATTCCATGTGGAATCCAAGGAATCCACATGGATTTCATGTGGAATAAGGGGGCATGGTAAAGTATTGCTAAAATGGCTTAAAATGCAGGCCTAAAAATTGTTCCATCTCAAATTTAAGTCATGCTGATTCTGTAAGTGACCTGAATAAATGAATGAAAAATTTGACTAAGTCCTGGGTTGATAAAAAATGAGTCTTTGGTAAATCAAAGGACTTAAAATCTGGTACTGTCCAACAATAACCAATAACCAGCAATATCTACTAATGCCCAATAGCATCTATTGTCATACACCAATATCCATCAATATACTTTTCAGCAGAGGGTATATACCTCATCATCTATTAACATTCTGCAATTCAATTTTTGACTCTGGGTGATATTTATATCCTCCTAGCCATCAATATCAATAACATTGGGGAAAGACACCAATGTAAGTTCTAAGGGAGAAATTTGATGCCCATTGCAAATTGGCAAGAGGTTGGAGGTTAACCAAAAATATGGATCCTCTGAAAAATCCAGTTAGTGGCACTACTGAAATAATAAGATTGTTCAGCTGTGGCAATTCCATGAATTATAAAAAACATGTCCCAAGATTGAGGTTAATGGTGATAACAAGAATCTCAAGAATAGCACATTAATGAACAAGCATTTCCATGGTGAGCACAATAGATACCAAATGAATACTAGTTAATATAACTTCTACTGGAGAAGCTTGAGCACACACATATGATACAATAAAATTGAAATACAACAAATGGCTATATTTTTGCCCCAAAACTTAAATTTTAGTAGGCTCCTTTGCCTTTTGCTGGTGTAACCTACTGAAATCTACTTGTTCAGCCTTGCATTGCTGATATGAGCACAACTTTCATCTCATTTCCCCATGTGTATAAATGGAACCCAATTGCGAAATGGAACATTTTTGGAACGCAGATTTTTGACTGCAATGTGAAGTGCTTGAGCAGACCTCCTGGTGTCAGGGTACTGAACAAGTTTTCCATCAGAACCATGAAAAAGTTCTTTGTAGAAGTTATCTGCAATAGTAGGCCCATCTTCATCCCTCATTTCCCTAACATGTCAATAAAATCAGGCATTATTCTCCAAGAAGCCATAGAAGTGACATACCACATTGTAGCAATTACATGGCGGAATCCAGAAAAAAGTAAGCTTCCTGCTAAACTCATTGCCTCATCTGGAAGATTTTCATCTCCCATTGCTGTCTCACAGGCAGAGAGAAATACTAAAGCTCCATTTGGCATAGGCTCCTTTATGATTTTTGAGACCAAAAACATTCCATCCTCAAGTTTTAGCCCACTTTCAAGTGGATTTGATCGGTCTTGTTTCGCATGACATGCAAAATGAGCTATAGACACATCAGAAAGATAAGAGGCAACCACTTCAATTGAAGCAGTTGTGCCAGGAATTCCTAGTTTGATCAAAGAGTCATTTGATACATATTGTTCTATTTTTTCCAATTCCATTTTTGTGGAAGGTAGGTCTTGAGATTGGACAACAACCAACATTTTAAATGGTTTGGTGGAGGAAGTTGGATTGTGGGTAAGTAATGCTCCTATGGTTGGTGTGTATGATGAAACAATATAATCAGAGGTGCATTCAATAGCTAGCCTGTTATCATAGCAACCAGCTGCATGGATGGGAAGAAAAGAAAACAGGCCAGTTGGGCACCACTGCAACACAGGAGGATCCTCTGATTTCTGAAATTCTGTAAGTAAATCTGATGAATGTCTGCAGTTCTAAGACTAACCTGGAGACCAAGAAAATCAATGACAGGCTTTACCACTTCATCCCATATAGTTTTCAAAACAAATCTGAAAATGTCATCTGAACATATCTGACTTGCATATCTCACCCCCCGCTCCTCTTCCAAGCTTAACCAATTCCTTAAGGTTTCCTGGATAGCTGGGGGGAAAGTACCTGTATTGTGTGAAAAATTCTCAATAGAAGAGTGCCATATTTTAGACTGTGAGGCTGCAGCTTGTATCAGATAGATAAGGTTGTGTAATTTTGCAACAGATAAGGTTGATAAAGCAATGCAATCAACACTTTTTGATGTCACAATAAGGCAGTGGCTATCATCATCATTTGAAATTAGAAGGACCACCAAGCTCTCAGCTACAGCTGCTTGTAAAGATGATAAACAGCTTGGTTGCAAAAAATCTTCAAAACCATTCAAACGTCGAACTTCATCAATGGATTTTGACCATTCTTTGTTGAGGCAAGCCAATTTGAATGCTTCTTCTTCTAATGATATCTTCTTTTGATTGTCTAAAGTCTCAGAAAATGTATCACGATGAGATCCATGTTCTAGTGCAATTGCAATATTATGGAGCCTATCTGCAAGCTCTGGTGAAAGATCATAAAGTTGATCAACAGGGGAACGGAGCTGTACAAGCTGGGACCAGAAAATGGCTCGCCCAGTATCTAGATATTCCACTGCTTTATCTAGGCGTCTTTCTCGAATGGCACATTTTGCTGCTCTACGAGCAAGTCCATCACTGCCAGCAGTCAAGGCCTTTTGACGTGATTGTATATCAAGGCTGAAAGCAGCCAATTGAGGTAAAATAAACAAGGCAGCATCATATGCTTCAATTGCTGAGGAATGCTGATGGAGATCAGCATAATATGCCCATCGTTTTGCAATTTTGAAATGCTGAGAAGGAGATTGAGATGGACACTGTATGGCTTCTGAGAATAAAGACATTGCATAGGCTAAATGGCTAGGATCATTATTTGTTAATGAGTCAGCACCCATGAGCAGGTTTGCTAGTTTATCAAGGGAATCAGATCTATGGGGATGGGATAGAGGTTGGAGCTCAAGGGCTGCCTTGTGCAATGAAATGGCCTCGTCAAGATCACTTTGCTGGGCTTCTTGCTGAAATCGGGATGATAGTGCAAGAGCAAGATTATTGAGGGTGCTATATCTACTGGGATGAGGTGCAGCTTGGAGCTCAAGAGCCTGTCTGTGCAATGAGATGGCCTCATGAAGATCATCTTGCTGACCTTTTTGCTCAGATCGGATCCCCAGTGTAACAGCAAGATTATTAATGAAATGAGATCTATTGTAATTGAATGGAGCTTGGAGATCAAGAGCCTGTCTGTGCAATAAAATAGCCTCATCAAGTTGCTGATCTATATGCCCAAATTGAGTAGCCAGTGCAATACCAAAGCTATCAAGGTAGATGGATTTAGGTATAAAAGATGGACCTTGAAGCTTGAAGACCTGTCTGTGCAACAAAACAACCTCATCAAGGTCACCTTTCCAACCTCTTTGTTTGAATCGGATTAACAGTGCATTTGCCAGATTAGTGATATTATCAAATTGATTGGAATAAGATAGAGTTTGGAGCTCAAGAGCCTTTCGGCAAAATAAAATAATTTCATCAAGATCATCTTGCTGATTTTCTTGCTCAAATCGGATCCACAGCACACCTACCAGATTACTGAGGGCACTATATATATTAGGATTATGTGGAGCTAGAAGAACCTGTTTGCACAATAAAATAACCCCATCAAGATTACTTTTCTGATTTCCTTCTATAAATTGGATGTACAACACATTTATAAAGTCATTGGGAAGGGCAAATCCATTGGAATGAGGTGTAGCTTGGAGTTCTAGAGCTTGTCTGTGCAATGAAGTGACCTCATCAAGATCATCTTGCTGACCTCTTTGCTGAAATCGGATCCACAGTGCAGAACTCAGATTAAAATCAGATCTATTGTGATAAGATGGAGGGAAAAGCTTGAAATTTTGTTTGTATAATGAAATAGCCTCATCAAGATCATCTTTCTGACCTCTTTGCTGAAATCGCATCCACAGTGCATTTGCAAAGTCATTAATGAAGACAAATCTATTGGGATGAGGTGAAGCTTGAAGCTCAAGAGCCTGTCTACACAACAAAATGACTTCATCAAGATCACCTCGCAGACCCCCTTGGTTAACTTGGGTCATCAGTGCATTTGCAAGGTTCTTGAAAGACAAAGATCTCTCTGGAGCTTGGAGCTCAAGAGGCTGTCTGTGCAATGAAATACTGCTGTTTTCTGTCCCCTTTACATCTACAGATTGAGAAAATGCCCTCTCAAGGTCAAGTATATTGCCAGTGAAGTCAAATCGTGCTGTGAACATGATAGAAAGTTGCTGGAATATGTTTGACTGTTGCCAATCCTTCTGAATGCAGTATTTGACAGCATTTTTTTGACTAGAGATTGCATTGTCCAGGTCAGAGATCTTGTATGAGTGGTGAAATCTGGCATATAATCCATTAGAAAGCATGCTCAAAGCTGCATACTGTCTCAGAGGAGTTCCAGGACCAAGTACAAGTGCTTCTTGTAGAAGGAGGATGACAGTATTTATGGCATCAAGAGAAGTTGACTTCTGGAAATCAGTCAAACTCCTCTTTGCCAGATTTTCTATCTCTTTGGTATCATCATCACCCTGGTCATAACAAGTCCCACCTCTCTGGATTTTCATTCAGTTAATAGTAATTCATTTATTAGAGTGATAATGCACTTACATTACTGCCTTGATCATGATCCAAAGCTTTGCAGTAAAGGGCAAGTGACTCTTGGACATCATTGATTTGATCAGTGTACATGAACCTTACACCCAAAGCAGATGCAAGTTCTCTCATGGCATCAGAGTAAAGTGGGTGTGAAAGTGGACGTCTATCAAGAACTTGGTGGAACAGAAAGACAATGGTGTCAAGATTTGCAAGTGACAGCTCTGCCTTGCATTCTGCCATTAGAGAGCTGGCAAGATTGATGATGTTCTCAGACTTGGATCCTGTTTCGTTTTCACCATTGTTGACCTGCTCATGCAATAGGAAACAATTAGAACTCTGGACAGAGAGACAAAGTAGTTTTACTCACATTTGCCCCAGGTCCTCCATCATTACTACTAATTTCTGTTACAGACACTATCTCAATGTGCTCCACTACCTGCAAAGATTTTATTTGAACATGCAATCTCTACACCAATGCTGAATGACTGACCTGAAACAGATGGCCGAAATAATTGGAGTAGTCTGTTGTATATACTGTGACATTCACATGGGTTGAAGTGGCCTAAAGAGTGGATATAATATTAATTCTCGATATCAGATCTACTGGAGAGCAGGGCTTACTGGACTGGTTCTATTCCGGTCTGAGGATGAGTTTGATTCCAGCATAGTTCACGGTTGTTGTAGAAGGTTGTGATTTGTTAATCGAAGAAGGGATTCCTTTATGTCACACCGACGGTTATATGCGATTGAAGTACACAGCTTTCAACGTGTGAAAATCATGTCCTCGGGCTTTTACTAGTAACAGTGCACAAAGCATGGTACTTGGCATTGTAGCTTGCCCCAACCACGCTGCATCCCCACTATCACAGCACCACGACCAGCCATCATTAACGTTCCATGCCTTGACAGACGATAGCGAACACCATTGCGGTCTGTGTGGGCGCCTATTGAGTGTAAGGCAGTGACCATCGCCACACCTACCCAGCGTTGTCGATCTGTTAAAGTCATGCAGTGTAATCAGATATTCATTTGCCTAAACAGATTCACAGAAAGTTACTTTCAACAGCTGGGGCGTTTCACACTGTTCCCGGATATTTTTAAACAGCCGCAACAGGACCATCTCAGAATTCGGCAGTTTTGAGCTGAGCCGCGATTGCGACTCTCCCTCGACTCGCACTAGCTGATCACAATTTCTGATGGAGATCGATCAGGGATCAAGTCCACCAGGACTCTGGTTGTATGACCAAGTAGGGGACTTCACGGACAATGATCGAATGACTCGGAACATTCAACACCTGTCGAAGAAAATGTAAATGACAACGTTGCAAAAGGCTCCGACATCAACGCACTGTGAGTATCAAGAGCAGAAGATGCACTGCCCAATAGAACCCAGTTAGGTGCATATCCTTGAATCTTAGCGCCCAAAGATGAGCTATCCCTCTGGGATATGTATAGTAAATCCGGGAAGCGATCTCGCGATGAGGTGGGTATGTCCGAATATGAAAAGGTCATAATGGAAAAACCCAAATACTGTGCGAATAACAGTGATGTTCGTCACAAGGTGGATAAGTCTCTACTTGTGGTTAAAGCAGTAATAGAGCATCGCATTATACACGCGGTTGCGGGATGCACATTCCCCTTTTTTCTTTCAACGCGTAGCGTATATTTCATATGATACCGCCCATGCAACGTCCATCATCTAATAAGTTTACGGTTGAGTGACATGTCCTATTGATGTCGTGCTGTCTTTGCGCCATTGTGATTCTCTTGAACTGGACAATCGTCCAGCTTTTTACCGAGGCGTGTTGCAAGATGCAACTAGGGCATGGTCGCTGAAAAACTCACTGAAGTCGGATAGAGTATAGTCGAAGCTTGGAAGTCGCGTACCAGTGGAATGTCGTAGCGAACAATAGCTTTCAGACTGGCCATCGTGAATCAGATAACACTGCACATATAATTGTATTCCGATTACGGCCACATCCCCCGCAACACGGGCGAGTTGCACGATTTCGGCAATACATGTTGTCCGGGGTCTATTGTATGAGGGATAGGTGAGGTTTGGCCTGCGCTAGACATGAAAGTAGTAAGGTCAACGAATGAAATTTTCAGGTTTCTTTGCGGACCTTCGCACCTGTACGTTACAGAAGGACACCAGCAGATGCGTAGGTATGTTCTATCTCGATACCCACAAATTTGGTCCCAAAACACAGTCTCAAGTCCGATTCCAAGCTGTGTAGGAAAGGGCAAAATGAGGTAAAATACCAATGCTTAGCTGTGATCTAGTGAAAATCAATCCCAGTCCTCGCATTCCATTTGGAGAAAACAGGGTGGCGTGAGGCGCACTTGTCGTTGTACCATAGAAAAAGCACTGAAAACGGATTAGTGATTGAAAGGGAAGTAAAAATACATTAAAAACACTGAATTATCTTATCTTCGAAGCGCCCTTGCCCCAAGAGGCACTCACTCTGTTTGGCGGGGTCAGGTGATGAGGTCTCCGATTACGGAGGGATGAGGAGTTGTGGGAAGAAAGGCAAGGATGGAAAGAGGCGGGGTCATAGAAGGTGGTGGAGGGCGTCAACTGCCGTCGAGCAGTAGCGGGCAGTGCGCTTTCAGCTGTGTGACTGGCCTGGCAGTTGTGTGACCACCGTCTGTTTTGATCACGACGCCTCCATTGACCTTCAACAACGCCACCCAAGGGTACGTTCTACCATTATTCCAGGTAAGTTTTATTGCTTCTATTCCTTGTAATATTTCCTCTAACGAATCTCCAGCAGCTCGAACTTACACTCACACTCAACATGAACATCTCTATCTCTCCCCGCAATTCCCTCAACAACATGTAGCATTACTTTGCCTCCTCCCGAAAATAAGCCTTTCTCACGTGCCCGTCTCCTCTCCCCTCCTCCAGACATGGAACCTTCGGGTATCACCCGCAAATGTGGTCGCTTTGTAGTCTTCAAACCATGCCTCAGTGATGTGAAGGGGAAAAAGGGCCGTCTCGTCGTCCTGGTAAGCCTAGTAATCTGATATCCTTATATGCAGTACTTTTGAACGATTCTTAGTCTAATGGACCCAATGCTCAAGGCGAGAGCTGCAGATCAATTCGATGGAAAAAAGGGTCTTCCACGTTCCCCTCTTCCTCGCCGCCGCCTTTGCTTCCTGCGCCACCATCACCAGCATTCCAGCCTGCTGGATCCTTCCCCACAACTTCAAAAAACATCCGAAGGAGCGTATTTGCCACCGCTGCCCCTCCAGAAACTCCAGTGCCCAATCCGTGGATGTGGACAGACGCGGTTTTTCCAAGTTCAAGGTGCCCGCAATGTGGTGACAATCGATGACTATTGAAACGAGCTGCTGACGGATGGAGCACAAATTCCACCAACGACTCAAGGGGCCGAATGCCGTTTTTCTCTTCCAGGAGTTAATAGATGTGACGGCTTCGAGGTGCGGAAAATCAATAGGAATCTCTACGTATTGTCCAGTTCTCAAAGAAACCCTAGGCTTCGAAATGCCTATTGAGGGACTCTGCGGGATTTTTTATCGATACAAGGGGTCTTATGCGTCCAACGCCTCATGCTGAAGGACACTTTTCTGTTCCCGCTCACCCTAGCCTCCACATATAAGTTGTTGGATTGCCAGTCATCAATTAAGCCACCTTCGCTCCTGGCCTACAGTCTATCCCCCACCTTACTCTGTTCGCTTCAGCCAATGCGTGGGCTTCTCTGCTCATCTTGTCCAGGGTTTTTTTTTTAATTACTCTTTTTCAGCTTGCTCCCAGTCATTCTCATCCACGGGTTTTCCGATCTCCCAGGTTCGGCCGGAACTTGGGTGGCCGTTGGGAGGGTCTTGTGCGAAGTGGCCCGTTTGCCGAAGTTGGACATCCTGACGGTACAGATTCTACCGCTCAAATCCATCGAAGAGCAGACGAAAACAGCTTTAAGTGCCACTACTGCGAAATCCTCTGGCAAAAGCGCCCGTCCGATCGCCCATTCCATGGTTTGTTCATTTCAATTTCTGGTCGTCAGTATACTTAACTGCCTTTTTTGTAGGATGGCTTAAATGCTCGAGATATTGCTGCCAGATCTAGGACAAACGACCTCAAGTTCTCACCGTGACCACTTTCGTGAGACGCATTTCGACACCAGGTCCATTTCACCCTGACATCACTTACCAAGGGCACGCCTCACGATGGCGTCAAGGCTCTTGATTCGAGCGGTTAGTACCGGTTAGTATCACCATCTCTTCCACATGGGATCTGTTCCTGACAAAATTTCAGCTTTCGTCGAGGCTGTTGTCAAGATTTTTAGAACAATGGCGCCGGCCCTCATCGACATGACGTCCAGCGTCGTGGCTCAATTTAATAAAGATATACAAGTAAACTCCAAGGTCAAGTGCTTCACATGGGTAGGCGATTGCACGATTGGGACGCCCTTATTTGCGTAAGTCAACGCAAAATCGTCCTTCTATGACATTCAGTTCATTTCGAGTACAGCGTCGTTTGGCCGTTTACCATCCGCCACGGACCCATAGATTGTGTGATCAATGCCTCTAGTGCGAAGTGGGACTCGGACTATTGTACCCAACTTGAGGTCACCAAGGGAGCGTACCAGTCAGTATCCATTTTCGCTGTCTGCGATCAACGATTGATAAGTTTTAATAACTTTACCATCTTCAGCA
>Ga0307513_10009770_pt1 | contig 12118 bp, 17 predicted proteins | sample 15_EM_MG_FD_202174 | JGI IMG/M metagenome (GOLD analysis project Ga0307513, IMG submission 202174) | Populus trichocarpa ectomycorrhiza microbial communities from riparian zone in the Pacific Northwest, United States - 15_EM | ecosystem: Host-associated > Plants > Roots > Unclassified | place... | reverse complement strand
TTGTACAATGGATGGTGCATGGGCCATGGGTACATTGTACAATGGGTGATCCATGGGCCCTGGGTGTATTGTACAACAGGTGACCCATGGGCTTTGGACACATTGTACAACCAATGACCCATGGGCCTTGGATATATTGTACAATAGATGGCCCATGGGCCCTGGGTGTATTGTACAATGGGTGACTCATGGGACAGGAATATATTGTACAACCAATAACCCATGGGCCATGAATATATTGTACAATGGGTGGTGCATGGGACATGGGTATATTGTACAACCCATGGGACATGAAAACCCTGGACCATTGTACAACTCATATAGCATGGAACATACATATCATTGTACGATCCATAATACATGGGGACTATACTACCCTATTTTGGTTGTACAACCCAACACTGTTGGAAATTCATCTATCCATCACCCATGGATTGTACAATGAGTCTATCCCCCATGGGCCATGGATTGTACAACAGTATTGTACAACGTTGTATGGCCCATGGGTCATGGAACTTTGTCACTATTGTATCTCCCATGGGTCATGAGAATTTAGTCGCTGCACCCTGTGGTCAGCAACCGGGACCCACACCGAAGGGAAGGGACGTACCCTGGGGTGTAGATCATCTTCAGCAAGACCGCAAAATCTTCAGTGCTGTCCTTGAAAACGATCCGAGAACAACCTCCTGGCATCGGTACATGGAGGGGTGCCGACTGAGAAAGGATCTCTCGAATTTTTGGGGAAGAGAATGAGATCGTGGTCGAGTGAACTCGGAATACGGTGTGTTCGCACAGAATCTCGACGTTTCCATCCTCAAAGTAGAACGTCTCGTGACGAGTGGTCGTCAGCTCGCCACCGCCCTCTCCGATGTCATCGTCTAACTCAGTCGACGTTATGTCGGAGATGGTGGAGACGCTCAACGTAGGGGAGGATGCCGTCGAGACTCGGACATCGACGAATGCCTCCGAGGGATATTCCGCGTCTCGCGACATTAAGAGAGGTTCGGTTGTCTGCAAGACGGGGGATGGGGCGTCATCACCAATGTCACGGGTGGCGGGGAGATCCTGGGGAACGAAGGTAACTGAAACACCATCAACCTCTCCCATGGGGACTTCAGAGGCGGTCGTATTCCTTTGTTCTTCCTCCTCCCGGCGCTGCAACCACGCAGCATGAATCTCACGGAGTTCCTGGTCCACGAGTTAGGTCATAATGTGAGGCGTCGTGACAAGAATCAAAACGTACGTTCAGTCTCGCTGTATCAAATGATGCTAGCACGTTGCAGTGATAGCTCTGGGTGATAAAGATATAGCTATCCAATATCTCGAAGCAGATCCAGACATCCCCAGGTTCGAGAAGACCCTGAAGTAACGTGTTTCCTGCGATGGTAAATAATTGGTAGATGGCTTTGGTCCTGACAGCGGTCGTCTGGTCGTATCCGTTTGTTTCGTAGTAGTGGGTCGTCAATGGTTTGATGAGATGCCGCCGCACGAGTTCGTCGCTAAGTAAGCCGCATTTGATGAGATGACCCACGAACGACGCCGCGCGTATAAACCCTTCCCCTCCACCAACCGGAATCGATCCCCCGCTCCAACTCATCGAAAGGTTCTCCGCTGAAGCAATCGCGAACCACCGAAGAACGTGAAGGCACAGCTTATTGACGAATGATTTGGCTTCCTCGGAGCGGTGGGGTGCATCGCGGAACTCCTTCAAGAATCGGGAAATGTCGGAGTGGGAACCGGACGCATTCCATGCCACGGGCGAGATTCGTTCCACAAGGTCGTCAATCGTAGTGAATTGTTCGGTGATTGCATATTCGATCCAGTATTTGATCCTCTGCGCGATCTCGTCGTATTTCGATGGACAGAGGTTGTAGAGCAAGTTGTAAATGCTTGTTGCGAGGACGAGCTGGCAGTTATGATAACCAGGTCCGTCGGCCATGATTGCACGCCGATGAGGAGTGTGGCGGGCGCATGACCCAACAATATAATAGGGTAATACATAATGCGACGCCTCGAATCTACAACGGCCTTATTGGGCGCGCGTTCGTGGAGTTCGACACCAAATAGCCAACGGTCAATGTTTAGCGTTCAAACGTTCAACGCTCACGAGGATGCCTTGATTCCACCTAAAGAATAATCTGGGGTAAAAAAAAAACACGAGCCGAAGATCCCTCGGAGGCAAGCCGAGGGAAGGATGGATTGGAACCCACATCCGGTGAAATAACCTAACATGCAGGATGGAAACTGTTGTACTTGTAACCAACGCGCGATCCATTACATCTTCCCAACTCTCCAAATCCCAAGTAGACTGGGAAATGCTACCCAGACAGGCCGTGCACGGTAACGAAGATGGGCGTCCTCTAGCTTCTTTGCGCTATGTATACAAAGATGGTCCCCCAACGAGAGCGGAGACAATATACCTCCCGTGCTCTTTCCGACCAAAATTTCGACGACCTTTTTCAACACTTCCGTTCTCCGTTCTAATGGGTTTATACCAGCATTTAGAGCGCACGTCTTCTGAGGGCATACAGGTTCCCCTCCGTGCCGTAAATTGTGGAAGTAAGAGTAAGACGTGGGAGGGTCGTGCCGGGTTCGTCATTGATGGGAGAAGAGGGACCACCCAGGGCCACTCGGTAGGTGGCAAGAAGCAACGTGAACGTGATGTTCTGTTCCAAGAACAGATTCAAAACCGCGTTGGGGTGGGGCTTGGGTGATCCAAGAATGTCTTCGCCAAGCGCTTTTGCTGCCCTGGTGTCCTCCCACTTGGCAAGGAAGTGAGGTGGTCGATGTCTAGTTTGCTGATGGTCGCGAGAATGATTTCGGTGCGTGATCGTGCACTGCAAGGTCCCAGCGAGCACGGGTTTTCTCACTTCAACCGTGCAAAGCAATATTATTGGTGGGACTGTATGTACACAGAAAATGCTCAACTTCTGTATCTTCAGATTTTCTTACAACTTATGCGCTCTAGCTGGGGGTTATGGGGCCCATCTGTCACATTGATAACGAGGGTCTTGCCGGATCGTGAGAGACGGCACGAGCGTGGGGAAAAACGATTCCAAATGGCCCAGGAATTAGAGTCGTTCAGCAAAAAGTTGATCGAACAAACAATAAGACCCCCTCCCTTACGGTCGTGGGGATAAGCAACAACAAAAGACAGACGCACAGTGGGACAGAAAGCCAGTCATAAAGGAGCAGAGACGAAAGTTGATGGGGAGAAGCGAAATAACAAGAAAGGGAGTAACACAACATGAAACAAATAAAAAACGATGTAAGGGAGGAAAGAACGCCTATGCAAGAAGCTCAAGCAGCTTATCGCTGTCCATCGACTTCTCAGCTAGCCTAGTCCGCCGTTTCTCGTCCTTATCCAGCCTAGCGCCCTTCATCATCGTGGCCATAATTTGGAAAACCTTGGGAGTGTCGATCGCAATGTCGTCCAGAAGCTCGGCAACAGGTGAGAATCCTTCCTCGAAGGCGGAGGCGGAACACAACTTCTTCTCGACAACTCTTGCGAACACATCGGCGACTAGCTGTCCGTCGGCTTCCTTCGACTCGATGGCCTTGGAGACCATCTTGTCGACCAGCAGATGGTGATGTTCCGAAGGAAGCTTGGCGAAGTAGTTCTCAGACTCGTCGATGTTGCGAATGGAAAAGAGCTCCTTGATATCCTCGACAATCTTCTTGTTTGCTTCAGCCTCGGACATGGTTGGGGGAGCGTCGTCACCACCCTCGTCTTCTGAATAATCTGCGGAACCGCCGTTGATCTTACGCTCTTCCTCGAGGGGCCTCGATCGCGGGAGAAGCCGTAACTTCTTGCGCTGACGTTCAGGGGCACCGCCCCCTCCAAGGTGAACGCTCGTCCTCCTACTGCTCGGTCGGCTTGGTTTCGAGCCAGTTTCGGGCGTCGCCTCCGCATCCCGGCCAAGCATCATGAACATATTCGAACTCGAATTGACCCTATTCAGAGTAGAATCGCGCTTTGCAGCATCCTTTTTGCCGGCCCAAACGCTGCTCGGACCCATGACGACAGGACCAGACTTGTTGATCGAAAGACCTGCGGAACCGCCGTTGACCTCGTGCTCTTCCTCGAAGGGCTTCGATCGCGGGAGAGACTGTAACTTCTTGCGCTGGGGTTCAGGGGCACCGCCCGTTCCAAGGTCAACGCTTGTCTGCCCACTGCTCGGTCGGCAACCACCCAGGGCCGCCCGGTAGGTAGCAAGAGGCAACGCGAACTTGATGTTCTGTTCCAAGAACAGATTCAAAACCGCGTTGGGGTGGGGCTTGGGTGATCCAAAAATGTCTTCGCCAAGCACTTTTTCTGTCCTGGGGTCCTCCCGCTTGGTGGGGTACGCGCGCTTGAGGTCCTCGACAAGTCCCTCGCGGACGTCGGAGAAACCGTATTTGGTGGTCATCCGAAGGAGAGATGCAAATGTTGTAAATTCCGGAACCTTGTGCCTTGCCGGGAATCTTGTCATCGGTCGACCGGTCAGTTAACAGATCACAATTCGAGGGGAGAGATATACCCTGGCGTGTAGATCATTCTCAGCAGAACTGCAAAATCCTGGGCGCTGTCCTTGAAAACAATCCGAGGACACCCTTCTGACATCGGTGCAGTGAGGAGGGTAGATGGGGAAAACATATCTCGGAGCTTGGAGGAGGAGAACGAGAGGATAGGAGAGTGGGCCCGGAAAATTGTGTGCCCGCATACAATCTCTACATTTCCGTCCTCGAGGTAGAACGTCTTATGGCGAGTGGCTTCTTCTTCCCCCTCATGTCCTTCGGTCTCCGCGACATCCTTTCCCTCTTCTTTCTTTGACTGCGGGATCCACTCGAGATGTAGCTCGTGAAATTCCTGGTTCACAGGTCGGAAGGTTCATATTAGAGGCATGGGAAATCAGGGGCAGACCGCACCTTCAGTTTTGCTGGATCGAAATCTTTTATCCACGTCCGGTGTTGCCTTGATATTTCCTCCAACATTGCAAGGCAGGCGGTGGCATCATTGATTTCGAGTAGACCCTGGAGTAAGGTTTTTCCTGCGATGATGAATAGCCTGTAAACGGCGTTGGCCCTAGCAACTTTCCCAGTACCGTTGATGTCGTCATGAGTGTAGTGGTGATTTATCAGTGGCTTGACGATATGCTGCCGCACGAGCTCGTGACTAAGTAAGCCGTGCTCGATGATACAGCCGACGAACGACGCAGCCTGTATGAAACCCGTGGCTCCATTCCTCACAACCCTAGGGCTACCATTGTACCGCCTGTCTGTGCGCATTGGGATGTCCTCCAGCGAAGCCGCTGCGAACCACAGAAGGATGTGAGAGCAAAACTCGTCGACAAATGACCTGGCTTGCTCGGAACGGTGGGGCGAATCGTGGAACTCCTTGAGGAACCGCGCAATCTCTACATTGGAAAGACGAAAATCCCATATCAAGGGCGAGAGGCGCTTCACAAGGTCGTCAGCCGTTATGGATTGTCCAGTGAGGGCATATTCGATCCAGTACTCGATAATCGGTGTGGTCTCGCTATACGTCGATGGGCTGAGTTGGGAGAGTAAGTTATATATCTTTGGGCCAATAATCTCCCCACGGCGATGATAACCAGGTTCCGCGGACATGGTTGTGCAGCGGTAAGAAGTGTGGCGGGCACGTGATCCCATATCATACGTTGCCTGGGGTTGGTGTGCCTTGCCGGCGGTATCACGGCGGTGCGAGTGATGTCAACTTCTGTCATGGATTTCGGGAACAATCAAAATCACTGAACAACCCTCAATTGTGCTAGGGTACCTATTATAAAAACATCTCACTAAGAAACCCCCAGAAATGAGCTCCGCGAAGGACAAAATCCACACAGGTCGGAAATCACAGAGAGAAGGTATAGTACACCACCACGGAGTTCGCACTCCATCCCGCATGGCAAACCCTCAACAATCAAACTCCCTCCCAACCCTCCCAGCCGAGCAGACCAGGAAGCCTCGCCCAAACAAGTTTCCTCCGACAATCACGATGACCGTTCTTCATCAGCTTTGCGCAACTTGCACAAAGAAGGTTCCCCAACGAGAGGGAAGACAACACATCACCCTCACTCTTCTTGACCAGCACGTCAGAGATCCTACCCAGCGCCTCCATTCTTCGTTCTGTGGGGTTGATTCCGGCGTTTAAGACGCAGGTCCTCTCGGGGCACACTCTCAAATTCCCGATATATGCAATACCATGTGCAGCATGGGTCATCGCTCGCCGTATCTCCCCCATGCCGTGGATGATGGAGGCGAGTGTGAGACGAGGGAGTATGGTACCGGGTTTGTCGCTGGCAAGTGCGGAAGGACCACCGAGGCCAGCTCGATAGGCGGCGAACGGCAAAGCGAACCTGACTCTCTGTTCCAAGAACAGATTCAGGACGGCATTGGGATGTGGCTTGGGTGATCCGAAAACATCCTCCCCAAGCACCTTTGCTGCTTCAAAGTCCTCCCACTTGGCCGGATACGCGGCCTTGAGGTCCTCGACAAGTCCCGCTCGGGCAGCAGAGAGACCATACTTGGTCGTCATTCGAAGGAGGGGTGCGAATACCGTGAACTCTGGAACCCTGTTCCTGGCCGGGAATCTGGTCATTGGCCAATTGGTTAGCTAGCTGAAATCGCCTCAAGGGAAGGAGACACCAACCCCGGCATGTAAATCATCTTCAAAAGAACCGCGAAATCCTCAGTGCTGTCTGATATAAGAATTCGTGGGATCCCTTCTGGCATTGGTGCACTGAGGAGCGTAGGCGGAGAAAGGATGTCTCGGAGTTTGGAGGAGGCAAACGAAATGATGGCAGAGTGAACCCGGAATGTGGTACCCTTGCATACGATCTCCACATTTCCGTCTTCGAAGTAAAAGGTATCATGACGAGTAGCCTCCTGTCCCTCCCTGTGTTCGACCTCCTCACCGAGCTCGGTTGGGGTGAAGTCGGATAAAGTAGTGATGCTCAGCGGGGGGGAAGAAGCTACGATGGCTGGGGTACTGGTACAGGTATCGGAGTGAGATTCCACATCTCCCAGGATGGGATGAGACACAGCGTCTCGCAAGGCGGAGGAAGGAGTGTCAACCGTGACTCCAGGGAGATTTCGGAAAATGAAAGCGGGGGGAGTCCCGACCTCTGAGGTGGCTTCAACGGGAATCGTATCCTTCCCTTCTTCTCCGTTATGTTCTTGAACGCCTTTGAAATCCCTCTGTTCTTCCTCTTTCCGCCTTAACCACGTAGAATGGAATTCGCGAAGTTCCTGGTCACAAGTCAGTAGACATGTTCCGATGGGAAGTATTGAGATTAGAGGATCACTGTACATTAAGCTTCGCCACATCCGGTCCCACTGCTCCATTGAGCGATAACTTGGTCTCCAATATTTTGAAGCAAGCCTGGACGTCCTCGGGTTCGAGGAGTCCCTGAAGTAACGAGTTTCTTGCGGCCGCGAATAGTTGGTAGATTGCCATGGCCCTGACAGATTTCTGGGCGTCCTCATGATCCCCATAATGGTGGGCTATAAGTGGCTTGACGAGATGACGCCGCACAAGCTCGTGACCGAGCAAACCCCACTCGATGAGATATCCAACAAACGACGCTGCACGGATGAAGCCCTCCCCTCCCCAGGCCGCGACCCGAGATCCGTCGTAAGGACGGGAAGAACTCTTTGATTCTACTGAGAGGTTTTCCGCCGAAGCAGCCGCGAACCATCGAAGAACATAAGGGCACAACTCGTCGACGAAGGATTTGGCCTGGTCGGAACGATGGGGCGCATCGCGGAACTCCATGAGGAACCGTGCAACGCTTGCGTGGGAGCTGTGATTCAACCATGCCAATGATGAGACTTTCTCCACAAGTTCGTCAACTGTAATCCAATGTTCGGTGAAGGCGTATTCGGTCCAAAATTCGACCTTCGACGCGACCTCGTGATACGTCGAAGGTTCAAGAGAGCAGAAGAGGGAAGAAATCTTTGAAGCGATGGCGGTCCGGGAATTAAGGTCCCTGGTTTTCCTGTCCATGGTGGTGTGGAGGTGGGGAGAGACCTTGTGTCGGGCGGAAAGATCGTTGTGTGTGTGGGTTCAACTCCGCCGTCAGTGAGAATCTTACACTGGGACGCGTTTCTTGCCCTCTTCCCACAACTTCCACGTCCTCGACCTCCTGGAAAAGCGACTCTCGAATTTAGAGCAAACGAGAAAATGACACGGCGCACGAGAAGTTCGTTAACCATACATTTCAACTCCCCCCGGGAAACAAACCTGGCTCCGAGGCTGCTGAAAAGTTGCTCCTCCAGACCGTTACAACTGTGGTGGATGGACAACCCCTCCCAGAATGCTCCTAACTACGTCCGTCGCCGCGCAGTTCGATAACAAGATTCCAGCTCTGGCGCTGACGAATCCGAGCCTTTCCGTCGCGACCCGTCCGACCAAGTTCTACCATGACGCTCCTGGCAAGCAAGCTTTCCCTCTCCATCAAGATCGATATTGGAAGAGGCTCGGATCTACTGTTGGACAGCCGGTGATGGATGGTGCTGAACTCGAAGGTGAGACTTCCATCACGCTGGGTGTGTATTACGAAAGGAAAGATGATATCAGAACTCAGGGAATTCTACTGGGATTTCTTCCAGGACAGACCTACTCGTGAACTCATGATCCTCCATGATTCCTGCGGCGACGAAGATGAACTGGATCTCGCGTGGATACTTGTATATGTTGTTCGTTCAATGCCGGGCCGGTGTTCAATTAAGACATCAAGGCGTTACGTTGCTTAATCTTCCACGGTGGTGGGCCAATCACTTCGGAAATACCACCGTACGTGGCGGGTCGAAGGAGATCCCGTGTCCCCCCCCCCATTGCCGCTATGGGGCTTGGCGAGGGGAACGAGGTTCGTTACCTCTCAGAGTGCCTCTGTTTTCCCTCTTCTCGTCGGGGTGTTAATTCCGCTTTAGATCATCCCGGATGCATTCAGCGCGCTCTCCGCCGGTGCTCTCTGCATCCAATTTGGTTTTCGAAGGTAGATCGTGCAAATTCACTCGGAGAGGCATTCTGGTTCTGAATTTTTGTTGATTTTATAGGGTATTGGGTGTTATTCCCGTTTTCCTGTTGGGAGTTTCCCCTCCTGTGTTTGGGTCCACCTTTGCCGGTGTGGCTTACCAGTCGGGTACGGGACCTCGTCGGCTTCCGCTCAGTGGGTATCCCTCCCTCAATGACCGGGCCATCCCGACTTACCACCCGTCCCACACCTAGTAGACAATACTCGCATGGTGGTTCAAGGACAGAATATCCTAGAAGGTGTGTTGAATTGTGCCTCCATCCAGGGCATCCTCACCGGAACCGTGGCCGTAGGTCCTGAGAACCATCGAGCGGGGTAAGATGGTGCCCCAGGTTGGTTCTTCGAATCTCAACTCTGTCCCACCAGGAATCGAGGAGGTCCGAGGGGCCGAGAGGTCAAGAATTGGAAGTGAGAGAGGACGTTCAACACCTCGAAAACGAAAAACTTGCGGGGAGTAGCTACTGTCTTATTGGTTAAGATCAATGATGTAGAGGTGGCGATGGGTTCCATGCTCGGGGGCATGGCATACCGGATGTGGGATTCCCGGAACTTGGGTTCCAGCTTCTCATTAGCTGGTGCCTCGATGTCGAACACGGCGAGAGTGCGAGCAATGTTAAGGAACACGGTCCGAAGAGCAAACAATTTTCCGGGACATATCCTGTCAACATATGTCAGCGAGGGGCAAGAAGTGCAGCCTGTGCGGGGTCGCACCGTCTGCCCGTTCCAAAAATCCGATCTTCTGGATCCTTCACAGAGGGATCCAACTTCCCGTCCTTCAAGAACCGTTCAGGATCGTACGTGTGCGGCGCAGGGTATACAGTCTCGTCATAGCATATTGCCCTGCACATTCAACATGGTAAGCGGATGACTTGTGTACTGTCTTGCGGTTGTGGTCATATAAGGCATAACACTTACCAGGCATTCTCGATAATCGTGGCACCCGCGGGTATGAAATACCCCTTATATGCGTTGTCCTCCGCGGCACGTTTCGGGACTCCTAACGGAGCCGGGCAACCCCACCGGAGCAATTCCTTGATCAACGCGGAGACGTAGGGCAAATCTTCCTGATCAGATATCTGCGGTAAACGTTCGCATCCCACGACCCTGTCCAGCTCCTCTTGCGCCTTCCTCACGACATGAGGGTGTAGAGCTGCGACAAGGAAGAACGTCCGCAGGACCGAGTGGGTCTGCCATTTTTCACAGATGAGGTTAAGCGCAGATGTTGGAAAGGTGGAGACCTCACGGTATCTGCTGCGGCTATCGCAATATCGTGAATGAGGACCATCAAGCACACCTCCGACAGATTGTCTCACCTATATACATCGTCGCGGTCATCGATCGGATTACACTCTCGTCAAACCCTTGGTCCGCAAGTTCTTCCACACGATCAAAACATGAGGCGGCAACGGAGACATTGGTTCCATTGACCTTGGAATTGTTGAGTTCCAGAACCGAGACGTATGTACGGGACACCGACGGACCCACCTTCAAAGACTCCTTGACGTGATCGAGTGGGCCATTGACGGCGACATCAAACAGTTCTCGACCGGTCTTGGCGAATTGTTTAAACCTGGCCCCAGGAAACCAGTCTGGGACGTGCTTCACTTGAGGTTTGATCATCAGCTGGTTGTCACAGGGATTCGGGGGTTTTGGGACAAACATATCGGGAATGCATCGATGAGGAACGCGCCGGGTGCTACGGCATCTTCGAGATGCTCCATTGCCCGTTCAGCGGCTTGCAAGAACTTGTCTTCGTGGGATTTAATGTATATACCGTAGGTCATTTCCATGGTAAGAGCGCCGGTGACGCTAAGGATTGAGGATGAGTGTGTGACACAAGGTGATGACCGAACGCAGAAGAACCGACAATTGAGTGTGACCCAGGAAATCGTCAGGTGTTTCAGCGAGACGAGAGAGAAAGAGGCATGTATGTTTGTTTAGATAGCTGTCGAATCTCGATACCGCATTCACGTTCAGAAACTCGTGAAAGAGCCTGCGACATCTTCTCCATCGGCTTCCGTAACCCATCAAGGCGAAATCCCAGGAGTACACATCCATGCTGGAGAGTTGTAATCAGTGAGGGAAGAAGAATGGACGGTGTAGATATCTTACAGCTCAACCATGGGGAAGTGTGGCTAATCTCGCATCACACGCGTCAGTGAACGTCAACTTGCAAACCCCACAAAAGGACCCACTCGGTCGCAATAAATGTTGGACTGCTTCTCCGTCAGATCTGTGATAGCCTCGGTACTGTTTAGAACCACGAAGTCCTTCGTTAGTAGCCTGAGATATAACACGTCCGTATCTTGAATCAGTAGAATCTTAGTTGGACAGTTTTCGGTGTGGGTGGAGCGGATACTTGCCGGATTTCTGTGCCAAAGCGACGAACACCTGCCATACCGGAATATCCTGAGGGAGGTCCAAGATGTTGCCGATGAGGGGATATCCCTTCGGTCCCGGTGGATATGGCGGCCTCTTCCTAATTTTTTGCCATTTCCAAGCCAGAGCCGAAGACGCAGCAGCACAAAGCAAGGCCACAACCAGGGTCCTTTCATCGGTCATATCGAGAGATAAGCTAGGGAGAGGATCGGAAAGCGGGGAGTCACCGATCCCATCAGACCGACCACAGATTTATATCCGGTCGGTTAGCGGTAACGTCAAGGAGCAATGCCGCATGCCAGGCGGATTGGTGCTAATGAACGCCAAACGGAGAGAGTTGCTGAAGGCCAGCGCTTGCGGTCACGCGGATGTTCTGATTGGGCTGAACACGGTTCCAGTCAGTCACGTAAGTCTGTCGCTGTCCCTCCGTGTGAATGGTGCTACGTAAGCTCTTGGGAGCCTGGGCTTGACCCTGACGGTGTGGAAGGAGAGTACGACGCGTCCGACGGCTCGATCACAAGTGTTCCGATACTCCGCCTCTCCGACACCTGTTGTCATCTATTGACTCGGAGATCCTATGGTGCGCGTCACCTAGTCACCACAACTTTGTGACAACCGATCGTGGGCAAAAAGTTGACCACACACACGCAACCTAGAGACAATCTAAACACATAGATCGTCTCCTTTTTATCCACAGGAGA
>Ga0307513_10009769_pt1 | contig 12118 bp, 6 predicted proteins | sample 15_EM_MG_FD_202174 | JGI IMG/M metagenome (GOLD analysis project Ga0307513, IMG submission 202174) | Populus trichocarpa ectomycorrhiza microbial communities from riparian zone in the Pacific Northwest, United States - 15_EM | ecosystem: Host-associated > Plants > Roots > Unclassified | place... | reverse complement strand
ATATAACGACCTAATTCAACGGCAAAGCCATCCTAGTGGACCCGATAACTCCACTCTCGCTTACACTCATGCAACCATGGCGTCGATGAAAGCATATGCCACCAGCACCGCAGCAGATGGCGCGGAGGATGCTCGAAGGCTCTGTGGTGGACATGGATTCGTCTCCATTTCGGGTCTTCCCGAGTTGGTGTCCATGGTTTTCGCAGCAACCACATTCGAGGGGGAGAACTACGTGATGTATCTACAGACAGCACGCTACCTCATTAAGTGTGCATCCACCATTCGGAGAGGAGGGTCCGTCCCCTCGCAGATGTCTTATCTTTCGGATGGGTACCACAGATGGTATGCTACCGATGTGTTGCAGGCGTTGAGGGCGAAGGGAGAGGAGTTCCTGGACCCAGAAATACAGCAAGAAGCCTTTGAACATAGAGCCGTTCGACTTGTCTTCGATGCAGAGGGGGCTCTGGCTCGGTCACAACAGGAGGGCATGAGCAAGGATGCCACGTGGAATCGACACGGAATGGAGCTTATCCGTGCATCACGAGCACACATCGAGCTCTTTGTTCTCCATTGCTTCCATTCGAAGCTCGAGAACCTTCGTTCTTCGCCTTCGTCCTGCCCCAAGCCTGCCTTGCTTCAGCTTGAGAGGCTCGCCTCCCTTTACGCCCTAACTACCATCGAATCTCCTACCAGCGGAGGATCAGTGCACTTCTTCGAGGACGGGTACATCGCCCATCGGCAGCTTGCGGATATCCGACTGCACATCGACCAGCTGTTGACGCAGTTGCTCCCTGACGCAGTGACGTTGACCGACGCCTGGGATTTCCCGGATGCTTCTCTGCAGAGTGCACTTGGCTGCTATGATGGAAATGTCTACGAGAGGATGATGCAGTGGGTGAAACAGCTCCCAATCAATCGACAAGCGGCGACTCAAGGGGATGTCGACCGTCTGGGATACGAGCAAAGTATTAGGCCAGTCCTAAGGGCGGCTAGATTGTGAAAGAGGACTGCGAAGATTTCGGGGGAACATTTAGGCTTCCAGCCGATTAGTGTGAAGGCCTATTAATATTTATCGTCATATAAATACAGAATACTTTGATGGTAAGGGGTTCCATATTTTTCCATAGCTAGAACAAATCACAACTAGTAATCCAGATTTAATTGTAGCGTTCCCGCATATTCTCACAATATTGACTTGCCCTTGGCTCATACTCTCCAACATCTCAGCTCGTTCTATCCAACTATTATATGCCGTCACCCTAGTCGCGATGGCAGTGAAATACGGTAGGGTCGCGATCAAATGACGCCCTACAGGAGGGGAATAGTAGTCCTAATGATCGGAATACAACCCAATCCATGCTCCGTTTCGCTCAGACCGACGATCTGCAGCAATTGCTCGAGTGGTCTTCCCAAGATGGGGATGCCAGCGCGAAAGGAAGGGCAAAGTCCTGGAACTGGAAGAGTGCAGGTAATCTTGGCAGCGGAAGGGGCTCAATTTGGGCATTGCGGGGAAGAGTAAGAGTGTGGTGGCGTTAAGTGTGTCGTCTACCTGCAAACTGGTCGAATGCTGTCCAGTAACGCACCAGTACGCTGGTCACCGCCAAATAACGACGACGAATACGAGGTATATCGTCGAGGTGCATCATCTGTGCACTGTGGAGATGACAGCGAGATGGTAAGAACTTGGTTGAGCACCACCTGCCGCTCAGGACCCTCAGGACCTGCCACAAGCAGCAGCTGCTTCGTGTCCTTCAACTACCCTCTGCACTATCTCACTTGCTTCTGCTTCTGCACCGATAGTGGCGGGGGCCCAGGAGTGCATATATTTGTGCTCAGGACGAAGAGTAGGACGCGCAGCGCGGGACTCTGGCACCTATACTCTCATGTCCTCAGGTGTTCAGCGCACGTCAAGTGCCCAGGTGAAGATTCAATTCGAACGAACGATTGAAAAAAGCACACGAAGGGAACGAGCGGAATGAAGGAAAGGAGTGTCCGTATCAACGAATGTGGAGTCCCAATGTTTGGGGAGCGAGACCCGTTTGATCTGTCCATGCCGTGGTATGCTACCTACTGTACTGAGATACGAGAGAGAAAACGAGAAAACGAAAAAACGAGAGGCTAGAAGGCAGACAAGAAGATCAAGCGCTACGTTATATCGACATTGTTGGGTTGCAAATGGAGCTGGGGAGCCAGCGGGTGAGGTGAATGAAGAGAAAGCGTAAGTGGAATCACGCTATAACCCGAAAGCAGTGATCCAAGGTCGAACAAACCTCAAGAGGAGTTTGAGCGGGTTGACTGTGACTTTTGTACACCAGGTTGAGAAGGACATGGACGGACGGACGAAAAGGCGTGGGCATGGAGCAGGGGAGCGTGACAGCGGACGTGAGACGTAAACGAGCCGAGGCAAATAGATGCATGAAGCGTCACATGATGACACACTTGCAACATCCACCTCCATGCCCGTCTTCCTCGACCTTGAGCTCTGTATTTGTGATCTCCTTCACGCTCGGCGGTCTGATAACGATTACTGGAGACTCTTCCTTCACCCTCGTTCGAAGTGGCTGGGGTTCTGGTGGCATTTGAGGTAAAGCGGGTTTCTCGACATATTTTGCAAACTCAAGTGGAGGCTCCGGTCGTGGATTGCGCTTCGGGTATATAGGTAAACGAGACGCGGGTTGAGCTTGGGGCTGTGGCTGTGGCTGTGGCTGTCGTCCACCGAATTCGCTCGTCGTATCGTCGTCTTTCCCGTGTACCTTCGTGTGGTCATAACCAAATGTCCCAGGCGCCTAGAAGAGCCATTAGCGAGGACCTCAACGAGCCGATTTTTTCACCACTTACAGGAAAAACTACTGAAACCCGCTTGTTGGGTAGTACCCCATCATTCTTCGCGACGACCCCGTTCTCAGTCCGTACAGCATACCCTTCAATCCCCATCTTCTTCGCCACAGTAGGCAGTACAATGTCGTCCCAGTTCCCACCCCTCGGCACATGCGTAGAGAACACCGGAATAGCATCGACCAGCGTATCGTCCGTGGTAGACTCGGAGGCAAGGTGATCGGGCTCATAGGCAGCAGCAGGTGTCGATCTAGGCACTGTTCTAGGCTTTGGCTTCGCGGCGATCTTCGCTTTGACTTTCTGTGTGGTGACGGGTACCTTGCCAACCGTTGGTGACCGAGCAGCACTGGGGTTACCATTTGCTACTGCTGCTGCACCCTTCGCCGATGTGGTCGACATGGCTTTGGTCGATGTGGGTGTCCGTCGCCCTGCGGTGAGGGTTGTCGACTTGGCTGATTTGGTCGACTTGGCCGATTTCTTAGAATTTTCCCGAACCAAGGAGACGGCTGTTCCCATGGACGTAGAGGATGCCATGGGCGGATGCTGCTGCGCTATCGCATCCATCGAAGCGAATGGAGGCGTGCTGGCCGATCGAGTCGCGTACTGCTCCTGAGCCGCACCCGACTGAGCCGCCTTAGCCTCCTGTCGTCCAGAGTGGCGCCAACTGTCTCGCTGTCGTCCTCGATGCCCAATAGCACTCTCCGGCCCCTCCGTTGTCGCATCCGCATCCTCCAAATCCGTGAGCGGCGACTCGTCCATCACCTTGCCATGCAAGCCCCCCAAACGCATTGCGTCGCGGGTCTTATCATCAATGAACCAGCTCTCCCGATCACCACTCCGGCTACGGTCCAAACTCCCAGCTCGTCGCGAAACATACAGAGAGGCCGGGTTCGCAACGCTCATAGTCACAACACCAGACATAGGGTTTACTCTCGGTGGTGGACGATGTCCAAACTGAGCTATATCCAGCATCTCCGATCGTCCAACCCGCAATTCTCCTACCCCTCCATTTCGCGTGGATTCGCCTCGGTACCAGTGTTCGAACGGTCGTTCCACCGAATCGGTTGACGGCCGCGGGGCGGCTTCCTGTGTATATACTCCGACTAAGCGGGATTGTTCGTACTGTAAGTCGGCAGAAAGCATGCTGGAAACAGAAGGGGAGAACGGTGGCGGCTCGTTTAGGATTAGAGTATTTCTATTCTTGTAGGAAAGTGAATCTGGAATTACTCCTGGTTCATCCACCTCCATTCGCTGGTCGGGAGGTTGACGTTGAGTCGAGTTCATTCGAGTGTGCAAATAAAACGAGCCGTTTCCCCCGTAGCTTTCCGATCGTAATCCGCCACTGACCTTGGGGATCTTGGACGACCGATCGTCGGCTTTCCGCGGACTCGATGGTGTAACTGAATACATTTGGTTGGAAGGGGTGGGAATTGGTGGTATGGTCGCCCCGCCAGAATCGCGGTCGTAGGGGTAAGGAGTCGACTGTGTTCTAGTGCGCTTGACGGTGGGGACTCTGCCGCCAGCGTCACCTTTCTGGGACGAGCCAGATGCTGATCGCTCCTGTGTCATACTGGGTCGTGGGATGGCACTCGGTCGATGGTTTGCTGCCGAACGCCGTTCATGGGTACTTCGGCTCATTGGTGAACTATAGTCCTCTGTCATTTGGATAGAATGCGATGATAATCGTTTGGTTAGCATCTGCGATTCATTCTGGAGTCCTGAGGATGCAATGAGCTATGCAACAGAAGAAACCGCATCCTAGTTGACCCGTACTTTGGCGTAGTGCTGGCACTATCGTCTCATCCCAGGCGGGGTCATACCCGTTCATGTAGGTCGAAGGAGGAGGTTGGGTGAGGGCCATTTGCCTACGGGTGATAGCTGAGGTTAGTGTGTAGTAATATAAGAGGGGGTAGTAATCGAATCGCAGGATTTCTGCGCAGCGGCTAGAGTGGGGAGTGGGCTAAATTTGGACGGTGGCAGTTCCACACACACGATATCGTCTTGCTGTGGCCAAGTGGCAAGTGCCCCTAAACATGCGGGTACAGAGGTATTGCATCACGTGCACAAACGGTCTTCCCGGCATATATCGTGTTGTGATTGCAGACTCCTCCCCATGAAGAAGCCTTTCGTGACAGGCCGGAACGGCACGGTGACACATGGAGCCGCTGTGCTACTCCCCAGGACGTTTCACTCGCCAACAAGACTCAGCTTGCAATCACTCAACCATATACCCGGCGGAGAACCGTCTATGTGGGGCTCGCCCAGAAGCGAGGCTTCTCTTATCGTCCAGAAATAACGACCGCAGGTACTATCGAAAGCCATCTATCTGGGTAATCAAGGCGCGGTGCCGTCCCTGCATCGAGGCTAGGTGAGTGGGCCGTTGCCTCGAGAAAGCAGCTTCACAAATGCGGAAACGCCGAGAGCGCTCAAGTCCGACACCAGTCAGCGGTACCATGAATGCTCGTGTTGTGCTTAGAGACACACAAAGGGGGTTGAACTGCAATTGCGCTTGGGAATTTTGAGTCTGAAAGATAAAGTCGTCAAACGTACCTCGGAACGGTAAGGTTAGGGCGACAATGATGGTGCAAGTGTTGTTGAAAACGAATAGGAGAATATTGTCAGTTTGCGCACTGTGTCGCTGATTCAGGGTCAAAGTAGGGTCTCCGTCGGGTCCAAGATGCGCTGCATTATTTACTGCCACAGCTTGGACCCTGGGATGTCTGCCGTCACTCGATATACGCGCAAAGTAGGCAAACCAATTCTTATAAAAAAGTAATTGGCTTATCCATAAGCCCAGTAGGTTTGGAAATCTTTACTGGACAACGCCGGTTCGTCCCATCACTTCGACTTGAAACACACCCTCACCATCCTGTTTCAGGCCATGAAGCAAACTGCTTTCCACTCGCACGTTATATACTAGAGCATTCAACGCGCGTCACTAATCAATGTTTCGTTGGTTAGATGAGGCTTGGCCGAATCGAGGTTGGTAGCGTGCAGGCGTCATTGGTCATCAGCAACCACAACTGTAGGTCCTGCTCGACTCCCTATCTATCTCAGGCATCTCACCGATACGACCTCCAGTAAACCGCGCCAAGGTCAGCTCACTTTCACGCGCCGTGCCCTCCGCGAGGAATTCTTTAGCTTCTCCTCGGTAGATGTTGCACGGCGGAGTGATACTATCCCTTACGGATACCATGGGGTCTCTCGCCGTCGCGACCCGTGGCCAATGGATGACTGGCGTTTCGACGGATGTCAGCGCATCCTTCATCAAGCCCGGTGGGGGCCTTAGTGACGAGGTATTCATGGAGAGTAAGGTAGTTGGAATGGGTCCGTAGCTCGTCAGTATCTCGCATTTTTCGCGAGGGATCGACAACTTGGCCCCTACAGGGAAGACCCTTGCGTACACTCAGACAGAGTTTAGAAACAAAACAGGAGACCTAGTGGCATTGGGCAGTACGTCGAATATTCGTTTATTACCCTATGGCCCTTCCTAAATCCATCTAGCCCATACCAAGTACATAGGGAAGACCCTAAGTCATCCAGTACGCACACTTCTCAACTCCTTCCTGCCAACCTCTCAACCTCAACCACGATCTGCCCTTGTAGAAGAACGTCAAGTTCTCTGAGGACGGGGAAAAAGTCATCGAAGGTGAAGACCTCCCCGAGTCCGCGGAGTAGCAACACTAGAACTCCTCGACCCTGCATTCGTCCGTGCATGCATACATATCTAGAGAGCCGATGGATCTACTCAGATATCTGGGGCAGGTTTTGCGGATGACATCCCCGAAGCGCAAATTCATGATATAAATAGTGCTTCCATACCTGCTTTGGAGTAGCAACACACCCAACTAAATTCAGTCGATCTACAACCTCCGCCGCTGCCAAAGTGGCCCGAAGTTGTCAAAGAGCAATAAGGAAGGCACTGCTGGTTATGATGTTCAAGCGATGATGCCGGCAAGACGTACAATTCTTAGGAATACCCCATGGTTACGTTCCTCAAGGCGACCGTCAACAGACCTCCCGGGGGCTGATCGGACTGGTTTTCCGTTGACGAGGCGTGAGCGGCCACTAGAACCGACGACGTTGGGTTTTGTATGTGCCAAAATAAATATTCCCACCATAAGTCGGCGCTTTTAGTACTTAAAGAGGATACATTACCTCGATCGAGCCGGTTCCAATAGTCCGACGCTCAATTGGCGCTCTCACACGGCACACGGCATCGGTTCCGATTGGCCTTTTCTCGACATTTCTTTCGGAGCAATACTCTTCTGAAGGCCCGTTGTCGGAAGTCAAAGTGATTCTCGTACCCATAGAAGTATGACACTCTCATCACCCCTGGTTGGCTGCGCACGTTGCCCTGCAAGTCTCTTGACAGGTGCGCCGAATATAATATAATATAATAAATAAAATAAAATACAGTATTTCTTCAAGGTACGTATATTTACCGGTGGACAGTGGACGCAAAGAACGCACACATTCGACTCATCGTCGGTGGGGTTATAGCACGCCAATAGCCTGATCAAGTTTGTTTGTGGACAGGCGACACCGAAATCGAGTCCATCAAACCGCTTTGTCTTTCTCATTTAACGGAAGTGGTTCAAGAAAAGTTAGGTATACCGGACAACCCTCTTGGCCGGAGACTTGCTGTGCCGCTTCCTCTCTCGGTTTCCGGCGCGTCAATGCCTCTAGAGTAACTCCGTTGGAGAAGGGTCTCTCGCCTACCTTGACAACGTCCTGGTCACCTCCTTCCCTCCGAAGTCGGTCTTGCAAAGCGACTACGTTTGGCTCGTTTGTGACAGCCAGTTTGCCTTGCCTTTCTACGGTTAAGGAGCGTTATCGGGTTGTTGTACGGATGATGTGCGCACTTTGAAACCTGATGAATGCTGTTGTTTGCATTGGCGGTGCGATTGGTTGAGTGCACACTAGCTATCGGGGAGTAATTCTGCCAAAGTCGCCTATGGGAGAGTAGGAGAGTCGGATATTCGCAACAGGAGGAGAATGGAAATACCCTTATAAGCCAAAAAAATGCTAAGCAGAGATACTGTCGATCTCAAAGTCTAGTCTGGCAGAATTGACCACGTTCTTTAGGGCTAGAACAGGTGCAACTCCGACTGAAAGACACTGTTGTACTAGGTGTGTCAAGGTTTATGTTTCAATCGTGGTGCGTGCGCTGTCCTAGAAGCACCATCGTGATGTTCTAAAGAGACCACTTCGGTCTAGGAGCTGAGAGATGTGTTTTCTGCTCGCTTGTGCAACCCCTATTTCGCTCTTTATCTGTTTGGCCAGTTGGGAACAGATCTATATGAAAGGAGAAATAAGTAGTCATCGTTGCAAGGTTCCTTCCGTTGATAGGAGGAACAGAGTTTCAAACCTAACCTTTCATCCATGTTCCTAGGACTATAGAAGCCTGAATCTGGAACGTACCTGGGTCGAAGACTACATATATAGGTGTATGTTTCGCACTCGTACACGTACACGCACGCCCTTCATAAATACTTCTCCCGCCAGACGTTCGTAATACAGTCTAATCGAGCTGACCAAGTGCCAGCCCCAAATGCAACACATGACCACAAAAATGATAACAAGGTCATCAAGACATCTTCAATCGAATCTAACAGAAAAAAAAGGGGGGCAAGGTATGTACAGAGAGAATGAGTGAATGAATGAACAGAACAACTCAAATCAAATCAACCTAATCGTGTATCACTTCAACTGGTCGAGGCCATATCGGCCACAACAACACGCGTCACACATTGGAAGACATCTTGCATCAGGCCAAATCGTCGTATCGCTTTGCGTCGTCGGGGGAGGGAGAGGAGGGAGAGGAGGGAGATGGTGTACGGAGGTAGTATCCATCGAAAAGGTACGATACGACTAGTGTAGGTATCCCTCCGACGAGTGTAGCCCAGCCCCATTATCTATATGTTCAATCCAGATTCTTGAGTATTCACCGTTCATTCGTCGCTTAGGGATTAGAGGAATGGGAAGGAGGAGGGTGTGAATGAAGATCAGCCTTCAAGCAGCGACTGGCACTTGATTCGGCAACACATCTCCATCTCTAACCTCCTCGCCCCCAGCTTCATACTCACCCTCTTGTTCCTGTGGCGGTGGACTCGTCCTTGTCGGTCTATAACAAATGGTCGAAATGTACTATAAACACAATTATTAGCCACCTCGTACAACAAACCCAATAAATACGAAAAATGGCGGGGGACTCACCTTAGCCTTGTATCGCGTCGTAGTGCCAACGGCCAGCACGCCATTCCGTATAGCACTAGTAGCCAAATGATTGACAACCGAATGGCTAGGCATGGGCAGGACAGAGTTGTCGTCCCCAATGGGGCTGGTGACTCCATCAGGCCCAACGACCGCCCTCCTACTATTGCTCCGCTCGCGTCTGCGGGGTGCGTCGAGATCAACGACTGGCGACGTCCCAAGCCCGCCGAGCACCCCCATCCCCACTCCTCCACCGCCAGGCACTCCACCAACGCCAGGGAACATAGTGGTTGTCAGTGGGTTCACGAACCCCCCAGTAGCATTGCGGGAGCGCGACGAACCCGTGGGTGAGTGGTCCGTGCGCGAGGTCGACGACGTGGTGGACGGTACGACACGCTGGTTCAGGATAACTTTGTCCAGGTGCCGCGGGAGCACAGGCGGGCGCGGGAGAGGGAACGGGATGAGCCGCTGTGTTCCCGGCGGGGGGCGCTGTCCGCGCCGCATTGCTTCGTCCACTTCTTCTTGTTCCACTGCGGTGTTTAGGAATGGCGGGAAGATGGATGACCAGGCTCCTTGTTCTACAATCCGCAAATCAACGTCAACACTAAAAAGCAAATCGAGGAAAAACGTACCCATATCCTCTTCATCCTCTGTACCAACTCCCCACCAATCCTTTCCCCATTCTTTGATCTCCTCGCCGCGGCGGCGAACATCGATGTAATTGACCAAATGCCCGGCACCATCTGTGGCGGTAGGGAGGTCGTCAGAGCACCGCCAAACGTCGTCTACGATGAACTTGAGGTGGTACGCAGCAGGTGCGACGGAGATCACCGTCTTGAAGCACTTCGAGCCAACCCTGTGATGCACGAGAAGTAAAGGAGAGAGGAAGGAAAGCTTTGTCAGTTATGCATATGAAAGAGGTTTGCAATATTTGTTTGCAACATAGTGAGAATGCAGAATACTGGGTGCACATCAACCAATGTTCCACCCAAGGAGGGTGATCATCGGCAGCGTTACGAACTTGCGGGCTATGTATTCCGATTGAGGGAGTGGGACCAACAGCAAGGAACGCGGTTGGGTCCAAGTCAGAGTATCCTCGAGATACGGAAAGAGCTGCACTGCAGGTGGTCGTCACCAATTGGTATATATCACCCGAATAGTGAACGATGTGCGAGGTTAGTTTTGAGGATTTCTATCTGAACGATAGGACAAGGGGAGAATACCAAAGACGCCCTAGTGCGACTGTACACAGTACACAGTTCCTCCCAAGAATAAATGGCGTCCCTCATTCTCTGCCCCTTGACTGGGGGGAAGGAAGGAAGAAAGTGTACGCCTCGAGAATGACGTTCCGCTCGGGCACATTCGACGACGGTATCCCCGTCGCCTCACGGGCATGCGTTGTATTTGAGAGTTCCAGTTGTCCCCAGAGGAACATTTGTTGAAGAAGATGGGTCCCGCCAGTGATGGACGGCTTCGAGCAGTGGGCTGTGGCCATTCTAGTATTTAACGAGAACACCAGAATTGCTTGATACGATCAACAGAAGGCTCCTGTGCGCGGTACAACCGGGAGCAGTGGAATGCCTGATCTGGAGCGAGTAATGGGAGGACGATGGGGACATAGACGTCTCCAACAGACCCTATAGCACACAGTTGTTGTCTGGGATGCGCCCTCCGGGGAACAAAAGCAATAAGCTCGCCTTCGCACCAGATCTCCCAACTACTAGCAGCTAAAATATAGAAGGCCAAGGAACGCAGCACTCACTCATACTCAAGCTCGGTCTTATTCTCCCACGGGGTCTGTTCATACGTGCCAGTAACGAGGACCTTTTTACCAGGTGCACGCCAGGTGACAAGGACGGGGACACGCTCTGCCTGCTCCGCCTCTGAACCAACGACGACGTTGACGATGCCGTCGTGGGCGGTGGGTACGCCACTGGGTAAGTTGGATCGGACGGTGTGCTGCCTGTAGGGCTTCTTGCGGCGCTGCTGCTGCTCGCGCTCACCGCGCGATCTGCGGGTGAAACTCGCGTTGCTCGGTGTGCGACTGCTGGCGGGTGCATCGCGTGTGGGGACCGGGGGCGCTTGGGAGTTGGAGGTCGCGGCGGCGTGGACGGGCGGCGGCGTTTGGGGGACTTTGTGCTGGTGGTGTTGTCGCTGCTGCTGCTGCTGCTGCTGCTGGGCGGCGGGCGGGACGGGCGCGGGACCTGGGACCCCTGCGAGGTCTGCATCCGAGTCGTTCACGATGCGCGGCGGGGGCTCTCGCGGGCGTCCAGAGGCATTGGGGATCGGGATCGGCGCAGAGGGGAGTGCGGAGGGGACCCGCTGGCTCGTGGTAAGCTGGCCGGCGTGCGAGTTAAGACCAGGAAAGTCGAGCGACGCCTTTTTCTGCTTGAGTGGCCTGTTCGTCGACGCCGCCGCCCCGGGGCTCGTGGCGGGGTTGGAGATGCTCCCAGAGCGGCCGTGGGTCCGGGTCTGGGGCTGGGACGAATCCAAGGATGTTGTAGTCGTCGTTGTCGTCGTCGTCGTTGTGGTGCTTGTCGTCGCCGTCGTCGTCGTCGAGGCAGATGGTGTGTGTGTTGAGGGCGGATGGCTGGTCTGCTGCTGCTGCTGCTGATGGTGGTGGTGGTGGTTCGCGGCGTTTGCAGAGGTTGGGTGCGACGAGTTTGACTGTCCCATTGTCGGTGCACACCCCCGAACTGAGGTCGTGTCCGGGGATCGAAATGTGGGCGGAGGGTCAAAGATGATTAAACAAAGCAACATCAGGCCCAACACAATTCGAGCCCAAATCAATCAAATCAACGGAGACGACTTCAGCCTTCGATTATCTTATCACCGATTGTACCCAACCGTTGCTCACGAGCTCAGGCATCCGCTGCCCTAAATCTCTAGAATATGTATGTGTGTTGCCTGGTTCATCGGTCCGTATTATATTGTTCTGCCACGGCACATTCTTCGGTGGCGTTGGCCTCGCAGTTGGAACCATACCTGAATTGGAACGGACTCGTAGTGATCGTTCTCAAACGAAGCTTGTGAATCACCACAGTCTAATGCCGCCGACACTTGAAAG